>JACCDX010584135.1_pt1 | contig 25882 bp, 18 predicted proteins | sample 7449681 | NCBI WGS metagenome assembly JACCDX01 (sample SAMN15323450, study PRJNA562643) | freshwater metagenome | isolation source: river surface water | place: USA:Blue River Watershed | collected 2017-08-18
AGGTAATATAGATAATAATAGTCGTGGAAACTCAATAACAATTGATAATTCTAATAACATTTATATAACGGGATATTATCAATCATCATTACAAGTTACATTACAAGATGCATCAGGAAATGGACAAACAGCATCATCTGTAATATTACCAAATACAACTATAGAATTTCCTTTTTTAATAAAATATAATTCAAATGGAATAGTACAATGGGCTACATATTTAGGTAATATAGATAATAATAGTCGTGGAAACTCAATAACAATTGATAATTCTAATAACATTTATATAACGGGATATTATCAATCATCATTACAAGTTACATTACAAAATGCATCAGGAAATGGACAAACCCCTTCATCTGTAACACTTCCTGATACAACAAATTTAGTGACTATGTTTTTAATAAAATATAATTCAAATGGAATAGTACAATGGGCTACATATGTAATTGGAACATCATTTTATATAGGTAATTCAATAACAATAGATAATTCTAATAATATTTATGTAACAGGGCAATATGCATCAAATCAAACTATATATCTAAATGATGTATCAGGAAATGAACAAACTCAATCATCTATAACATTACAATCTGTAAGTGCATCTGCCGTTTTTATCATAAAATATAGTTCAGAAGGAATATCACAATGGGCCACATATTTAGATGGTTCACGACCAGATAGTGGTAATTCTATTATATTAGATAATTCTAATAATATTTATGTAACAGGTTTTTATAGATCTATTAATATTGTAACAATACAAGATGCATCTGGAAATATCCAATCTCCTTCATTAATAAAAATACCAGCAACAACTAATAATGCAATGTTTTTGGTAAAGTATAATTAACAAAATATAATCACCCAATAATAGAATGGACGCAAGTACTATAACTAAATTACTTCAAAAACAGAATACACGCTATATCAACCGTTGTCAGACAGTTGACGCCAGCCTTCAAACATATCGTAATCAATTATCACAGTCAAAATATGTAAGGGGCACTCCCGATTGCCAACAATTAACAAATCCATTTGCACCTGAAAATGGCTGTTGCCCTGGTCCTAATGGTATTAATGCCTATGGAGGTAATGGACGTTCCGTTACAGTTCTAACAGGTTCTCCTCAACAAGTCCCTAATCCTCTGGCAGGTGCTGCAGGATCTGACGCATTTGTTTATTCAAGTGATAATATTATGCTCCAACGTGCTGGAAAACAACAATGTGGAGTTCCTGGAACTAATCCTGCCCCTGAAAATTCGTATGTAGTTCTCCCCGCTTGTTGCAACCTTTATTCTAATACAAATTATGACCCAACTGTTGTAAATAACAATAATAATCCCTACTTACCACAAGTAGATACATATTATTCTATGAAAAATCCTACTTGTAATTATCCAATTCAAGACCAAAATCAGAAGCATTTTGTGAAACAATGTCATTCACGATTTCAGGAGATGAAGAATGGTGTTTCTGTAAACTGTACTGACTGTCAAAATAGTCCTCAAACATGCGATGGATGTGTTTTGGAAAATAATACAAATGTGTAACAAATAAAAATCATAAAATCTTCTAATAATAAATAGATATGGATCCATCACAACAACAGAAACCACCTCAAGTAAGGCGTGGATTTCAACCCAAGAAAAATCCTTCAATTCGTCTGGCTGATCCAGAGGTGCTGAAGGCTGTAAAAACACCATTGCCAACAAATCAAATTGAACCAGTCTCACAATCTTTTGCGGGAATACCTCCTCCGATTGATACACGTCAGACCAAGCCTCGTACACTTGTATCAGCCATAAAAAATCCACTTGTAAAGCCATTACCCAAACTTCCCACGCCTCTTCCAGCAGATACAGGTGCTTCACTTCCTGCTCCTCCTATTGTTTCTCTAAAAAAGCCAACACCTCTCAAACTAATCCAAAAAACACCTGATTTTAAATCACCCACACAAAGAGTTGGTCCTAAAATCCAACAATTATTTGATACCCGACTTTCACAAACTTTAAAGGATTATCAAAAAGCCCAAGAGGAGATAGAAACCAAAAACCCTTATTTAACGGATACAACTGTTTACACACCGCCAACACGTAAGAGTTATTACCGTTTTATTTCTGATAATTATCGTAAAACATTTGCTCTTCCAATTCAACTTACAAAGAAGATTGATGAAGATGCTTGTGCTAAGTTGGGATCAGCAGCAGCAATAGCAGTAGAGGCATTTTTATATCAGAAGTTTATCCGAGAATATATCCGTCAAGCAGGTCCATACAGAGGCACTTTAGTATATCATGGTCTTGGTTCAGGTAAAACATGTTCATCTATTGCGGCAGCAGAAGCACTATATGGAACAGCTAATAAAAAGATTATTGTAATGACACCATTTTCACTTCGTGCGAACTTCATGTCAGAAATTTCATTCTGTGGTTTTCGTCATTTTAATCTTAAAAATCATTGGATTGCACAACCAGTATTAAATAATCTTATCAAAGCATATGCCAAATCTGTTTTATCATTATCAGAAACTTATCTTAATCGTTTAGAAAAGAGAAAAGAGGATGAACGCAAAGTAATTTGGGTTGCCGATTTTACTAAGCCATCTAATTATGATGAACTCTCAGCACAACAACGCGATGATATTAGAGCACAAATTACAGAAACAATTGAAAACAGAATTACATTTATTAACTACAATGGTGTTCAAGCATCAAAATTAAAGGAATATGCGTGTTATGAGGATCCTGTAACAAAGAAGCGCTTTTTTGACGATGCCGTTGTAATTATTGATGAAGTTCATAACTTAACACGTCTCATGCAAGGAACTATTGTACCATATATGATTGCGCGTCCTGGTAAGCGTAGAAAAATCCCTGCTGAACCTGTTGTACCAGGTAAATGGAAACCCAAACTTTGTTCTTCAAATATGAATTACAAACGTGCGTTCTTATTTTACAAACTTCTTACAGATGCGAGAAACACAAAAATTATTGGCCTATCAGGAACACCTATTATTAACTTCCCTGAAGAGCTTGGTATTTTATCAAATATCCTTGCTGGATATATTGAATGTGTAGAGATGTCAGTTCTAACAACAAATGATCAAGTATTAGAACAATTTATAAAGATCGCAGAAGCAGAGCCTCGTGTAGATATTGTTAGAAAAAAGGAGGCGCGTGGAATGTATAATGTTCTTATTTCTGTATTTCCAGAAGGATATGAGAAAGTAATTGATAAAGATGCTGAGGAAGAATTCCAAGGTGTTAAATATAACGAGGGAGCTCAAGAGGGAATTCAAGAGGTATATGAACGTATTAAACAAAAAGCACGTGATGCAAAAATTCCTATTTCCTCAACCGAACAATATGTATCATATCCAAGACTTCCTCCAGATGAGGATACATTTCGCGGTGCTTTTATTGATTCACAGACATTAGGTATTAAAAATGAGGTTGTACTTAAGAAACGTCTAACAGGTCTTATTTCATACTATAAGGGTTCTAAGGAAGAATATATGCCTCGTGTAGTAAAAGATGAAATTGTAAGATGTGAAATGAGTGATTATACATTATCCAAATATGCTGTGGAACGTATAAGAGAAATTAAGGGTGAAGCTAAGAAGGAAGAGGGTGGTGATATTTTTGGCGATGTAGAGATGTATGCTAAGATGAAGAACCCCTCAAGTTATAGATTTCGTAGTCGTGCTTTGTGTAATTTTACATTTCCTAAAGGAATTGATAGGCCTTTTCCTGATTCAGCATTAGAAGAGGAAGAAGAAGTAACACAAGTAGAGGATTTAGAAATGGCTGAAGCTATGACAAATCCTGCTGAAGATTTAGCAGCACAAGAAGAAGTTGCTGAAGAGGATGAACAAATCCCTGATCCAGAAGAAGGAGAAACAGGAGAGGAAGAAAAGGAAACTGCTGAAGAGTTAGAACGTGTAGCAGAGCAGCAAGAAGAAGCAGGACAAGAGCAGCAACAAGGTGGTGATAATACAAATAATGAAGATGATTATGATGAAGATGAATTATTAGACCTTCTTGATAATAGTAATGATGAAACATCTAATTCCAATTCTAATTCCAATTCCAATTCCAATTCCAATTCTAATTCTAATTTATTAAATACTAATTCTAATTCAGAAGAAGAGGTTGAACCTGAACCTGAACCTGAACCTGTTCCTGTAGCAACAGCGACCACAGCAACAACACCAAGAAGAAAACCGCAAATAGGTATACTACCCGCAACAACAACTGTTAATAAAAAAGAAGAAGCAGAACCAGAACCAGTAATAGGTCCACTTGCGCCAATTGTAGAAGCACCAGCTAAAATAAAACCTCTTGCGCCTCCTCCATCTGTGGGTCGTCCAATAAGACAACGTCCAAGAATAGGTGTATTGCCTGCACCAGTAGCACCAGTAGCAGAAGAAAAGGGAATTCTAAATACATTATCTGAAGGAGTAGAAGCAGTAGTAGATGCAGTCCAAGAGCAGGCAATTGTAAGAACAATGACGTATCAAGAACGTGTTAAACGTGCTATGCAGAAATTAAATGAAAATCGTACTTCATATCTAAAATTAGATAGTACCATTCCAGAAGGTCGTTTAGCACAATATTCTACAAAGTTAGATCAAATGCTTCGTCGTATTATGGTATCCAAGGGTTCCAATTTGGTATATTCTCAATTCAAAACAGTAGAAGGTCTTGGTGTATTAGGTGTATCTCTAAAAGCAAATGGATTTACAGAAATTATAATCGAGGGATCTGATTTAGAGCCTCGTTTTTCACCTGAAACAGAAGCATCACTAAGAAAAGGTCCTCAAGCAAGAGAGAAACGTTTCATTTCATTTACAGGTGAAGGTTCAAGAGAACGTCGTGGATTAATTCTTAATATTTTTAATGGATATTTTGATAAATTACCTACATCTATGCGTGATATTATGATAGAGTCAGGATATGGAGAAAATAAAAATAATTATGGAGAAATCTGTTGGGTGATTGGAATTACAGGAGCAGGAGCAGAAGGTATTTCACTTAAATCATGTCGCTCGGTACATATTATGGAGCCTTATTGGAATAATGTTCGTTTAGACCAAGTTAAAGGACGTGCTATTCGTATTTGCTCTCATAGTGAATTACCCTATTCTGAAAGAGATGTAGAAATCTATACATATGTATCATATTTTGCGAGAAGTCAGATTGAAGGAAATAAGATTGATATGACAATTAGAACAACAGATGAAAATGAAACTTCAGATGAGAAAGTATTTAATGTAAGTATTCGCAAAGACAAAATTAATCAAGAAATACTAAATATTATGAAAGAAACTGCTATCGATTGTCAATTAAATGCGCCTGATAATGGGACAATAGCATGTTTTGAGGTTGATGGTCGCCCTGATCAATATATGTTTGATCCTGAATTAGCAACTGATATTATTAATACATCCATTGAGGTAACAGAAGACAAAAAGAAAGAACAATCTATAGCACCTACACAAGCAGCTATGAAGGAACTTAAAGAAACAAAACCTGGTGAGCGTCAGGCGAAAACAGTGGATGTACCTGTTATTGAATGGGAAGGACAACAATATATGATTGCTGAGAAACCTAAAACAGGTGGTCTTACTTTTAATCTATTCGAAATGACTGATTTGCGTCATAGATATCCAGTTGGAGAAATGCATATAGATCCAATTGATGGGTCATTTGATGAACCGACATTTTATAGTAAATAATATCCTAACAAGATGGTTCTGTAAAGATCCAATCGCATTTAGCCTCACGAACCCAGTCATCATTATTTAGAGATTGATCAAAAAAATGAATAAATGCCAAATCAAAATTAAAACCAGAAGAAGCAAATGATGGTAAAATAGATTTAGCCCCAATAGAAAAATAACATAATTGTCTTGGACCCTTATATAAACCATTTTTGTAATAGAACGGTTTATGTGAATTAATCTTTACAGTATTAGCAGTATTACCCATACCAATAATTATATTAAATGGTGTATCTATAAATATACCAATATTATTGGGACTATACTGATTAATAAGTAAATAATACCATGTATTTAATATAAGTCTAATATCAGTATTAATAACAGTCATTCTACCATTTTCAGTTAGATTATGTTGAATTGATACTTCAGATATACTTCCACTGATAGGTTTCAGGACTATATTAAGAATATTATTGGCTGATCCTAAACATATAAGAGCATCTTTAATAGGCATAGTAGTCAATCTAAATGCTAAATTACAACCACCCCATGCTTGAAATGCTATATTATTGATACTACATTTACTTTCAGCATTATTAAGACGAATAAATCCTTTATTACCAGGCACATTTATAATTTCTTCATGACGTGTATGATATTCAGCACCAGAAACATAAATAAATCGTGAAAAAGCCCAAGGATTACGTGTATCTTCTAATTTCATTTGTTCTATACTAACTTCATAGTTTATATAAGGTGCGCGAGGTTCACACGTTAATGAATAATATACATTATTCATATAATTCTTATCATTATTATCAGAAACACTATTAAATAGGAAAGAATGATACCCCATTCCTATAGTATCATGATAGTATAATTTAATAATATTAGCAGATTTTGAAGAAAGTAAAACCTGATTATTAGAATAATGTGTACTAAGATTTTGAATATCATTATTGCTAAAAAATCCTATAGTGTCTTCAATGGGGTGTTTAACAGCATACCAGTCAATTTCATTTGGTTGATTTATGGCACACCAAAAAGGATTATCTGTAAATATATTATATTTTATAGTAAAATCAGATTTAGCACGAACATCCATTAAAGATATAAAAGAAAAATTATGAGCCAAATCAATTTGTGGTATAATACCATTTGATATTTGTGGTATATCTCTTTCAATTGTCCTGCGCAAAAAGCCAGGCCATTCTTCGCTACCATCTTCTCGTTTTCCTCCACCATAAAACCATAATACTTCAACACCAGGGGTCCATGGAGTGCGTTTCAAAAGTCGATCAGGAGTAATTCCAAAAAGTTTTAACATTGCCCTACCACGAACATTTTTATCTAAACTCTTTAAGTTCTCCCATAATAAACCCCAAGAGTGTTTAATTTTACCAAGATTAGTATATGTATTATAAATATGAATATTATTCTGTGAAGGGTAGAAGAGACCTTCTATGTTACCACCTAATTTTGTAAATAATTTTTGAAGACAAATAATGTTATAAGGTGGAGGAGTTGTATCAGGAATATCTTCACAGAACTCATATGATTGTCTTATAGTCCCTGTAATTGTAAGAGGTGTTAATTGTTTATCAATTGTATATTTATTTTGATTTTGAGAAATGTTTTTTTCTAAAATATTGTTTTCATTTTGTGTTTTCTTAATATTTTCTTCTTTTATAGTATTACCTTTATTAACTGTATCTAAAAATAATAATGGATTTATGTTACGAATAAATATTTTATTAGATATTTCAGTTTGTTTTATAGGTTTTTCAATTGAATTATTATCTGTAAACCCTAAAGATAATTCTAAAGCTGATTGTTTTTTTTCTGTATATATATGTGAAATATTCTTATTAATTTCTTCATTAAATATGGGTTTAACTATTATATTTGTATCTATTTCATTAACATTAATTGATTGTAACTCCGATGGTATAATATTATTTACAAAAGATTTATTATTATTTATAATATTTCTATTATTAGTATTATTAGTATTTGTATTAGTATTTGTATTTGTATTAATTACATTATTTACTGGAGGTATATAATGTATATTATCATAATCTAAAGTCTGAATAAGACGTCGAAACATTCTATAAATCTATGTATATGTTTATTATAAAACCGGACTTAAATGTTTATCTAAGGAAAATCTTCCCATGCCCATAATGGTTTCATAGTGGAATCATATAGAACAAGATTACAATCATTTTGCATTACTGCTTTATATGGTCCTACACCTTGTCCTTGTGTATTTGTACTCCATAAAGGTGTCATTTTAGAATCATATAATACATAATTTCCATCAGGTTGTACAACAGTTTTATAAGGCCCCACCCCTTGTCCTCCTGTATTTGTAACCCATATTGCTTGATTTGCTGAATTATATACACCTAATTTTCCATCAGGTGTTACAGATGCTTTACATTTACCATTAGGAGAAAATAAATTAGTATTACATGTACCTGTACATTTATCAGTTATACTGCTTTCTGAACATATAGGAAGTCCTTGTGATGTAGAAGAATTTAATGCGCATACTTCTAATGGTTGAGGGCATGTCATATATTCACCATTAGAATATCCAGAAGGAGGTACAGGGCAACAGAAACCACCTGCTGTTTGTCCATATAAATATCTACCAGGTGGACATGCTTGTGGAGTATTACATACAGGTAATCCTTGTGCCATTGTATTATCTAAAGCACATACACCAGTTGGTTGAGGGCATGTTGTATATTCACCATTAACTAACCCAGAAGGAGGTACAGGGCAACAGAAACCACCAGCAGTTTCACCATATAGATACATATTTCCAGGACATACTTTTGCTGTGCTACATAGTGGTTGACCTTGTTTCTTCATACTAAGTGAGCAAATTCCAGATTGTTGAGGGCATACTGTATATTCTCCATTAATCATACCAGTGGGAGGAACGGGGCAACAAAATCCTCCATCACTTTGTCCGTATAAATACATACCAGAAGGACATAAACTACTTGGTTGTTGTTGTGGTTTTACAGGAACAGGAGCAGGAGCAGGAACAGGAGCAGGAGCAGGAACAGGAGCAGGAGCAGGAACAGGAGCAGGAGCAGGAACAATAGGTTTAGGCACAGATTCAGGAACAGGTTTAGGTGGTAGAGGTGTAATAGGTTTAGGAGCAGGAGCAGAAGGAACAATAGGTTTAGGAACAACCGCAGTAGGAATTACTGGCTTTATAGGTTGTTTTTTAGGAACAACAGGAGCAGGAACAGGAATAACGGGGGCAGGAATAATAGGTTTTGCAACAGGTTTAACAGAAGGTGCTTCAGTAGGTTTAGGAGTAACTGTTATAGGTACTGTAGCAGGAGTAGGAACAGTGCCAGGGGTTGATCCAGGTAGAGTAGTAGGCATAATAGGTAATAATGATATATCAACTTCTTGCGATGTTCCTTTATTAATAACAGTATCTATAGCACCCATAAGTTGTGTAGGAGGAATGGATGAATCTTGTAAGAAATCAAAAGATGCACCCATGTCGGAAGTTTGTACCCCATTAATAAAACTTTCCTTGTGTTTTCCAGTAAATTGTAGCAATCCAATCAATATTATTAGAACTGTAAAGAATATAATAATATTGAATAACATATTATCTATTATATATTATAAATAATTATAGAAAACTAATAATTATTATCAGGGCGGAGTTGTGGAAGAGCATCCATTTCACGTGTAATGACACGGAAAACAAGACTTAGTTGTTTATTTAAATCAATTAATCTTCTTGGAGTTTGTAATGTAGAAATATTATCATATAATATATTTGAACCAGATCCAGCTCCCATACCATTGAAAGTAGCAAGAGCAGTAGAACCAGTGCTTGGATCTTGATATCTTGCCTGAATAATTAAGAAATTAGCATATCCAACATTATTATATCCAACAGCAATAGGTCCAGCTGAAGCACCTGTATAAGCAGTAGCAACAACAACATGTCCTTCATTACGATTAATCCAGCGGACAAAATCAGCTAAACCAGGATTAGCAGCTAAAGTAGCATCCGTATAAGTAAATCCGTTAAGTTGAATGCGATCACCAACACTTACTTGGAAACGACTAAAGAATAAACTGGTATTAATAAAGAAATAATTGGTTCCACCAGTTGCTGTAGATCCATAAGAAGGTAATCCATTAATAGGAACACTATAAGGGAATGAACCCGCACCAGTCCAATTAGAACTCATAATAGCAGCCACATCAAATGTATCAGGAGTATCGGATACTAATTCACCATTTGGCCTATGAATATCAATTGTCATTTTCTGTAGAGTACTTAAAGGAGTAGGATGATAAACCTTTTCGCATTTAAGGAATTTGGGGATCATAGCAATATATCCTCTGGATGAGCGTAATTGATTTCCAGAAGCATCCAGAATACTTGTATCAGAAATCCAATTAGCATCATATTGAAGAACACCAAATGATCTATCTAAGAAGTTATCAGTTCCATAATTATTATTTTCTAATTCAGCAACACGTACTGTTACAAATGGAAAATTAAGAATATTATCTTGATATGTTGTATCCCATCCAGTTCCAGAACTATCAGATAAATGTCTAATAGTTACATCCAATCCTTCACCAGGCATAATGGCTTTCACAAACTCAATACGAACAATATTTTTGAATTTTTCTTGAACGGCAGGATTGGGTCCAAAGGATTGTTGATTATTTGCGGGATCAAAATTAACTGTAAAGTTATAGCGATTTTCTTTGTTATTACGTAACCAATCACGGTCAGCGCTATAAATGAAAAGATTGTTTTCAACTTCTTTATAACTTACAACTTTATCCTCGCGTACAACATAATTTTGAGGTAAATCATTTTTAAGAGGGCTTGCCATAGTGGGTTGGACAATAGTAGGATTAGAGTTAGCTTGACCGAGTTCACGAGGCATAGGAGATTGTGTCATAGTATCAAATGATCCAACAGGTGCCAACATTAATTCACGTCTATCAGGCATAACAACAAGAGGCATATCAGAAAGACCAGGTTCACGGGGTCTATTCATTCGGTTCATTAAAGCCAATTCAGACTCCTTATTTTGTCTATCCTGAATTGCTCTAAAAGATGTATCAGCACTAACATATTGCATCATACTTGGATCAGATTTCACTTTCTCTTGTATGGCTTGTTCACTACGTAGTGCTTCAGCTTCACGTTGTTTTTTGGCTAAATTAAATAATTCAGCAGAACTGGGCCCCTCTTCTTCAAGTGAAATACGGAAATCAGGTACAGAAGGAGGAAGGGCTTTAACTTCATTACGTTCTTGGGTTAGTCGTTCAAAGCGAGTAGATGTTTCTTGGAATAAACTTTCATCCATAACAGTTTTTACAGCACCAACAGTTCCTTCTTTGGTGACATTTTTACGTTCAAGATATTTAGTAAAATCTTTAGAACAGGCAGTTAGTACTTCTTTATTTAATTGATGAATTGGTTGTTCACCTTGTGTTTGGTAAACTTGTTCTAAATAATGACCAAGTGTTTTACTAAGACGTGTAACTTGTTGGTCGTTTAGAGGTGCTTTGTTTCGTCTTTGAAAATCCTGAACTAATACTGTTTGTAGAGTATCATAATTCCTCTGACTAAAAAAGACTGTTTTTACAGAGTTTTCTTGAACCGGACGATACATTACTAACTTTATACTATAAATCTTTTATTGCTTTATATCACTTGATTTATATTCATATTCTTCTTAATTAAAATTATTTAGCAAATAGAATTTTTCTAAGATGAAGCATTAAATCATCATTAACAGCATCTTTACAGAAATCTCTAAATGGAATACCAGCAATCATACAAATAATGAAATACATACTAAACATTCCACATTCAGAACCTCCAAATTGAAAGCGACGTGCGTTATATCCCAATTCTAAGTTAGGCATTTGTAGCTTCAGACTACGCATTAGACGAGCAATCATTTGAGGAGTTTTATATCCATATGAATCGAAATAGCAACATGTGGGATGTTTTTTATCCATTAAATTAATGTAAAGTCCAACCCAATGACTTCCACCTTTATAATGTGGATCCAAGTTAAAAATAGAACCAATTCCTCTAACACCCTGAGAATAACTCTTTTTTAGATCTATAGTACATAATTCTTTATACAAACATTCTTGAGGACCACCACCTTTTTTATAAGGATTAGGCGCACTAAAATCTATAGGAAATACACCTAAGAATTTAAACCACGGAACTGCTTCTTCATATTGTTTCATAACACCTCCAATATTGTAATTATCTAACCACATATCGGGATCATTCAACCATTGTTTGGGATATTTTGGGCGGAGATATTGCTTACGGAGTTCTTTTTTAACATCATCATTTAATGGTGCCTTATCAAGAAAACAATGTTCTTCACTTTCTCCACATCCAATAGCCTTAATAATTGTATTAGGATCAGATGTATTTAGTTTTAATTGTTTCGCAGCATCTTTATAAATATTATTTGGCAAACATTTGTTTTTATTTACATTGTTTTTATTTCCATATTTATATGATGCTGGATTACATTTAGAAAAATCATCTAAACTTAATTTGCGTTTCTTTCTTGTTTTACCGTTAAACGGCATTTTATCTATTATAATATCTATAAAATAAATTATATATAATATAAATTATATAAACTAATATAAACCAATAAATAAAAGATAACCACACAGAAATAGGAGAATGAGTGAAGGAATACCTCAATCTGATTTATTTTTTTTAGGAAAAGATGGAGTAAAGGTCCCAATATCAGGCTATAAGTTTGGTAAAGATGGTATTATAGTTCCAGATGATAATAATTCATATAATATTGGTAAAGATGGTGTAATAATTCCTAAACCTGGATATACAATTGGAAAGGGTGGAATAATTGTAAAGTTAAATAATAACGCACAATCATCATTATCAGACGGAATACCTCAATCTGATTTATTTATTTTAGGAAAAGACGGTGTAAAAGTCCCTATAACAGGTTATAAGTTTGGTAAAGATGGTATTATAGTTCCGGATGATAATAACTCATATAATATTGGTAAAGATGGTATAATTATTCCTAAACCTGGATATACAATTGGAAAGGGTGGAATAATTGTTAAAATAGAACAATCAACAGCTTCAGCAAATTATAGTAAATATGGTGTAAAAAATACATCAACAACAGCTTCAAATAAATCATCCTATAATTTTCAGTATTCCGATATGGTTTTATCAATTGGAGGAAAAATACTTTTTGTGATATTATTGGTAATGATAATCCTATTTGGAACTCCACCATTATCATTTCCCGCAAATGCAGTTCGTTCTATGTTAAGTAAAAACTCGTTATCGGCTATTATAAATTCTAAAAATAAGTAATATAATAAGTAGGAATGTCAACAACTGTAAATAAAAATACGATAGCAGCGGCAACAGGAGTAGCAACTACGGGTGTATGGGATAAAGTAAAATCAAATAAAACAACGACAATTATGATTATAGGTGTTTTATTTTTTGTAAGTATGTTTATTGCGTCATTCGTTCAGATGTCTAATGTTGTTGGATCAAATGATACATGGAACCAAATACAACCACAAGTAACAAAAATTGTAATTATGACACTAATAGGTATAACTGGATTTATTGTGGCATCTCTTGCGTTTTATATACAAGATCCAAGTAAAGCAGTTTATTTTACAATAGTAATATCCAGTTTAGCAATTGGTCTCAGTTTCATTGCACTTAGTGTAGCGGCAATTTCAAGATAGAAATATTTATTTTAGTTCTTCTCCTCCTAAATACCATATAGAAGGAATTGTGTGTTGAATACGTAAATTAATACCATTTTTATTACGGACTTGTGAAATACCTGTAAAACGGATTACACACCGAATTGTATCACCTGGTTTTAAATTAGATACATTTGTATATGAACCATCTTCTTTTTTGATATAGAAAGAAGGGAAAATATATAATGATAAAGTAGTACCATTAAGTAAAAAGTTAAATAAACCTCGAATATTATCATTAGTAGCATCAAATGTGAAGAAGTTTTTCTGATGAACATAAAATGTACTAATAAGATATTCTTGAAAAGTGGAGAGTTTTGTTTGAAATGTATTTTGATCGGATAAATCTAAACGTAAACGTGATGTTTCAGGATTATAATCAATAACTTTTAAAGGGGGGCTAAGAATACTTAAATCTTGTAAATCAATACTATTGTCTTTATAGGATAATTTAGCAATTGGTTTACCATATTTATCATTTTGAAATGGAGATAGATGAATATAACCAACTTGTAGACCCTGATAGGGAATTGTTAAAATCATTAATATTAATTAAGTAATACTATTTGAATAGTATTTAAGTGCTGTTAATATATATTTATATATAAGTGTGTAAAAAGAATAAAACCTAAACCTTTACCTTTAAAAAGAATTAATGGAGCAGGGTCAACCTTGTAGTTTTGCATGGAGAGGGACACGTGGAGTTGGAAAAAGAACACAATTATTACAATTTCTAAAAACACACGCTGATAAATTAGGATATAATTTTTCAATTAAAACAGGAACATGGTTCTTAAATAAACAATCACCATTAGGTGGAGATCCAGATGAAGATGATGATGATAGTGGAACTGGTAAATCAATCCCATATGAAGAATCAGCAATTCACCTTGGATTTGATGTGGCGCGTATGTCTATGTCAGATAAGGTATTTTTACAATCAATTCTATCAAGATGGACAGGACAAAATGATGTATGTTTAATGGGTATGTCTCTTAAAACACGATATTTAGTCCTATATCATGCTCATTTTTTAACAGATGAATCAGTATTACAATTACAAGAATGTTTAGAGCAATATCCAACATTTGCAGTATTAATGACAACAGAATTACCCCTATGTAATCGTTTAAGAGATTTTTGTATGGAAATCCCAATAGCTGTAAAAGAAAAATTAGATAATACTGATTTATTAATTAAAAATTATACTGATGCTATAAAGTTACCAGGTAAAGATGTATGGTTAGAATTTTTTAAGAAAACAATTGAAGATTGGTCTACATCATGGACAGTTCAGAAAATTGCGGAAATTAGAAACTGGATATATATTTGTTTACAAAGGAATTTACGATGGACTGATGTTATTATGTATTGGATTGAGGCTATTTATGAAACAGAATGGATTACTCCGAAGGTTCGTAGTGAATTATTAAAGATTTTATCAGAGGCTGAATCAGGATCTGGCTGGGTATTATTAACATCTTATAGAATTCCAATTTTATGGGAACATGTCCATTTAAAATTAGCTAAATTAATGTATGAATCAAGAAGTGGACCAATACCTTCTATTATGATATCTGTAGAAGATACTATGATAAATAAAGAAACTCCTACACAAATAAAACCTAAAGTAGTAAAAACAACAAAAACAACAAAAACAACAAAAACAACGAAAACAACACCTAAGAAGTCATTAATAAATAATATAGTAGAAAACTAAAAATAGACATAGAAAACTAAAAATATATCTAAATAATAAGGAAGAATGTCTAATTTGCCATTAATAAAAATATTAACAGAAAAAATTGCTGAAGAGTTCTCTTTAAGTCCTCCCGAATTTACAAGGGGTGAATTAACAAACGAGGATGTTGATTTTTTACAAGATGAATGTAATAAACCATCTGAGTTTGACCCATTAAATAAAAGAAAATATTTATTTGATAAGATGGCAGCAGGTGAAAACCGTTATTGTATAAAGATATGTAAATACGGACAGATAATGGTTATATTAGATAATGATAAACAAATGGGTGATATGCCTTGGGAATTATGGGGTCGTATTTTAAGAGTTTTTTATGAAGGAATAGCACCAAATAAAATAAATACAAATGATAATAAACAATTTTTTAAAATTTACTTATTAGCAAATACAAATTTAAGAGAATTTCCAGAAGGGAGAAAACCAATTAAACCAGAAAATATTAACGGTGGTTATACATATCCATGTAATAAACAGAGTATTGTAATATATCGCGCCGAGGATGCTACAAGAGTATTAATTCATGAATTAATGCATGCGTGCTGTGTAGATAATTATGAATTGGGAGTAGATCAAGTAGAAGCAGAAACTGAAGCATGGGCTGAATTAATATATATAGCACTAATGGCGCAAGGTAAAAAATATATATTTAATTCTTTACTACAAAGACAATCTGAATATATGATAAAACAAAATGCCATAGTCCTAAAACACATGACAAGTCCAATGAGTTTTCCATGGAGATATACAATTGGAAAACAAGACGTTTGGGAACGTTGGGGAATACTTATTAAAGAGTTTTCCAAACCAGTTATACAAATAGGTAATTCATTACGATTAACTTATCCACCAAATAATACTCTTAAGGATAGATTTAAAGTATCACAATCATCAACAATACTTTAGAAATATAAAATAATAAAATTGATTATTTGAATGACTAATACATAAAGCAGTAAATAAAATGGGTATTAAGGGTCTCTTTCAGTTCTTAAAAAGATTTGAAAAAGAAGTAAAAATCCAGGATTTTGTAAAAAATAAATCAGTCGCGATAGATATATTTTGGTTTCTATATAAATCAAAGGGTGATATGTTTATTCTTCAAAGTTATTTAATACCAATTATAAATAATGCTAAGAAATCATACTGTGTATTTGATGGGAAACCACCGCAAGAAAAAGAGGAAGCCCTAAAAGAACAAGTCAGGAAACGTAAAGAAATTTTAAAAGCTATTGTAGAAATTGAGAGGTTTTTAAATAATCCATTTCATAAAATAAGTAAAACAGATAGAAATCATATTATATCATATGTGAATGATTTAAGACATCAAATATGGACACCTCATCCAGATTATATTAATTATGTAAAAGAGTGGCTGACAAATAAGGGTTGTATTATTATCCAGTCTCCAGAAGAAGCAGATGATACACTTATAGAACTTGAAAAAAATGGATTAGTTTCATTACTTATTACAAATGATTCTGATTTATTGATATTAGGATCATATAATGTTATGAGAGTAAAAACACCTCATATTGGTAAATTGTTTGAAAGAAAATCAATTCAGGAAAAAATAGACTTTACGGACAATCAATGGTATGATTTTATGACACTTTGTAAATATATGTTAAACAAAGATATTAATTTAGCATATTCTATAATAAGTGTGTATAAAGATTTAGAATATGGTTTAGAAAAACATTACTTACATTATAAAGATGAATTAATTAATATATCTAATCAAAAACTAATCCAGATTACACCTGATATGGATTACACCTGATATTAATAAAGAAAGAATACAAAATAATATTTTTAATATCTGTATATTATATAATGTCAACTCAAGAAGTGGAATTTGTGGATATGAGACTTCCTCATTATGCCAATGCTGTTAAGGCATTAAAAAATAGAGGATTTAGTTCTACAAGATCAACAAAAGGTACAAAACAAACTATTTTACTAAACTATTATAAATTTTTAGTTCATTCTCGTACAATGGAATTAGGTAGACAACTTACTCCTAAAGAATTAGAAGAAATTCATAATTATGCTAAGGATAATGTAGATTATTATGAAATGTATACTAAAACTACAAAACAATCAAGACGTGCTATGAGAGAAAATAATAATAATGGAGCGGGTGCATCTGCCACAGCTGCACCTGAAATGTTTGCAACAAATGAGGAAGTTGAGCGTATGCAACCTAATTATCAATTATTTGAAAATATTTCAAGACGTTTCAGTAATTCTCTTAGAATGCCAAGAACAAATATGCCTGCTCGTGGATATGCGGCTTCATTAAAATTAGATCCCCAATACAATATTAGAAGTCTGTATAATTACAGACGCACACAAGGATATAGAAATAATAATAGAAATAATAGAAATAATAATTCAGTTGACGGAGGCGCACGCCGACGACGTACCAGACGTAATAAAACACACCGCAAACGTCGTGCTTAAAGGATTTACCAAAGGTTGTCTTCGACTTATCAAAGGTTGCCTATGGCTTAAAGCTTTTAAAAAATAAAAATATTTAAATTATAATAACAAAAATATTTTTATTGTATTTTGTTTGTTTTAGTTTAGTTTAGTTAGATTAAGTATCTTAGAATATTTAAGAACTGGCAGGCTTCTTCTTCTCAGGGAGAACATAGAGCTTGTAGAGGTAAGACTGAACGTTCTTGTAGGAAATCTGATCGCCTTCCTTAATACCAAGAACCTTGCGCATAGCGGCATCAGGGTGAATAGTGTGACCCTTTTCAGCATCTTTGAGCTTGTGAGCTTCAACATAGGCGCTAAAAGCACGAGTTACATCAGCAGGGGTCATTTGAGTACCCTTAGCCTTACCGAGGAAAGCACAGAGTTCATCCTTAAGAGTTACAGGAGTAGTGAAGATAGTAGGGCGCTTTTCCTTGGGAGCACCATCTTCACCTTCCTTCTTAGAACGACGCTTACGCTTGCTGGCCTCCTTCATCTCCTTAGCAACACGCTTCTGTAGACGCTGAAGGGTCTTAATAGCCTCAGTGCTATCCTTCTTGAGTTGCTCATGGGTCTTGATAAGAGCAGAGATCTCTTGTTCAACAGTCAGTTCTACCTTAGGGGCAGCAGCCTCAGTAACAGCAGTAGCAACAGGGGCAGCCTCAACTACAGGGGCGGCGACAGTAGGCTTCACTTTCTTCTCCTTCTTTTCAACAACTACAGGGGCAGCAGGGGCAGGGGTGGCAGTTGAAGGGGCAGCAGCATCGGACTTCTTGCTTACACGCTTGGGGGCGGAGGTATTCTTGCTCATTGTATTATTACCGGTGGAAGTATTTGACATCTTTAAACGCACTAACTTATATATTGTGTGTTATAACAGTCAAATTTTATCAAATATATAGAGTTCTGATTTAAATAAAATCGTCAGGACACTTTTTTTTATTGAAGTCATATAATTCTAATGTATTCTCTATTATAATTATCAATAATATTCTAATATTATACTTATTATAAGTAAATGTATTATTTATATAATTATATAACATATACAAATATATAAGTTAAATATATATAATACAAATATTGTATATTTGTATAATTTTAGGCCTTCAATGAAAAAAAACTAAGATAGAAGACATGATTTTGGGTTATATATCACTTATGATAAGTATAAAATAGCCTGTAAAATGTTTTACTTGAGAAAAAATTCGATAAAATTTGACGGCTAAATTCGGTCTAAATAAAAGTCAGATCCAAGTAAAATGTCCTCCAGTGTTGTATACCCCTCTACTTTCAATGTTAAGAATATCACCGTCTCTGAGCCTCGCGTTCTTCAGAGTGGTGCTAAGCAGGCATATCTAAATTATGGCGGCGAGCGTCTTGTTATGCAGACAGCTGTTAATATGTCTATTCCCTTTGGTCTAAATGTGGCCGATAAGTTTGGTCCTCCTGAGTACAATGTAGAACTCTCATTCCGTGGTCATCAACAGAAGCCTGAGATCCAAGAGTTTATGAATGTCATTTCACAGATTGATGAAAGACTTCTTGAGGAAGGTGCTAAGAACTCTAAGAAGTGGTTCAAGGCTGATCTAACTCGTGATGTAATCAAGGCTTTCTACACTCCCTCACTCAAGTATAGTAAGGATAAGGAGGGTAATCAACTTGACTATCCTCCTAACCTCAAACTAAAGCTTCGTAAGATTAACAATGACTTTGAGACCAAGTTCTATGATGTAAATGGTAATCCTTACAAGGGTATTCCTATTGAGGATCTACTTGTAAAGGGAACACAGATTACAGCAATCATTGAGTGTGCTGGTGTATGGTTTGCTGGTTCAAAGTTTGGTCTAACTTGGCGTGCCAAGCAGATTGCTATCCACAAGATGCCTGAGAAGATTGCTGACTTTGCCTTTAAGGGTCTTGGTTCTACAGCTACTAAGTCAAAAGCAGCAGGTCAAGCTACTGAAGATGATGATGATGAAGATACTTCTAACCAGGCTTCAAATGAAATTGATGATGACGAGGTGTTTACTGCCCCTTCAAAACCATCAGTGCTTTCAGCTGTAATGCCAACTAAGAAGACACCTGCTCCTGCGCCAGAACCTGAGCCTACTCCTGAACCTGAGCCTACTCCTGCTCCTGCTCCTACACAAACAGTTGATGATGATGATGCAGATGACCTTGAGCCTGTTCCTGCGCCCAAAAAGACAACTGTTATTAAGAAGAAGGTTGTTGCCAAGAAATAAATTATAACTCTTAACTCAAAATAAAAATAAATAATTTATAAATAAATAAAAAGATATATAATATATTTTTATTGTATTTTCTTGTTTTTCTTTTTTTTCTTATTATTTAAAGTAAATAACTACATAAAATTATATGATAAACTGGGTGGTCTTGGTCTACATACATTAATTGGTTTAGCAACACCTACATTTACAGTTTCCATTTGTAGTTGTATTACAGATGGAGGAATAAATGGAGGAGGAATTCTTTGATATATAGCATTTCTATTTTGCCCGTAATTCAATAATTGTGCTTGTAATTGTCTTCCAATTATTGTACTATTTTCATTATTATAAGTAGAAATTAATCCAGTATTTACAGTTTCATTTGTCTGAAAAAAATTAGATTGCCTTTGATTTAAAAGTGTTTGAAAAGATGCACCTGATGATATACATGGATTTGATGCTTGAATTGTAGATGACAAATAATAATCACATCCAATATTATTACAACATCTTCTATTTTCAAAATTGGTTTGCGGTGTATAATTAAAACATTCTCTACATGTTCTATTTATATTACTATTCATTATACTATTTATTATAACTATAGATTTTAATAATATTTATAACTCATTATCACTATCAGGTATATCATAATCAATTTCATCTTTATCTTGATAATATCGTCCTACATATGAACCTATTCCATTTTTTACTTTTTTATATAATTTATTCTTTTTAGCATTTCTATAGTATGATACACCACTAATTTCAAATTCTCGGAGTTCAATATATTCAATTTCATAACCTTCAGTATCAATTTGTTCTATATCATTTTCCATTATTGTAGGAATAACTGCTTCTTGAAATATAATTGGATTATCAACTAATAATGGATTAACAACATCAGATATAGTTTTTTTTCTGGATGTAACTGGTTTTTTTCTTGTTGTTGTAGATGATACTGTATTACCAATAAGATCCGCTTTTCTACGTCTTACAGCTGGTTTAGAAGTAGCAGAAACAGAAGTAGCAGAAACAGAAGGAGCAGAAACAGGAGTAGTAGAGACAACCTCAGCGATTGCTCTATTTGCTTCCTCATTTTGAGGACTTAAAGCCTCTGTAGAATTAGTAATGGTTGTTTTAGTACCAATTTTAGGGCGACCGCGTTTTTTAACAGGAATTACAGTTTCATTATTAGTTTCATTTGATGTATCTGTTTTTTTACCACGAGGCATTTCTAATTCTTCTTTTTGCGTATTATCTTTATATGTCTCATCAATTTTATTATTAGAATTAGATGTATTATTATTATCACTATTGATTATATTATCGTCAATAGTAATAGTTTTTGTTCCAATCACAGGTTTTTTTCTTCTTTTTATAGGGTCATTAGATATATTTTGATTAGTATCAGGTTGAATAACTACAAAGCCTCTTCTTGTTTCTTGTTGATATTGTTTAGCAAACTTTATAGCAGCCTCACAAGGTTCTCCCCATTTTTTTACACCTAATTCATACCATTTTCCTCCAAATATATGACTATTATCAGGAATAGGCTCATTTACTTTTCCATGATCAAATAATCGAGAAGATTGTTTATTATAATCTTTTAATTTATTTACACAAATATTACAAATATCTGAATTAGCCATACAAGGTAAATTACATCTTTTTTCAACATAAAATGTATGATAACCATTTCCAAACTTTTGCGCAATACTATTATCTGTAATCCGAGAAATACATGCCATTTTAGAAATTATAATTATGTAAGATGGAGTGTATATTATATTTTATAAAACTAATTTTCAAATTTAGATTAGTATAATACAGAATTTAGAGTAAAACTAATAGATGTATCAGGATTATAATTTGAATTATATGCGTCTGGTCCACATATAGTTAGCCTATCATTTTTATTAAATGGTATTGTATTTATATAACCATATATAGAAGTACCTGTTCCTGAAGGAGTAAATGGAGAAGAACTAAGACCAGTCCATACAATACCATCAGAACTATATGCCATAGAATTACTACCAGAACCAACAGCGTACCATTTTTCACCATTCCAAGTAATACTACGCCCTGCTATACTAAATATTCCAATACCTGTTTCTATCCAGTTAATCCCATTATAACTATATGCTATTTTAGCACCAGAACCACCAACTGCAACCCACATAGTTCCATTCCAAGCTATTCCTAACCCTGAACCAAAAATAGAAGTACCTAATCCAGTCCAGATCAAACCATTATAACTATATGCTATGGAATGTGTACCAGAACCAACAGCAACCCACATAGTCCCATTCCAAGCTATATTAGATCCTTCAAAACTAAAAATAGAAGTACCTAACCCAGTCCAGTTAATTCCATTATAACTATATGCTATAGAATTAGTACCTTGTCCAACTGCAACCCACATAGTTCCATTCCAAGCTATTTTATTTCCTGAAGTACTAAATATTCCAATACCTGTTTCTATCCAATTAATCCCATTATAACTATATGCTATTTTAGCACCCTCACCAACAGCAACCCACATAGTTCCATTCCAAGCTATTCCACGTCCTATAGTAAATATAGTAGAATTTGTATTACTCCAATTAATTCCATCATAACTGTATACTATAATATTAGTATTACCACTGCCTATTGATGAACCAACAGCAATCCACATAGTTCCATTCCAAGTTATATCATTTACAGAACCAAGTTGTTTAGTATTTGGTTTAGAATTAATCCAATTTAATCCATTTGAACTATAATATATATTACCTGATGTATCACCTGTAACCATAATAGAGTTTGTTTTGATAGTAACTGGATTTAAATATGATGTAGATGATGCTATTCCAGTACCCGTGCTGTTAAAAACAGAAGTACCTAATCCAGTCCAGATCAAACCATCATAACTATATGCAATTGTATTTGTACCTTGACCCACAGCAACCCACATAGAACCATTCCAAGCTACTCCAATACCAAAACTAGAAAATATACTTTTACCTAATCCAGTCCAGATCAAACCATCATAACTATATGCTATAGTATGAGTTGTACCAGAACCAACAGCAACCCACATAGAACCATTCCAAGCTACTCCATTACCAAAACTAGAAAATATACTTTTACCTAATCCAGTCCAGATCAAACCATTATAACTATATGCTATAGTATTATTACCCTCACCAACAGCAACCCACATAGAACCATTCCAAGCTACTCCATTACCAGCAGAAAATATAGTACTACTATTTGTAACAGGTGTCCAACCAGAACCATCTGAACTATATGCTATAGAATTAGTACCTTGTCCAACAGCAACCCACATAGAACCATTCCAAGCTACTCCTCTACCAGAAGTAGAAAATATAGTTTTACCTAATCCAGTCCATGATATTCCATCAGTACTATATCCTATAGTATGAGTTGTACCTTGTCCAACAGCAACCCATATAGAACCATTCCAAGCTACTCCATTACCTATATCAGAAAATATACTTTTACCTAATCCAGTCCAGTTTATTCCATCATAACTATATGCTATAGAATTAGTACCTTTTCCAACAGCAACCCACATAGAACCATTATATGCTATATTATTACATTCAATAAATAGATTAGTATCTATTCCAATCCAATTAATTCCATTATAACTGTAGGCTATATCATAATTGTTTAATGCACCAACAGCAACCCACATACCAGAATTAATAGTAATTGTATTAGATTGAATATTACCGCTATAAAACATTCTTGATATTTGTGGACCATTTGAAGTTATATTAATAAAAGAATTACCATCTTCTGGATGTTGTGTTTTAGCAATATATCCACTACTTGTACCAATAAATGTATGTTTACCATCATAATATAACATAGTAGATACATAATTCTTATCAATACCATTAATATCATAATATATATTCCAACTACCAAGTCCATTAATATTACTTGAGGTCAAATATATAGCACCTTCATTATTATATGAAGTTGATCCATAAAATATCCAATAATTATTAACCCAATCAATTGAATTAATTGTTAATGTATTAGTACCAGGGTCATATATCATTAATCTATAATATGAATTATTTATAGGATTATAAACTCCTACGTAGTATTTAGATGTTTGTGTAATTGGTGTAATTAAAAATACATATCCATTCCATTTAACATTAATTTTAGTATAATCCATTTGAGCTGATGATAAATAATAGATATTAAAAGGATTTATTCTTGAACCTGTAAATGTTCCAATAGTTGAATACAATCCACTATCTGTTGAATATGTAGCATTTGAAGATGGATAAAACCAATTTATACCATTAGATGACATTAATATTGTAATTGTTTTATCACTATTAGAGTTATTAGTAATATAACATCCAATGACCCATATAGAACCATTCCATTCAATATCTCCTATATTTTGTACTGTATATGTTATAGAATTAACTAATAATGTAGGAGGCTCAATTACAGTCCATGATATACCATCATAACTATATATTATCCTTGGTCCAATAAATATACCTTCATATGTTTGTGTCAAATACCCAGTAATAACCCACATAGAACCATTCCATTTTATTCTATTACAATAATTAGCTACAAAGGTACTAATTCCAGTCCATTTAATTCCATCATAACTATACGCAATTGTATTTGTACCTTGACCTACAGCCACCCACATAGAACCATTATAAGCTACATCATTACCTTGAATACTAAATATAGTATTACCAATACCTACCCAATTTTCACTGTTATAACTATAAGATAATGTATTGGTTCCTGAACCTACAGCTACATATATTCCTTTCTTAGAACTATTATTTACTCCAAATGTATATGTAACTTGACCTGATGAAATTGATGAATTATCTATTAAAATATCAGATGTATTAAGTGTACATTTATTTGTAATAATTTTAGATGTTATTTTTTTAGTTCTTTTAAAATCATTGTCTGAATAGTCATATGTTATAGGCAACCCAGTATACTTATTTGCTGTTATAGTACTTGTAGTAATTAGATTATTATTTATTACTGATACCATCATAGTACTTGTAGTAATTAGATTATTATTTATAGTATTTGATGATATAGTATTTGTTGATATAGTATTTGCTAATAATGATGTATATGATATTGTCGTAGCATTTAAATTAGTTACATTTAATGTACTTGTTGTCAATGTACTTGTTATAGAAACTGAACCAATCGTTGAAATATTATTTGTCCTTATTGTGCTTACAACAAGAGTACTAATATTAGAATTAGTTACATTCAAAGTACTTCCATTAATTGTACTTGCTGTTAATGTACTTGTTGTTAATGTACTTGTTGTTAGTATATGTGTTCTTATTGTACTTACAGTAAGTGTACTATTTACATTTAATGAATTATTTATATTAACAGAACCAATACTACTAATATTACCATTGTTATCAATAGATAATATATTACGAAAAGCAGTTCCATTACTTGTTTGAAATCTAAAAGAACCAGATGCTATTCCTAAAGTACCACTATTAAATTCTGTTATATATCCAGATTGATGAGAAATATTACTACCAGATATATCATTTAGTAAATATATTTTAGAACCATCACCTGATGTAAGAGTTATTTTATTAACATTTAATAATTCAGAAATATTACAATTAGTTACGTTCAAAGTACTTCCTGTTATTGTACTATTTATATTTAATGATCCAATCCCAATAATATCTCCATTATTATCAATATTTAATACTTCGTGAAATGTAGTTCCATTACTTGTTTGAAATCTAAAAGAACCAATCGCACTCCCTCCTAAAGTACCACTATTAAATTCTGTTGTAT
>JACCDX010009270.1_pt1 | contig 25881 bp, 26 predicted proteins | sample 7449681 | NCBI WGS metagenome assembly JACCDX01 (sample SAMN15323450, study PRJNA562643) | freshwater metagenome | isolation source: river surface water | place: USA:Blue River Watershed | collected 2017-08-18
AGGCCTCTAGACGATAGGGTCAAAACCTGGACTTCTCGACACTTTGGTGGAGGTAAGCGGGATCGAACCGCTGACCTCTTGCATGCCATGCAAGCGCTCTCCCAGCTGAGCTATACCCCCTTTGGGCGTCGAGAAAAAAATTATAACCAAAAAATCAGGCCTTTTGCAAACGAGCCAAAACAATTTCTTTTTGACACAACGCCAACACCGCATCCAGCGATGGCGTCTGCGCTGTTCCCATCACCAAAACCCGCACAGGCATGGCCAATTGCGGCATCTTGATTTGAAAGGCAGCCAGGGTTTCCTTGATGGCTGCGGCGATGGCAGGTGCCTCCCAGGCGCAGTTCTGAAGCCGCTCGGCCAATTGAGCAATGGCAGGGCGGACGGCATCGGTGACATGCCGCGCCAACTCGTCGGGCTGCGGGGTGACATCGGCATAGAACGCTAGGATCCATTGCGCCAGCACCACCAGGGTGTCGCAACGGTCTTTGAACAGTTCACAAATGCCCGCCAGACGTGCGTCGGCGCTGATGCCCTCCGCCGTCAAAAACGGGGTGACCCGCTCGGCCAGCTCAGCACCCGACAAAGTTTTGAGATGTTGCGCGTTGACCCAGCGCAGTTTGGCGTCATCGAATTGCGCTGCGCTGCGCCCCAGGTGATCCAGACTGAACCATTGCAAGAATTGCTCGCGCGAAAAAATCTCATCGTCGCCATGGCTCCAACCCAGGCGGGCCAAGTAGTTGACCATGGCGTCCGGCAAATAGCCCTCGTCACGGTACTGTGTGACTGGCTTGGCACCATTGCGTTTGCTCATCTTTTCGCCCTGCTCGTTCAGCACGGTGGGCAGATGGGCATAGACCGGCGGCTCAAACCCCAGTGCACGAAAGATGTTGATTTGGCGCGGCGTGTTGTTGACATGGTCATCGCCACGAATGACGTGTGTGATACGCATGTCGATGTCGTCAACCACCACACAGAAGTTATAGGTGGGCGTGCCATCAGGACGCGCAATCACCAAGTCGTCAAGCTCTGCATTGCGAATTTCGATTCGCCCCTTGACCTTGTCGTCCCAGGCCACCACGCCGTCCAGCGGATTGCGAAAGCGCAGAACGGGTTGCACGCCCTGCGGGACAGGCGGTAACGCCTTGCCTGGCTCGGGACGCCAGGTGCCGTCGTAGCGCGGTTTTTCCTTGGCTGCCATCTGGCGCTCGCGCAGGGCATCCAGATCTTCAACGCTCATGTAACAAGGATACACCTGACCACTGGCCTGCAATTGGGCCAGCACCTCACGGTAGCGGTCCATGCGTTGCATTTGATAGAAAGGGCCTTCATCCGGATCCAGGCCCAGCCAGCGCATGCCTTCCAAAATCACATCCACCGCAGCCTGAGAAGAGCGGTCCAGGTCCGTGTCTTCAATGCGCAAGATGAAGGTGCCCTGCTGAGAGCGCGCAAATGCCCAGGGGTACAAGGCTGAGCGAATATTGCCCAGATGAATGAAGCCTGTGGGAGACGGCGCGAATCGGGTGCGAACAGGAGTCATGATCAATAGGTTTCGAGGCCGCGTGAAAGATCAGCCTTCAGGTCATCCAAATGCTCTAGCCCCACGGCCACACGGATGAGGTGTTGTTGTATACCTGCCGCCTGGCGTTGTGCCTCGGTCAACCGACCATGCGAGGTGCTGGCTGGCTGGGTGATAGTGGTCTTGACATCGCCCAGATTGGCGGTCACAGACAACATTTGCGTCTGGTCAATGACATGAAACGCATTGCGTCGCCCCGCCTCGGGCGAGTCGCCCAGGACATCGAAGGACAACACCGCGCCACCCAACCCGCTTTGCTGACGCATCGCAAGCGCATGCTGAGGGTGGCTTTCAAGCCCGGGGTAATACACCCGTGCCACACGCGGATGGGTTTGCAACCAGCGGGCCAATTCAAGCGCACGCTGCGATTGAGCCTGCATGCGAATGCCCAGCGTCTCCATGCCCTTGAGAACCACCCAGGCATTGAACGGCGAGAGGCTCATGCCAGCACTGCGCATCACGGGGATGAAGGACTCACGGATCAGCTTGTCGCTGGCACACAGAGCCCCAGCCACCACCCGGCCTTGACCGTCCAGGTGCTTGGTCCCCGAATGCACCACGATGTCTGCCCCTAGAGAGATGGGGCGCTGCAACGCCGGGGTGCAAAAACAATTGTCTACCGCCAGCAGCGCACCGGCCGCATGCGCGATCTCGGCCAACACCGAGATGTCACACACATCGGTCAACGGATTGGTGGGGGTTTCGGCAAACAACAATTTGGTGTTGGGTTGCACCGCGCGTCGCCATTCATCCGGATCGGTCTGCGAGACAAAGGTGGACTGCACGCCAAACTTGCCGAACTCCGAGCCAATGAGCTTGAGTGTCGAGCCAAAGACAGAGCGCGAGCAGACCACGTGGTCCCCGCTTTTGAGCAAGCCCATGCACAGCAACAACACGGCTGCCATGCCACTGGAAGTTCCGATGCAAGCCTCGGCGCCCTCCAGCGCAGCCAGGCGCTGCTCCATGCTGGCCACGGTCGGGTTGGTGAAGCGAGAGTAGATGTAACCATCTTCCTCACCGCCAAAACGTCGCGCCGCCGTCTCGCTGTCGGGTTGCACAAAGCTGGAGGTGAGAAACAAGGCCTCGGAGTTTTCGCCGTACTGGCTTTTATCGACCGCTGCACGCACCGCCAGGGTGTCCAGGTGCCAGCTGTCGCGGGAAGTGGGTTGGGAACTCATGGAAATTCAGGATCCGTCGGAAGCATTGGGCAGGGCCAGGCGCGAGGCATCATCTTGCTCCTCGGGTTGCCCGACACGTTGATGGTTGATGCGTGCGATGTCTTGCACCGTCACATCGCCGGTGACGTAGACGCCATCGAAACAAGAGGCATCGAAGCCGTCCAAGGCTTGCATAGAGCCCCCTTGTGCGGCTTGACGAACGGCGGCTTTCATGGCGTCAACATCCTGGTAGATCAGAGCGTCGCAACCAATGACCTGACGAACCTCTTCCAGGGTGCGGCCATGGGCCACCAGCTCTTCCGAGGTCGGCATGTCGATGCCATACACATTGGGAAAGCGCACGGGCGGGGCAGCACTGGCCATGTAGACCTTGCGCGCTCCGGCATCGCGGGCCATTTGCACAATCTCACGGCTGGTGGTGCCGCGAACAATGGAGTCATCCACCAGCAACACATTGCGCCCCTTGAATTCGCTGGCAATCACGTTGAGTTTTTGCCGCACCGAACGCTTGCGAACGCCCTGCCCCGGCATGATGAAGGTTCGGCCGACGTAGCGATTTTTGACAAAGCCCTCCCGATAAGGCTTGCCCAACAAATGCGCCAACTGCGTGGCACTGGGCCGGCTCGATTCAGGAATGGGAATCACCACATCGATGTCGGTGGGCGGCACGGTTGAGATGACCCGTTTGGCCAAGGTCTCGCCCAGATTGAGTCGCGCCTGATAGACCGAGATGCCGTCCAAGGTGGAGTCGGGACGCGCCAGGTAGACGAATTCAAATATGCAAGGGTTCAGGCTGGCGTGGGTGGAGCACATCATGGAGTGAACCTGCCCTTGCATGTCGATGAACAAAGCCTCGCCAGGCTTGACGTCGCGCTCGAAAGTGTGCCCAGTGCCTTCGAGGGCTACCGACTCACTGCCCACCATCACCGTGCCATCACGGCTGCGCCCAAAGCACAGGGGGCGAATACCATAAGGGTCGCGAAATGCCAGCAAGCCATGCCCCGCAATCAGGGCAATGACGGCATACGAACCACGGATGCGAGAGTGCACACCACGCACGGCCGCAAAGACGTCTTCGGGTTTGAGCGGCAAGCCTCGGGTGGTGTTCTCCAGTTCATGCGCCAGCACGTTCAGCAACACTTCCGAATCACTGTCGGTATTGATGTGCCGGTGATCGGTCGAGAACAATTGGCTGCGCAGTTCCTGAGCATTGGTCAGGTTGCCGTTGTGCACCAGCACCAGACCAAAGGGCGCGTTCACATAAAACGGTTGCGCTTCTTCCTCGCTGTAGGCATTGCCTGCGGTCGGGTAGCGCACCTGGCCCAGTCCCACCGATCCTGGCAGGGCCCGCATGTTGCGGGTGCGAAACACATCCCGCACCATGCCCTTGGCCTTGTGCATGTAGAACTTGCGATCCAGCTGGGTGACGATGCCAGCCGCATCCTGCCCCCTGTGCTGCAACAGCAAAAGAGCATCGTAAATCAGCTGATTGACGGGTGCGTTACTGACAACGCCGACGATTCCACACATATCAGGGCAAGTACTTTCCAAAATGTGCCGGCAAGACCGGCTTTAACAATTGCAGGCCATGCACCAGACTGCGCGCCACAGGGGACTCCAGCCACCAAGGCGCCGACTGCATCGGCGTCATACAAACCACCACGCTCAGGGTCAGCAGCAGGACCAACCCACGCAGCCCACCAAAGACACCTCCCAGCAAGCGATCCAACAGACCCAGGCCCACCACAGACACCAGTTTGCTGATCACCCACCCCAGAATCACCGACAACAACAGCACCGCAATGAACACGGTCACAAAACCGGCCAGGTAGCGCAGCACCTCACTGGAGCCCTGCAACGGAAGCCATTGGCCCACCTGCGGTGCCTGGTCCTGAGCCACCCAGAAACCCACTATCCATCCCGCCAGCGAAATCGTTTCGCGCACCAGGCCACGCCACATTCCCAACAGCATCGAGACCCCCAGCAAGGCCAGGAGTATCCAGTCAACGGCACTCATCGGCTCATAGGGTGAGAACCGTCGCCTGCAAGTTCATGGCCTTGAGTTTGGCGACTGCCTTGTCTGCTTCGTCTTTGCTGGCGAAGGGCCCGACACGAACACGGGTACGCTTGCCTTCCTTGGTTTCAGCCACGTGGGTATAGGTTTTGAGGCCGGCCTTCTCGACACGCTGCCGGACATCGCGGGCTTTCCCCTCATCGGCATAGGCGCCCACTTGAACGACGAAGCGGGGAGCGACTGCCTCAGTGGCAGGTTTGTCGGCAGTCTTTGCAGGGACCGGGACAGAGGCTTTGTCCTCGCCGGCCGGTTTGACATTGGACGGCTCCACACCTGATGCAACCGTGGCAGCCGTTGCAGCAACAGTAGGCAGCACCTCCTCGTGCTGACTCAGGCTGGCTTGAGGGGAAACAGCCCCAGTAGCCGTAGCAGCGGCCAACGCGGCGGGGGCGGATTGAGCCGGTGTTTTTTGCTTGTCAGGGATGTCGATGGGAATATCCACGGCCACAGGGCGAGGCTGGGTATCGAACAACATCGGAAAACCGATGACCGCCAGCAACACCAGGATGGTGGCCCCGATCAGGCGTTGTCGAGCACGACGACGGAGCGCTTCCAGACTTTCGCCAGGTGCTCCGGACAGGGAACCGTCGTCCCCGTTACCGGCATTGGGCAATCGGAATTTGAAAAAAGCCATGGCAATCAAGGGTTCAGATGCGGGGCACCCAGCCGTGGGACGCCCTGTTGCAGGACCCCCCCCACCGTGTAGAACGACCCAAAGACGACGATTCTATCAGCGGGGTCTGCTTGGCGAACGGCGGCATCGAGTGCCTGCTGCGGAGAAGTGTGGCACTCCATGGTCACGCCGGCCCTGGGGGGCAATTGAGCGCACACTTGCTGCAATTGATCCGCTGAAGCCGCTCGGGGAGTGGGCAAATCGGTGAAGTACCAAACATCGACCAACGGAGCCAATCGAGCCAGCATGGCCTTCAGATCCTTGTCGGCCATGGCTCCGCAAATAACGTGTGTTCGAGGGAAAAAACCCATGGCATCCAGGTTTTCAGTCAGGGCCGCCACCGCATGTGGGTTGTGGGCCACGTCCAGCACCAGGGTGGGTTGCCCGGGCACGATCTGAAACCGCCCGGGCAGCTCGACCATGGCCAGCCCGTTTCTGACCGCCTGCGCCGTCACAGGCAGGCGATCATGCACGGACTCGATGGCCGCCAGCACGCCGGCCGCGTTGACCAATTGATTAGCGCCACGCAAGGCGGGATACGCCAAGCCACTGTAACGGCGCGTGCGTCCCCGCCAGTTCCATTGTTGACGGTCACCCGAGAATTGAAATTCATGGCCCAGTCGCCAAACCTGTGCACCAATTTCTCGGCCTCGATCCAGCACGCTTTGGGGCGGCATCGGGTCGCTGATGATGGCTGGGCGACCTGTCCGCAAGATCCCTGCTTTCTCACGCCCAATGCTGTCACGGTCATTGCCCAAAAATTCGGCGTGGTCCAGATCGATACTGGTGATGACCGCACAGTCTGGGTCAATCAGATTCACCGCATCGAGTCGTCCTCCCAGGCCAACCTCAAGAATCAATACGTCCAGGTCGGAGGCTGACAACAAGCTGAGAATCGCCAGGGTGGTGAACTCGAAGTAAGTCAGGGTGTCGTTTTGGCGAGCTGCCTCGACCCGTTCGAAGTGGGGAACCAGTGCATCGCCAGGGACCGCTTCGGCGTCGATGCGGCAACGTTCTTCAAAGCGCACCAGATGTGGTGATGTATAGAGACCCGTGTGGTACCCCGCCTGAAGAAAAATGGCTTCGAGCATGGCGCAGGTGGAGCCCTTGCCATTGGTGCCGGCCACCGTGATGACTGGTACCTGGATACGTAGACCCAGTCGGTGGGCCACCGCGCGAACACGATCCAGGCCCAGGTCGATGGTGGTGGGGTGAAGGGCCTCGCAGTGCGTCAGCCAGTCTTGCAAAATCATGGGTCCATTCTCCCTCATGAACGACCGCCCATTCCATTTTGGGGCATGATCAGGGCCATGAAAAAACATCACATCACGGTCTTCGGGATCCCCGCTTGCGAGAGTGTCAAGAAGGCACGAACCTGGATGCAAGAACAAGGCATCGACTACACCTTCCACGATTTCAAAAAACAAGGCGTCCCAGAGGCTGAGTTGGATCACTGGCTGAAAACGGTGGGCTGGGAGGTGTTGGTCAACCGCAAGGGCACGACCTGGCGTCAACTTGACCCAGCCACCCAGGCGGCAGTGATCGACGCCGCCAGCGCCAAGCGCCAACTGATGGCCACGCCCAGCCTGATCAAGCGCCCGGTGGTGTCGTCAGACCAGCAGCACGTGTTGGTGGGTGTCAACCCCGAGGGCTGGAAAAACGTTACATCTTTGGTTTGATAAGGCAACTTGCCCCTTATCCATCGGTTTACCTTGGACGCCTACAATTCCCTCCTCCAAATCAAGGTTTCTCATGTCACGCTTTACCCTGCCCCCTTTGCGCACCACTCGCGCCACCTTGACTGCCCTTGTGGGCTTGTGTGTTGCCCCTGCTTGGCTACCCGCTCAGGCTCAGGAAGTTGGCCGGGTGATCTCCAGCACCCCCGTCATCCATCAAGTGGCCGTCCCCAGGCAGGTCTGCTCGCAGTCCCAAGTGGTCTCTCCCGGCCAAAAGTCCGGCGCAGGTGCTGCCATGGGCGCCATCGCCGGCGGCGCCGTGGGAAATAGCATCGGCTCAGGCGGCGGTCGAGCGGCCGCCACCATGCTGGGTATTTTTGGTGGGGCCATCATGGGCGACAAGGTCGAAGGTGCGCCAGCTCCCGAAGTCCGCAACGTCCAAAACTGCACCAATCAGGTCTTTTACGAAAATCGCACCGTGGGTTACCACGTGGTCTATGAGTTTGCCGGCAAGCAATACAGCGTCCAAATGCCCTCTGACCCCGGTCCCACGGTCCGTTTGCAAATCACCCCAGTCGCCTCACCTCCGGTCACTGCAGCGCCCCTTTCACCCGCAGTCATCAGCACCCCGTCCAGCCCGCTGCCACCTGTACCGGTACCAGCCGGGTCGCCCATGCCCGTTCCCCCTCCTGGCTCTGCCCCCCAAAGCTGAGCCTCAAGGAGCCACCTCTACCCGCTCCACTTGAGCGGGTGGCGAGGTTGAGAGGTGTGAGTCCCGTAAAATGTTGGGTTTTGTTGAACAGCCCCCTCGCACCATGACCACCACCAGCATCGCCGGCGCCACCGTCACCACCCAGGCCAACGTCTATTTTGAAGGGCGCTGTGTCAGCCACAGCCTGGCTCTGGCAGATGGCACTCGTGTGTCCGTCGGCGTCATCCTTCCCGCCACCTTGACCTTCAATACCGGTGCTCCCGAAATCATGGAGTGTGTGGCTGGTTTTTGCGAATACCGTCTGGATGGCAGTGACCAGTGGGTCAAGTCCACAGCAGGTGAAAAATTCAGCGTCCCCGGCAATTCGCGTTTCGATATCCGCGTGACCGAGCCCTACCACTACATTTGCCACTTCGGCTGATCGTTGCACCATGAGCACCATTCTGCAAAACCTGCCCCTGGGGCAAAAAGTTGGCATTGCCTTCTCAGGTGGCCTGGATACCAGCGCAGCCCTGCACTGGATGAAACTCAAGGGCGCCCTGCCCTACGCCTACACGGCCAACCTGGGTCAGCCTGACGAGTCCGATTACGATGACATCCCGCGCAAGGCCATGCAATATGGCGCTGAAAAGGCACGCCTGATCGACTGCCGCCGACAACTCGCCCATGAGGGCCTGGCTGCTCTTCAGTGCGGTGCATTTCACATCACCACCGCCGGGTTGACCTACTTCAACACCACCCCCATCGGACGCGCCGTGACAGGCACCATGCTGGTGGCGGCCATGAAGGAAGACGACGTCAACATCTGGGGCGACGGCAGTACCTTCAAAGGCAACGACATCGAGCGCTTCTATCGCTACGGGTTGCTGACCAACCCTTCCCTCAAGATTTACAAGCCCTGGCTCGACCAGCGCTTCATCGACGAATTGGGCGGTCGCGCCGAAATGTCGGCCTTCATGACCCAAGCGGGCTTTGGCTACAAAATGTCAGCCGAAAAAGCCTACTCCACCGATTCCAACCTGCTGGGGGCCACCCACGAGGCCAAAGACCTCGAGCATCTCAACAGCGGTATCAAAATCGTCCAACCCATCATGGGTGTGCCGTTCTGGCGCGCCGATGTGGCCATTCCCGCCGAAGAGGTTCGGGTGCGCTTTGAAGAAGGCCACCCCGTGGCTTTGAACGGCGTGGGCTTTGATGACCCGGTCGAACTCATCCTGGAAGCCAACCGCATTGGCGGGCGACACGGCTTGGGCATGAGCGACCAGATTGAAAACCGCATCATTGAGGCCAAAAGCCGTGGCATCTATGAAGCTCCGGGTCTGGCCCTGCTGTTCATCGCCTATGAGCGCCTGGTGACTGGCATCCACAACGAAGACACGATTGAGCAATACCGCGACAATGGCCGCAAGCTGGGCCGTTTGCTTTATCAAGGGCGCTGGTTCGACTCACAAGCCATCATGCTGCGTGAAACCGCTCAGCGTTGGGTGGCAAGGGCCGTGACCGGTGAGGTCACGCTGGAGTTGCGACGCGGCAATGACTATTCGATCCTCAACACCGAAAGCCCCAACCTCACCTATGCCCCGGAACGCCTGAGCATGGAAAAGGTGGAGGACGCGCCCTTCACGCCGCAAGACCGCATTGGCCAATTGACCATGCGCAATCTCGACATCAGCGACACACGCGCCAAGCTGGGGATTTACTCCGACAGTGGCCTGCTGTCACTGGGCCAGGGTGACGATTTCCTGAGCTTGTCGAGCACCCACAAGAAGCCTCGCGAATAAGGGCTTGGGCAGAAGAAGGCCCGCTGCCTGCGGGCTCTGTCAGGGGAGCAGGCTCAAGCGCTGACGCGCGGCCTGATATTCGCGCTTAAGCCGTGCCACCAACTCGGCGGTGCTCACCACCGACTTGACTGCGCCGATGCCTTGTCCGCAACCCCAGATGTCCTTCCAGGCTTTGACCGCATTGCCACCGAAGTTCATCTGGCTGGGGTCGCTTTCGGGCAGGTGTTCAGGGTCCAGCCCGGCTTGACGAATCGACGCGGCCAAGTAATTGCCGTGCACACCGGTGAACAGGTTGCTGTAAACAATGTCGTCGGAGTTGGAATCCACCACACACTGTTTGTAGGCGTCTGAGGCACGGGCCTCTTGGGTGGCGATGAAGGCTGAACCGATGTAGGCGAAGTCTGCGCCCATGGCTTGCGCGGCCAACACGGCCCCGCCCGTGGCGATGGAACCGCTCAGGGCCACGGGGCCATCGAACCATTCACGGATTTCCTGAATCAAGGCAAACGGGCTTTTGACGCCCGCATGTCCCCCCGCGCCGGCCGCCACTGCGATCAAGCCATCGGCACCTTTTTCGATCGCCTTGTGGGCAAAACGGTTGTTGATGATGTCGTGCATCACCACGCCGCCGTAGCTGTGGATGGCCTGGTTCACATCTTCGCGCGCCCCGAGTGAGGTGATGATCACTGGCACCTTGTATTTCACGCACATCTCGACATCGTGCTCGAGCCGGTCATTGCTTTTGTGAACGATTTGATTGATGGCGAAGGGAGCACTGGGTTGGTCTGGATGGGCTCGATCATGGGCCGCCAGGGCCTCGGTGATCTCTGCCAGCCACTCATCGAGCTGCGAGGCCGGTCGTGCATTGAGAGCGGGCATGGAACCCACGATGCCCGCCTTGCACTGCTCGATCACCAAGGAGGGATTGCTGATGATGAACAGGGGCGAGCCAATCACCGGCAAACGCAAGCGCTTAAGCGCGGTGGGAATATGCGACATGGCTGAGCCCAATCAGAAGTGATCGATGGCCAAAGCCATGACACTGTCAGCACCTTCAACGATGCTGTCGCGCATGCCGGGCACCTTGCTGAGGATATGCTCGGCGTAAAAATGTGCGGTGGCAATTTTGGATTGCATGAAGGCGCTGTCCTCGCCCTTGGCCAACAAGTCTTCGGCCACCATCAGCGAGCGGGCCAATTGCCAGCCAGCCATCAGGTTACCGCTGAGCATGAGGTAAGGAACGCTGCCGGCAAAAGCGGCGTTGGGTTGGCTGGAGGTGTTGGCTGCAATGAAGGTCACCACCTGCTCGAAGGCCTGACGAGCCGCGGTCAAGCGGCGCAGCACGGCCTGGGCCGCCGCGCTGGTGCGTGCGGACAGCTGCCTCTCGGTCGTTTCGATTTGACGCGCGATGGCCAGCGCGGTTTGCCCGCCATCGCGAGCCGTCTTGCGCCCCACCAAGTCGTTGGCTTGGATGGCCGTCGTGCCTTCGTAAATGGTCAGAATTTTGGCGTCCCGGTAATGCTGAGCAGCACCCGTTTCCTCGATGAAGCCCATGCCCCCATGCACCTGCACGCCCAGCGAGGTGACTTCCAGACTCATCTCAGTGCTGTAGCCCTTGACCAGCGGCACCATGAATTCGTAGAAGGCACGGTTTTGCTGACGCACAGCGGTGTCGGGATGATGATGTGACGCGTCATAGGCTGCGGCAGCCACACTGGCCATGGCACGACAGCCTTCGGTGTAAGCGCGCATGGTCATGAGCATGCGACGCACATCCGGGTGATGAATAATGGGGCCGGCCGTTTTGAGCGATCCATCCACAGGACGAGACTGGACGCGGTCGCGCGCGTATTGAACCGCGCGCTGGTAAGCACGGTCGGCCACAGCGATGCCTTGCAATCCCACGGCATAACGGGCTGCATTCATCATGATGAACATGTACTCGAGTCCGCGATTCTCCTGCCCCACGAGATAGCCAACCGCACCGCCATGATCACCATACTGCAACACGGCAGTCGGGCTGGCCTTGATGCCCATCTTGTGTTCGATGCTGACGCAGTGCACATCGTTGCGCGCGCCCAGCGAACCATCGGCATTCACCAGAAACTTGGGCACCACAAACAGGCTGATGCCCTTGACGCCCTCGGGAGCACCCTGTACCCGTGCCAGCACCAGATGGACGATGTTCTCGGCCATGTCATGCTCACCGTAGGTGATGAAGATTTTGGTACCGAACACTTTGTACGTGCCATCGGGCTGTGGTTCGGCACGGCTGCGCACTGCGGCCAGATCCGAGCCAGCCTGGGGCTCGGTCAGGTTCATGGTGCCGGTCCACTCACCACTGATGAGCTTGTCCAGGTAAATGGACTTCAAATCATCGCTGCCTGCCGTCAGCAAGGCCTCTATGGCTCCGTCGGTCAACAACGGACACAAGGCAAAACTGAGGTTGGCGGCATTAAGGATTTCGACACAAGCAGCCCCAATGGCCTTGGGCAAATTTTGTCCGCCAAAGTCTTCGGGGTGCTGCAAGCCTTGCCAACCAGCTTCGCGGTACTGCAGGTAGGCCTCCTTGAAGCCGGGTGTCGTGGTCACCTTCCCGTCGGCCCAGCTCGAGGGCTTGATGTCCCCTTCCCAGTTGAGCGGTGCGACCACTTCCTGGTTGAAGCGGGCACATTCCTCAATCACGGCTTGCGCTGTTTCCAGACCTGCATCCTCAAAGCCAGGGATCTGGGCAATCTGTTCCAGCCCTGCCAGATGTTGCAAGTTAAAGAGGAAATCTTTGACGGGTGCGGTGTAGCTCATGACGGTCCTATCGCAATCAAAGTTGGTTGGTCAGTTCAGGAACGGCTGCAAATAGATCGGCTTCGAGCCCGAAGTCGGCCACGCTGAAGATCGGCGCTTCGGGGTCCTTGTTGATCGCCACGATGACCTTGCTGTCCTTCATGCCGGCCAAGTGCTGAATGGCGCCGCTGATGCCGCAAGCCACATACAGCTGAGGTGCCACGATCTTGCCGGTCTGTCCAACCTGCCAATCGTTCGGGGCATAGCCTGCATCCACCGCAGCGCGGCTGGCACCCAAGGCGGCGCCGAGCTTGTCGGCCAACGGCGTCATGACTTCGGCAAACTTCTCAGCGCTGCCCAAGGCACGACCACCCGACACAATGATCTTGGCGGCGGTGAGTTCAGGGCGATCGTTTTTAGCGATTTCGCTGCCCTCGAATTGGGCCTTGCCAGAATCGGCAACCGCAGCCACCGTTTCAACCGACGCCTGCCCACCGCTGGCAGCAGCGGCATCAAAGCCGGTGGTGCGCACCGTGATCACCTTGACCGCGTCGGTGGACTGCACCGTCGCCATGGCGTTGCCGGCATAGATGGGACGCTCAAAGGTGTCGGCGCTCTCCACCTTCGTGATGTCGCTGATCTGCGCCACATCCAGCTTGGCCGCCACACGAGGCGCCACATTCTTGCCGCTGGCGGTGGCCGCAAACAGGATGTGGGTGTATTGCGCAGCCATGCCCAGCACCTGGGCCGCCACGTTCTCGGCCAGGCCGTGGGCCAGCGAGGCGCCATCGGCGTGGAGAACCTTGCTCACGCCGGCCACTTGAGAAGCAGCCTGCGCGGCAGCGGCCGCATTGTGCCCGGCCACCAGCACATGGACGTCTCCACCACAGGCCTTGGCAGCCGTGACGGTGTTGAGGGTGGCGCCCTTCAGGGACGCGTTATCGTGTTCTGCAATGACGAGTACGCTCATGACAATGACTTTCGAATTCGGTTCCGTGTGAATGTTGCTTTGCAGGTTCAGATGACCTTGGCGTCGTTCTTGAGCTTGTCCACCAGTGCGGCCACATCGGCCACCTTGATGCCGGCGCTGCGCTTGGGCGGCTCGGTGACTTTCAAGGTCTTGATGCGGGGCTTGACGTCCACGCCCAGGTCCTCAGGCTTGAAAACATCCAGCTGTTTCTTCTTGGCCTTCATGATGTTGGGCAAAGTGACATAACGCGGCTCGTTCAGGCGCAGGTCGGTGGTGACGATGGCTGGCAAGCTCATCGAAAGGGTTTCAAGGCCGCCATCCACTTCACGGGTGACGCGTGCCTTGCCGTCGGCCACTTCCACCTTGGACGCAAACGTGGCCTGGGGCACATCTGCCAGGGCAGCCAGCATTTGCCCAGTCTGGTTGCAATCATCATCGATGGCCTGCTTGCCCAGGATGACCAGGCCCGGTTGCTCTTTGTCCATCAAGGCCTTGAGCAGTTTGGCCACGGCCAGGGGCTGCAGCTCTTCGGCTGTGTCGACCAAAATAGCACGATCGGCACCAATGGCCATGGCGGTGCGCAGGGTTTCCTGGCAGGCAGTCACGCCACACGACACGGCGATCACCTCGGTGGCAACGCCCTTTTCCTTCAGACGGACCGCCTCTTCGACAGCGATTTCGTCAAAGGGGTTCATGCTCATTTTGACGTTGGCAATGTCAACGCCAGTGTTGTCGGACTTGACGCGGACTTTCACGTTGTAATCGACCACACGCTTGACAGGTACAAGGACCTTCATGGTTTTGCTCCAGAGTTTTCAGAAATCGGACTTCAGCGACACGTTTGGGCTCACCCACACAACGAAGACAGTCAGAACCTGTCCGACTGCTCATCGGTTGACGTTTACGTAAACGTCAATTGTAGAGAAATTATGCTTGCCTGTGTGTATTCGCTCGCATTGAAGTTGTAAAACCCCTCAAGTGTAGAGCCTGTCGAAACCCGAGACCGACTGACCGTTCGGTTGGCTAATTCGGGTTAGTCATGAGATGACTCACTCGGGGTACGGGTTACATTGTCAATTGTTTTGACCGTTTGGAGTGTCCATGAAACGTTTCACCTTGACCCTGGCTGCCGCAGCCGCCTTCCTCGCCGGGGGCGCACAAGCCCAGACCGTGCTGACCGTGTCCAGCTGGGTCGGCCCCACACACCCTTTGTCGCTGGCTCAGAAAGAATGGTGCGATGCGCTTGAAAAACGCTCTGCCGGCAAGGTCAAGTGCAACATCCTGCCGCGCGCCCCCACTGCCGCCCCTGGCACCATGGACGCGGTCAAGAACGGGGTGCTGGATTTGTCTTTCACGGTGCATGGTTACACCCCAGGGCGATATGTCCTGACCCAAATGACCGAACTGCCCTTCCTCGGCAACAGCGCCGAGTCGGTGTCTGTCGCCTACAACAACACCGCCAAGAAACACCCCGAATTCGCAGCTGAAAACCAGGGCGTGAAAGTGCTGGCCTTGTTCACCCATGGACCGGGCATTGTGTTCAACACCAAACAAGCCATTGCCAAAGTGGATGACCTCACTGGTCTCAAGTTCCGCGTGGGCGGCGGTATGGTGAATGAAATCTCCAAAGCCCTGGGCATGAACGTCACCTTGAAACCCGCCCCCGATTCTTACGAATTGCTGTCGGGTGGCGTCATGGACGGCACGCTGTTCCCGGCCGAATCCACCGAATCGTTCAAGATCGACAAAGTCATCAAGCACGCCACGGTGTTCCCGGGTGGCCTCTACAACACCAGTTTCGTCTTCATCATGAACCCGGCCAAGTACGACAAGCTCGGCCCCGAGGAAAAGAAGGCGGTTGATGATTTGTCGGGCGAGTATGTGTCTCGCCTCTTTGGCCGTGGCTGGGACAATGCCGATCGTCGCGCCTTCGCCTTGATGCAAGCCAACAACGTGACCATCACCAAAGCCGACGCCAAGTTTGTGGCTGAAGTGAAAGCCAAAACGGCGCCGCTGGAAGCCAAGTGGATCAAGGATGCCGAGGCCAAAGGCCTGAAAAATGCCGCCAAGGTGCTGGCAGAATTCAGGGCTGAGATTGCCAAACAAGAGAAGTGATGCCATTTTGCTCGACAAAGCGGCCTCTCATGAGGCCGTTTTGTTGTTGACCCCAGCCCTCGTCCACCTCACATGACATCACGGGCCCCCTGAGAAAGAAGACCGCTTTGAGTGCCTTGCTTGAAAAACTTTGCAGCGTGCTGTGCGCGGTGGCGTTGTTCGCCATCATGGCACTGACGTTTTTGGATGTCGGTGGACGCAAGCTGTTGTCCCGTTCCATCACCGGCTCTCTGGAGTTGACCGAACTCCTGATGGTGGTGGTGATTTTTGCTTCACTGCCCCTGGTCTCTCGTCGGGGTGAACATGTGGTTTTTGATTCCCTGGACAGCGTGTGGCCAGCCTGGTTTTTGCGGTTGCAAGGCATCGTGGTGCATTTGTTGTGCGCAGCTATCATGGGTGGATTGATGATGCTGATGTGGAAAACCGGACAGCAATTCTGGGATTCGGGTGAAACCACCGCCCAGATCAAAATTCTCAAAGCCCCTTTCATTTACGGCATGAGCATCATGTGCGGCATCACTGGCCTGGTTCACCTGGCGTTGATGATTCGACCTCCCGCGGCTCTCCAGGAAGGCGAAGGGGCCGCACTGTGATTGAAGCAATCATTGGATTTATCGCCATCTTCGCCATGGCGCTCATGCGAGTTCCGCTGGCCATTGCCATGGGCACGGTGGGATTGGCTGGCATCACCTATTTGCGCGGTTGGGAGCCAGCCCTGGCCAGCACGGCACAGGTGGTCTATGAAACCGGCTTTGCCTACACCTTGTCGGTCATCCCCTTGTTCATCCTGATGGGCAACTTTGTGGCCCGTGCCGGTCTGGCCCATGAGTTGTTCCAGGCCGCCTACGCCTTCATCGGGCACTTCCGTGGTGGGCTCGCCCACGCCACCGTGGCCGCTTGTGCCGGGTTTGGTGCCATCTGCGGCTCCTCGATCGCTACCGCTGCCACGATGAGCAAGGTGGCCTACCCCTCCATGAAAAAGCTGGGCTACAGCGATGCCTTGTCCACCGGGGTGATGGCCGCTGGTGGGACCTTGGGCATCATGATTCCACCCTCCACCATCATGGTGATCTACGGCATCATCACCGAGACCCACATCGGAAAGCTCTTCGCCGCCGGTGTTATCCCTGGCCTCAGCACCGCCTTGCTGATGATGGTGGGCATCTCGATCATCACCTACTTCGACCCCGAACATGCCCCCCCAGGAGAGCGCACCTCCTGGCCAGACCGCTGGCGTGCCCTGCGCGGCATCTGGGGTGTGGCGCTGCTGGTGGTCATTGTGTTGGGTGGCATTTACGGCGGTGTTTTCACCGCCACCGAAGGTGCAGGTTTTGGAGCAGCAGGTGCCTTCTTTTTCGCTCTCGCCCGACGCCGCCTGACCTGGCGCTCTTTATTTGAAGTGCTGGTTGAATCCTCCCGCACCACCGCAATGCTCTTCACCTTGCTGATCGCGGCCTCTGTGTTCGCCAACTTCATCAACTTCACCACCATGCCGATGGACCTCAAAGAGTGGATCACCCACCTGGGGCTGTCTCCCTCCATGGTGGTGGTGGCGATGATGGTGATCTACATCATCCTTGGCACCGTGATGGAAGAACTGACCATGGTGCTGCTGACCATTCCCCTCTTCTTCCCCATCGTGCTGGCCTTGGGCTTTGACCCGGTGTGGTTTGGTGTGCTGATCGTGATGGTGGTTCAGATCGGCCTGATCTCTCCGCCCGTGGGTATGAATTTGTTCGTGCTCAATGCTCTGTTGCCCGGGGTCAGCCTGGGGCAGATCTTCCGCGGCTGCTGGCCCTTTGTCGCCATCATGGCCGGCATGCTGCTGCTGCTGGTGATGTTCCCGGGTATCAGTCTCTGGCTGCCATCGCTGATGGCTTGACACACGCCAGGTGGGCAAGAACAGTTGCCCACCTTTTTCAAGGCACTTGTGGGATTCGATCGATCGGTTGTTTGGCGCTGGGATAAGGCACTTGAATGCGCGCTTCGCGCAGCGCTTCCAGCACTGCGATATTGACCTGAGACCGCACGTTCGTCTGACCGTTGTCCGGGTCGCGAATCCAAAACGCCAACAAAAACTCCAGGCCATCCTGACCCAGTTGCGTGAGATGCGCAGCCGGTGCGGGCTGCGTCAACACCCGTGGGCAGGATGCGGCCGCCTGGCACAGCAGCGCCTGCACGCGTGGCACATCATTTCCATACCCCACGGTCACCGTGCAGGTGAGCAAAATGCTGGGATCGGCCAAGGACAGGTTCTCCACCCGTTGCCCGATGAGCAATTCGTTGGGCACGATGGACTCTCGCCCATTGACAGCGCGGATCAGGGTGTAACGCGTCTTGATGTCGGTGACCTTGCCCTCGAACCCATCCACCTTCACATGGTCCCCAATGCGCAGCGAGCGCTCCAGCAAGATCACAAAACCACTGACATAGTTGGCCGCCAGTTTTTGCAGGCCAAAGCCCAATCCAACGCCGATGGCCCCGCCCAACACGGACAACGCCGTCAAGTCGACCCCAATCGCGGACAGGGACAGCAACAAACCCAAGAGCAGCAGCATGGCCCGCAAGGCATTGGTCGCCACCTTTCGCATGGACAGGTCTTGCACGGCATGGGACAGCAACCGTCGTTCAATGGTGGATGACAGCCACAAAGCGACCATCAACACCAGCGCCGAAGATGTGATGCCTTCCAACAGCGTGCGCAAATCGATGTGGGTTTTACCAAAAGCAATGCGGATCGATTCGAGTTCGTTCAACACCACAGGCAACAAACCCGTGATCCACAGCACCGCCCCGAGCCATGCCACCCAGGAGACGAAACGCTCCACCAACACCACTGTCGACGAGGCTGGGAAAGTTGCTGACAACACCCGTGCAATGAAGCGGATGATGACCAGAGACAACAACACCGGCATGGCCAACTTCAACACCGCCACCGGCATTTGCTGATGTTGCAAAGCCGTCTTGGCGGCATAGACCAACACCAAGGCAAAAACCGGAAACAGCAAACCCTGCATGGGCCGCTCTCCCAACCACACAGAAGAACGGTCGACACCCCGATGCAGAAGGCGTGCTGTCAACCAGGCAAGCAGCAAACTGCCGAACAAAAGCGTCCACTCCAGCACCACCCCTGGACGACGCAAATCATCCAGGAGTTGAGTCAATTCATTCATATCCATCCCCGTCCATGCACCTGCACACTCAAATGTCGGCCAATACCCGCACATGTGCTTCAACACTGCGCCCCAAGGCACTCAAGGCATAGCCGCCTTCCAAGCACGAGACGATGCGGCCCTTGGCATGCGCCTCGGCCACATCGACGATACGCTGGGTGATCCAGGCGTAATCACTTTCGACCAGACCAAGTTGCCCCAAGTCGTCCTCGCGATGAGCATCAAAGCCCGCACTGATGAAGATCATTTCCGGTCGGTGCGCATGCAGGCGCGGCATCCAGAGGTCCTCCACCAGGCCGCGGATGTCCATGCCTCGGGTATAGGCCGGCACCGGCACATTCAGCATGTTAGACGCGGGATGGTCGGTTCCGGAATAGGGATAGAAAGGATGCTGAAAAAAACTCACCATCAACACCCGGTCATCACCCGACAGAATGTTCTCTGTGCCGTTGCCGTGGTGGACATCGAAATCGACCACCGCCACGCGCTGCAGACCATGGCGTTCGAGCGCATGTTTGGCGGCGATGGCTATGTTGTTGAAAAAGCAAAAGCCCGATGCCTGGTGGCGGGAGGCGTGGTGGCCAGGGGGGCGCACCGCGCAAAAGGCGTTGCGCAAATCGCCGGCCATCACAGCGTCGGTGGCGGCCACCGCCGCTCCGGCAGCGCGCAAGGCAGCGTCCCAGGTGTACGCATTGATGAGGGTGTCAGGATCGATGGCCATGTGCTCTGGCCCGCCTGCATTGAGCTCATCACGCAACCGATCCGTCATGCCGCGCAAGGCCGCCACATGCATGCGGTCGTGGGCCAACTCGACATCGGACAGGGACGCCTGTGGAGCTTCCAGCGCTGTCAGCCCCATGGATACCCCTGAAATCAGCAAGCGATCCTGGATGGCGTCCAGCCGCTGTGGGCACTCGGGGTGACCATGGCCCATCTCGTGGCGCCAACAATCGGAATGGGTGTAATAACCAGTCTTGTACATGGTTTCAGCTTACCATGCAGGGCTTGCACCCACGCCAGGATACACAGGGTGAAAGTCATCAAAAGCACCGGGGCCTTGTTATGATTCGGCGATTTTGAAATCCAGCCATTTCCTCCTATCTGCGGCCCTGGCCCTGAGCATTCCTGATCTGTCGGTTGCACAGCCCCCCCCAGTCGCCAGCAAGAGCTCTAAGCGCGACGCCACCGGTAAATCCCCGACGGGACCGGCCTATGGTCAACGGGCCGATGCCCGCGAACTGGCCGACCAGTTGGCCCAGCAACACAAGCTGCCTCGCACCTGGGTGCGTCAACAACTTGCTCAAGCCCGGCAGCTTGGCCATCTTCCCCAGTTGGTGCTGCCCCCGGCCGTCGGGCAGCGGAAAAACTGGGCGGCCTACCGGGATCGATTCATCGAACCTCGCCGCCTGGAGGCTGGGCTTGCGTTCTGGCGCGAACATCAATCGTCCCTGGCGCGGGCGGAATCCCGCTACGGGGTTCCCGCCAGCCTGATCGTTGGCGTTCTGGGTGTCGAAACCTATTACGGGCGTCACATGGGCAATTACCGGGTGCTCGATGCCTTAACCACCCTGAGCCTGGACTTCCCCGATGAACACCCGCGTGCCACTGAACGGCGCGAGTTCTTTCGTGGCGAACTGGGCCATTTTTTGGTGCAACTCAAGCGTTACCCCAAGCGCAGCTGGCGTGGCAGTTACGCGGGTGCCATGGGCTGGCCCCAATTCATGCCCTCAAGCTGGGCCAAATTTGCAGTGGACTTCGATGGCGATGGGCAAATCGACCTCATGAACAGCCCAATCGATGCCATTGGTTCGGTGGCCAACTATTTCAAAGCCTTTGGCTGGAAAACCGGTTTGCCCACGCACTACCCCATCACCATGCAGGTCAGTGCCGCAGACATGGATGCCTTGCTCGCCCCCGATATCTTGCCCACCTTCAGCCTAGACACATTTCAGACCAAGGGCATTCAACTGCCTGAGGAGGCACAGCAACACCCCGGACCTTACGCCCTGGTGGAGTTACAAAATGGTGACAGCCCCAACAGCTATGTCGCAGGCACGGAAAACTTTTATGTGGTCACGCGATACAACTGGAGCAGCTACTACGCCATGGCGGTGATTGAGTTGGGGCAGGCTGTTCAGGAGCGGATGGGGCGCTGAGCTGAGCCCTAGAGATCCACTGACGCCCACTCAGACATATCCAGCATTTTCAAAATATGCTTCATGACAACCAACTCTTTGTTTCTGAAGCCATGTTGTGTGAATGCCATGCATGGCTGACCACGAAAATCACTGCCTCCAGAGACAGACACCAGTGGCACTTGATATTTTTCAGCCACTGATCGAATGTAGCTGTATTGCGTGATCGAACAGGGATCCTCAACGTGATGGATAAACGCTTGTGGAATCGTGATTGCAGAGTAATCAAAGTTTGCCAGTTGCGTGTACGAACGATAAGCGGTCGGATCAATGGAGGCTGTATGAATCACTCCAGAGAACTCTGCTTGCCCATACTGGGCCATGAAAGCCGATGAAATAGACCCCGCGCTGGTGGATAGCAGATATACCTGCTTGATGGAGGGCAGTTTGATTTTGGCGGCATCAATCACCGCCTTCACGTGCCTGTAACGATCAGGCGTGGCCTGATACTCTGGCTTGCAAACATCTCCTACCTGGGTATGACAATCCACCAACAAGGTCATGACATTTTCGGTCACGAGAAACCTCCTGGCTCTGATCAAAAAATTCCCCAGCAAGGGGCTATCCTGCATCACGCCATTACCCATTTTCGGCCTGACGACCGAGGGATATCCAGGCAACAGCACCAGCAACTTGGAGGCTTCCGATGGCGTCATGCGTTTGGAAACGACCGCCCGTTGCATACCCCCATCCAATGACACTTCCAGAAGCTCTTCCATCAATCCTTCGGCATGAGCAGGAACAGATTGTGCAAAAGTCGCAGAGGACATGCAGAATGAAAATAAGACCATTGCAATACAAGTTTTCATCGGTAGCTCCCATTTTCAAATTCAAGCGATGGCGACCTGTTCACGCAGATCAACCGTTCTTGGCTCTGCACAATGATTGCAAATCATGGTCACGTATAAATCCACATTGCCCACTGCCCCCACCAGTTGACGCGCGGCACATGGCTTGCAGGTCGTTGTCGCGGATAAATCCACATGGCCCACTGCCAGCGCCTGTGGATGCTCGGCAGTAGGCCTGCAGGTCGAGGTTGCGAATGAATCCGCATGGGCCTGCCCCTCCACCCGTGACAGCTCGACACATGGCCTGTTGATCGCTGTCTCGGATAAATCCACATTGCCCGCTGCCACCGCCTGTCGTCGCCCGGCAATAAGCCTGCATATCCGCATCCCGAATGAAACCGCACTGACCGATGCCACTGCCTGTACTGGCTCGACACTGGGCTTGGAGGTTAGGGTCCTGGATAAATCCACACTGCCCACTTTGGGCAAAGACCGGGCTGATGAACAGCAGTGCGAGTGACAGCCATATGAGAAGTTGTGCCTTCATAAGGTCTCCGGCGTTTGATTCCATTGAATTTCAACCCGTCGATGTTGAAGTCCGCAGTGAGGTTTGATGCGTAGAAGCACTGGCTGTCGATTCAAACGACCTTATCATGGAGCTTGTATGGTCGCAAGCATTAACACCAAATTGAAAAGATATTACTCAATGGGCATGACCTCGATCATTTTGGTGGCTGTCATGCTTGGACTGTGGACACCTGATTTAGATAGAGCTGAGCTTGAAAACAAATACCGTACGCCCCATACCCAGTTTTTAATGGTGGAAGGACAGAGGGTTCACTACCAAGACTCAGGCCCCCAAGATGCCCCCGTGCTTTTGATGTTGCATGGATTTGGCTCAAGCTTGCAAACATGGGATACCTGGACTGAGTCAATGCAGAAAAAATACAGGGTGATCCGTCTTGATTTACCTGGGTTTGGTTTGTCTGGCCCAAGCCCAAACCATGCGTACTCCGAAGATGCTGATGTTCAATTTATTGGGCGTTTTATCAACAAGCTCCGTATTTCCGAGTACTCCTTGATAGGTCATTCCATGGGAGGGAAAATCGCTTGGAATGTGGCGGCTACTTATCCATCCCAGGTCAAACGACTTGTCTTGATGGCGCCTGATGGCTATGCCAATCCTGAAGACATCGGGAAAAAACCTTATGAACTACCGGCATTCATGTCGGCCATCAAGTACTTTTTGCCCAGGTTTTTCGTCAAGAAATCCCTGGAGCCAGCCATGTATGACGCCAACACATTGACTGACAATGTATTGACTCGCTATCACGACTTTCTCAGAGCGCCTGGAGTGCGAGAAGCCATCATTGAAAGAGCAAACCAAACGACCAACACGGACCCAGTAGATCGATTGAAAAAAATCACTGCTCCCACGTTGCTTTTGTGGGGTGACTCCGATCAGATGATCCCTCGTGACAATGCTGCGCGATATGAACGTTTGTTGGCCAGTTCAAAGACGATCGTCATGCCCAAACAAGGACATCTCTTGCAAGAAGAGCGGCCAGAAGAGGGTCTGGCAGCAGTGCTTGCATTCTTGAATGTTGCACATCAGCGATAGAAACAGTTCGTGCCGATGACTTAATGGGTTCTGCGATCTCTTTGATTTAGCATTCAGTCATTCATTGACAACTCAACCGTATTTCCGACATCAGAAACCGTCGCCCTGCGCATGTCGCGCTTGTAGCGCCTTTCGTCGTAATCGGTACCCCTGTGCAAAGTACATCTGTTATCCCAAATCACCAGATCACCTGCTCTCCATCGGTGTGAGTAGACGAACTGTGGTTGCGTGGCGTGCGCCATCAATTCATCCAGCAGCGCTGTTCCTTCAACGTCCGACATCCCCAAAATTCGCATGGCATGAGATGCGATGTAGAGGGCTTTTCTTTGATTCTCGGGGATGGTCCGCACCAAAACCTGTTGAGCTGGCGGCAGGGCTGCTCTTTCCTTGTCGGTGAAATTGGTAAATCCAATTTTAGCCCTGGAGTGAAAGATAGAGTGCTCCACCACAAGTTTGTCGAGTTTCCGCTTTGTCGACTCGGGCAAAGCATCCCAGGCCGCGCGGGTGTCCGCAAATTCAGTCCTGCCGCCAATGGGAACGACCGTCAACGCATAGAGCGCAGACGCGAGGGCTGGCGTATGCCTGAAGATGCTGTCGGTGTGCCAAAGTCTATTGGCCAAGCCTGACATCCGCTTTCTGCTGTTTTCAGCCAGTATGTTGTCTTCATCATCCAGATTCGAAATGTCTGAAACGCGGTAATCGAATCGATGCTTTTTGATTTCCTCCTGATAGGTGTTGATGTTCATCTCTATCGGACCAAAAAGGGTCGCGAAATCCACATGTTGATCCAGAGAAAGCTTTTGATCCGGAAAGACCAACACAGCGTATTTCCAAAAACTCTCTTTCAATTGATCGATTTCAACACTGGTCAGCTTCTTGCCAAGATCAATATCCACAATCTCAGCGGCAAAACTTGAGTTCAAGGGTTGGATCGTAAAACTCATGATATTTGATACCTATCAACAGTTGGACTAATCAGCAACGACACCTGTCTCTTTGACAATTGGCGCCCATTTGGAAAGATCAGCCTTGATGAATTCGGCCAGTTGCTGAGGCGTACTTGAAAGCATTTGTCCATTTTGCGACTGCGCCCAGGCCTTGATTCCTGGCTCTTGGGTCACGAGGGACAACTCCTTGCTTAACTTGTCAATGATGGCACTGGGTGTGCCTGAAGGCACAAAAATACCAAACCATGCATAGGTTTCAAACCCTGACACCCCCAGTTCTGCCAGTGTCGGAATTTCAGGGAAATTGCTGAGTCTTTTGGTTCCGGTGACGGCAAGTGCCCGCAGTTTTTCAGCCTTGATATGTGAGTAGGCAGCATCATTGAACATCAGTTGCAATTGCCCGCCAAGGAGATCCGTTGTTGCCGGTACGGTTCCTTTATAGGGCACGTGGGTCATTTTCAGTTTGTAGACCGACTTCAGCATTTCACCCGAAAGATGACTGACACCACCGGAACCGGTGGATCCGAAATTAAGCTCCCCCGGCTTAGACCTTGCATAAGCCAGCAGATCGGGAAAGCTCTTGACAGGTAGAGACGGCGGTACGACGAGTGCGGCATGGCTCTCACCGATCAATCCGACGGGCGCCAAATCCTTGAGGGGATCGAAGGGCAAGGATTTGTAAATCAAGGAATTCAGGGTGATCGTGGCGTTGTTACCGATATAAATGGTGTAGCCATCGGGCTGAGATTTCGCCACTTTCGCGGCAGCAATATTCCCACCTCCCCCTGGAAGGTTTTGGATCACAACTTGCTGATTGAGTCTTTCGCCGAGGGGCTTGGCCACCGCCCGGGCGAGATTGTCGGTAAACCCGCCCGGGGTGTATGGAACGACCAAAGTGATCGGCTTGTCAGGGTAGTCTGCCGCGGCTGTCAGTGCTAAGGACAGGAGACCGGCCGCAAAGGCAGACTTCAATACATGGACAGGCATGACATCCCCTTGGAAAGTTCAGTGCCATTCTGAATTTCTTCTCGGCCTTAGACATACGGGGTTACCCTTGTTTACGGACCGATGAGTAACGGCGAATTCAACTGAATCACTTCGCCTGCAACCTGTTTTTTCGATACGTGTCTTTTCGGGCGATGAGGCCATCGCGTAATTCAAACAAGTCAACTCCACGAACTTCGGTGCGCCGTCCTTCTTGATCCGTACCGATAAAAGTCCATTCGCTGACGCCCCGCTCACCCGCGACAAAGTGGACTGCATCGGTCCACTGCGCGTCGGGCCAAGTTTTCCACGCTGCCGGGAACGCATCTCGTAAAGCAGCTTTACCCACCATCCGATTCCCACAGGCCTCTACACCCGCAGCCGTTTCAAATACGCAGTCATCGGTCACCATCGACAGCAAGGCCTCGAGATCGTGATCATTCCATGCCGCACCAAATTGTTGCAGTAGAAGCAACGACATGAGTACTCCTTAACGCAAATGTCTTGCGACCCAGCCGGGGACGTTGTCCATGCGCCATTGCCACCAGCGAGGAACAGGTTTCACTGCTCGCTGCACGTAGTAAGGCACCATGGGTCTGAACCAATCCCAGATGCGTCTCAACTCGGCTTCGGG
>JACCDX010042866.1_pt1 | contig 25879 bp, 24 predicted proteins | sample 7449681 | NCBI WGS metagenome assembly JACCDX01 (sample SAMN15323450, study PRJNA562643) | freshwater metagenome | isolation source: river surface water | place: USA:Blue River Watershed | collected 2017-08-18
TAGTCAACGTTGGCATCAGGTTGAACAACCCAGATGAGTTCCTTGCAAGGATGGTTGAAGTTCAACTTGATTTTGTTGGAGGAGGAACCAACAGATTCATCACCAGTGAATTGGACTTGTTCGATCAAGTATTCGTGTGGTTGTTGAGCCATTTTGCGTCTTTCATCAGTGTCAAGGAAGATGTAGTCGACATAGAGGGAAGCAGCAACAAGGGATTGTTGGTAAGCAGTTGAGACAGACATAGAAGCACCGCTTGAGTTAGCAGAACCTAATGATTTAACAGCCCATAAGCATTCACCAATTGGTCTGAAATCAATGTTAATCTTGACTTCGTGATACTGTACGATCACGTATACCCCTACTTTCGTAGTATTTATCGGCATTGTATTAGACGATTAAACAAATCTATACAACATAGGCCGGGGACTAGACTATATCTTACGCTTTCATAGAAAATGATAAGTTTTCTTAAGCGCACAACCATTTAGTCGTTGAACCTTCCTCATATCCTTATCATATCGGATTTAGAGGCTTGGATGCTGATTGTCCATTGTTCATATGGGGAATTTTTACCATACCTGAGTTATTTCTCAGCCATTTTAAACTTTCATTTAAAACTTGGTATCCCCACCTTTAGGAGTTTCCAGCAATTTGGTTGTGTTGCCAATGTCTATATTTCTAAATATATAGACTATGACTAGCACCTGAGTATTGTGAATTATCACATTGAGACTGCAACATATTTTTCCTAAAACAGAGCTCAAATGTTTTAGGATGGGTACTTTTCTGCCCTACAGATTTTAAGGCAATAAGAGGAAGAGCAAGACCTGGGTTCTTGTTGAACCAGAATTGAAGTGGGACATAAAGGGTGGTTTCTGGAAGAGCATTTCTTGGGGCACAGACTTGAGCTGGTCCACCTGAAGCAGCGCAAGGTCCAGAGACGTTGGCGAAGGTTGGATCAGTGATGTAGGTAAGTTGGGTGGTGTGTCCAATCATCTTGTAATAACCCTTGAGTTTTTCAGAGGTCATAGTAAGTTGGTTCCAGATGTGCATCCAGTCACCATATTGTCTGTCAATTCTTTGACCACCAATTTCAACTTCAACTTGGGCAATAAGTTGTTCACCAATGAAGTCTAACCATCTAGCATAGACACCATCGTTACCAGTAGCCTTCATATCTTGGTTGATTTCTGGGAGGGTGACTTGTAAGTAGGTTCTGTAAGCAAGATCACCATTTCTGGAGATAGTGCAGGTAACTCTACGGCCAAAGTCAGCTTGACCAGAGAAGGTTTGTTCGATGGATTCCATAGCGAAGTTGGTATGTCTTCGGTAGGAGATTTTCCAGTAAGTGATTTCAGGAGAGCCTGTTAAGAACATGTCTTGGGCGCCATAGGCGACGAGTTGTAAGAGTGCACCAGCCATTTGATGTATATCTTCTAAAAAGATAAAATTTCCTAAATATAACGCCAAATAAAATATTTCAAAATCAATTCATTGCATCTCAGTGTCATCGAAAATCAATAAAAATCCGCGATTTTAGACCATTATGCAGTAAAACCGTATTTTTCACATTATTTTAGAAAGATCCATCAAAACATATTCAAAAACTCCTAAACAATCATATTTTCATATTTTTCAAAATAAATTTTTCTAAATAACTTTCCATAAAAACCTCTTTCTTATTTTCGTGTTTCTTCTTAAATATATATCGATCATCTTCTTTTTTAACACTCCATCCATCATCCAATGCATTCATCACAAACATCATAATTCTTTTATTCATTTTTGCTGCATCATTAGAGCTATCTATATCTTTTTCATCAGAATAGTTATCAACAAACATTATATACTGTTAATTTATTCTAAATTTTAATATATTACGAATAATACTATATAAAAATCAATGCACTAATATACTATATGATTTTAGTATTTATATGAAAAAAAATAGTCGCGCAACACTTAGCACACAACAATTAACCACAATCGATGAACATCACAGCCAATTATTAGAACAATTTAAAGAAATTGAGACCAAGACTATTCCCGATTTACTAAAGAAGAAGAAGAGTATTGTGAAACAAATGAAAAGTTTCAATAATCTGAGTATTGATAAATATTTAGACAATCGCGATACAATCAAGGATATTAACAAACAAATCAGTGAGTTGAAAAAGAAGAAAAAGGAGTATTTACTGAATAATTCTAAATATATTTTTGAGTATTTTGAAGAGAAAAAGAAGATTGCATCCGGTCAAAATAATCAAAATGTTAGTAAAATTCATTCGTTTTTCAAAATAAAGTCTGAGACCCCAACAGGCGACAATATTCAAACTGAACAACCTCAGGTGAGCAAGGATACATCGAAAATAAAACAGTTGTATCAGAAATACTGGAAAAATGTGCGTAATGAGATTGCTAATATACAGGATTTTGTTATGCCGACCGATATATGTCAATATTGCAGAAAAGGCGAGCTGATTGTGCAAGAAGATGAAGGTATTTATATTTGTAATAATCCAAGATGTGGGCGGTTTGTAACTGCTATCATAGAGAGTTCGAAACCACTCAATAAGGACCCGCCTAATGAGGTGACATATACAGCTTATATCAGACTGAACCATTTCAAGGAGATATTGTCTCAATTTCAGGCGAAGGAGACGACCCAAATACCTGATGAGGTTATTCAGGCAATTCGCAATCGTATTAAGAAGGAGCGTATTGTAGATAAGAAGGAGTTGACGTATAGTAAGATGCGTGAGATATTGAGCAATTTGGAATTGACAAGATATTTTGAACATATTCAATATATCAATTCTTTATTTGGGATTAAACCACCGGTAATGACAGAGGAATTGCACGAGACCCTGTGTGTGTTGTTTATAGAAATACAGCAACCGTGGGCGATACATTGTCCACCAGGGCGCACGAATTTCTTCAGTTATGCATATACGCTTTATCAGTTGTGTGTGTTGTTGGATCAGACACAGTATTTACCGTATATTCCGTTGTTGAAGGATAGGACGAAACAAATAGAGCAGGATATGATATGGAGGAAAGTGTGTGATACTTTGGGGTGGTGTTTTATACCGACGGTATAGATGGCGGATGCCAGATATATAGGAGGTAATGAACATCCCGAACACATATTATTTCTTCTCTTTCATCCCGAATTTGTCAGAATATTGAGACCCATTGGTTAATTCACCAGCTTTATCCATAGCATTCATCTTATCAATAATTTCACACGTGGTATTTGACACATATGTCAAACTAAGAGGCCAGAATATCCCGGCTACACATCCAACCAGCATCCCACCAGTAAATCCATATATAGTCGACGGTATCAAATATTTATAGTCCATATGTTGCCGGCGATAATAACCAATAGACCCGCCTATAATTCCACCAACAGTAGAAAATGTGCACATAGGAAAAATAAAAAAACATTTGACTCTATTATTAGTAATATAACGAAATGCACGTGAAAACATTTTGATGATACATATTATTGCTCTATACATTTATGTTTTTTGCATAAAATATATAAAGGTTTGACACCAAATAATAGAAAGAAAACGAGACCCTCAACAACAATCCAATGAAAACAATCCTTGTTACTGGCGGAGCCGGTTTTATCGGCTCCAATCTAATAAACAGACTAATGGAAGACTCCAACAATTTCATCATTTGTATTGATGATTTAAGCACTGGATCACTCAAAAATATAGATCATCACAAATCATCTCCGCGCTTTGCATTTCAACTACACAATATTATTGACCCTATTCAATTACCAGTATTCAATAGAATAGATGAAATCTACCATTTGGCATGTCCAGCATCTCCGGACAAATACAAAGCCGACCCATTACGCACCCTCAATACCTCTATCACCGGCACACAAAATGTCCTGGAAATCTGTCTGATGCACCGAGCGACAATGGTATTTACATCAACCAGTGAGGTATATGGAGACCCGCAAGTGCATCCGCAACCAGAGACCTACTACGGTAATGTGAATACAGTAGGCGAGAGGTCGTGCTATGACGAAGGCAAGCGGGCGGCGGAAACGATGATATATGAGTTTCGCAAGAAATATAGCTTGGACATTAAGATTGTCCGTTTATTCAACACATATGGTCCCAATATGGATATAAATGATGGACGTGTAATAACGAATTTCATCAAACAAATAATGAAGAATGAGCCAGTCGTAATATATGGCGATGGAACACAGACACGTTCATTTTGTTATATAGCTGATATGGTAGATGCACTAATGCAAACAATGGCAAGTGATGAACAAGGACCAATGAACCTGGGCAATCCGGATTGTGAGTTCACACTGAATAGCTTGGTCGGAATATTTGAGGGCATACTAAACAAAAAGTTGGAGGTGTCTTATATTGAAAAAACCCAGGATGATCCAACACAGAGAAAACCAGTTATAGCTAAAGCTCACGATGCAATTGGATGGCATCCGGAGGTCAAATTGGAAGAAGGTCTCAAAAAAACAATGAATTATTTTGCAAATATGAAATTATAAAATAGGATATACATATTGATATGCATAATTATATGAATATCAATGATTGTGGAGGGATGATTATAATCCAATTTACATTGGGAATTTAACAAGGTTGAAACCAATACCTAAACCGGCACCTTGTCTGGCAGATTGTCCCATTGATGGAATGAAGACATCAAGGATAGCAAAAGTGGCGGTAGCGACTAAGCAGATAACAACAATTTCTTCAATAGATAAGGATTTTCTTGGGACGAGGATAGCGACAATAGCTACAACAAGGCCTTCAATTAAATACTTAATAGCTTTCTTGACTAATTCGGAAAAATCAACGACGTTGCTCATTTGATATATATTATACTAAAATAAAAAAATATGCAGGCAAAAATAAATATATTAAATAATGAATAAAAACATATAAAAAGACCTTGCTATAGTATTTTATATACTACATACTAGAAATGTCAGGCTTTGAAAGAAAAACATTACCAAACGGAAAACCAAATCCTAAATATGTTGATTTATGTGATGAAGATGAACCAGTTGCAGGCCAAAAATTCGCCTGTATTTCGTTCGTATCTCCGGAAAAGATCCTAAAAAAGCGCGAAATGTATTTATTTGATACCTTTGTCAAACAATGGGATTTTACTAAATCAATGATGAAATTCAATGATTTCTTGCAGTTTATTGCATACAAATACAGTTTGGACAATGATAAATTAAATGCTGATTTCCAAGAATATGTTAAAGAAGAAGATGCTAAACTAAAGTCCGAAAGCGTTGAAGACGATTATAAAACATTTATGGATATTAATGAAGACAAGTTAAATGAAAAATTCAATCGCGACCATTCTTTCCAAACATCAGTTAGAGGTATCAAGATCCGCGGTAGTTTTGCCAGCCAAGAAGAAGCCGAACACAGATGCACTGAATTGAGAAAAGTCGACCCAAACCACGATATTTTTGTCGGTAAGGTTGGTGTCTGGATGCCTTGGGACCCAGATGCATACAAGACTGGCCGTATCGAATTTATGGAAGAAGAACTCAATCAATTGCATCAAGAAAAAATCAAGAATGAAATGAAGGCTAAACAAGAATTTGATGCCAGAGTTAAGGAGACCAAGCGTAAAGCTATTGAAGAAAACATCAAGATGGCTGAAAAGAGTGGCAATAAATTAACTCAAACAATGAATGATGATGGAAATTTGATTGGTGTTAAGGAGACTATTAATTTTGATGAACGCGAGGCTGCCGAAACAGATACTAGTAAGATTTTGAGCGAATTAGTCAAGGAAAGCCTCGAACGTTCTGAAAAGAAGGATGAATAAGCCAAATAATAATAAATAAACCCCAAAATACAATATAAATATTCATAGTGTATATATTGTATAATTACGCCCCCTCCAACTAACAAATGGAAACCTATCAGAAAATAAAACAACAAGTGAATAACAATCTCATATTCAAGATGTCTCAACTCGGGTTTGCCTTATATTGCGATCTCTTATATACTACCCGATTACCACAAATCCCACAAGATATTAGTCAGGTCTATCATTTGAAGACAGGGGATAAGGTCTTTATTTCTGTCTTGGAACGCGAATTAAATATCGACTTGCAACAAATGGTCTCGATATTGCAAGAAAAACAAATCAAAGTCTATTTCTATTTGATGTATGAACCAATTATACCGCAACATATTATAGACCTTTTATTACCTGTTACTATACATATGTTTATAAATAACAATGTATATGACCATCCGCAGATACATATGATGCCTATTGGAATACGCGACTGTGAGAAAATATTTCCTATTCATCGAGGGTTTTCACACGATTATTTGTGGAATGAAGGTCTCAACCAATCCCCGGATAGAGACCTTTTATGTTTACTTTGTTTCTCATATACACATTCCGAACGTCACGCTTGTTATGCACAATTGAAAGACCAGCCTTTTATTACGAATTTAAATAATGGGGAATATGAGAGACAGCCATCGATACATTGCGGAAAGGTCCCGGTTTGGACAAATTATGAATATATACATAGGTCTCGATATACATTATCTCCGCGGGGATATGGCGAGGATTGCCACAGATTTTATGAGGCAATTTATTTGGGGTCTGTGCCAATTGTGAAGAAAACCCATACAGCATTTGATAAATTATATGGTGTATTTCCTTGTTTAGTGGTGGATGATTGGAGTGATGTGACAGAGGATTTACTGATGGAAAAATGGGATGAATGTCTTCAAAAAATGAATGATTTCAATGAAAAATATCCGCGGGCATATACTGATTTGGATAGTATCTACGAATTATTGATGCAAACATAAAAAGGTCTCAAGAAACAAAAAGAAAAGCGCAGGAAAACATCATAGACACAATTATGAATAGCAATAGTATATTACTCTATATACCAAAAAATAATACAACAAAGAATAAACTAATATACACCTTTGCGCATTTACACCTTTGCGCATTTAAGATGCGCAAAGAAGTCACCTTGTTCTCACTCAATTATCCGCCCATAATGGGCGGATTGAATGATAAAAGGTGTAAATATATTTTATCATAAATTATATTTATTTTTTACACCGGTGCGGATTTATACCGGTAAAGATTTAAATCCGCACCCTGGAAGGGTGCGGTAGTTAAATCTGTAACTGGTAACTTAGTTGAAGAAATAACCGCTGTGCGGATATAATTCTTCAACGGTGTAAATCTGTAACTGGTAACTTAGTTGAAGAAATAACCGATGTGCGGATATTATTCTTCACCTGTGTAAATCTACTACTTCCAATATATTTTATACCATTCTATAAAATAAGCTGTAGCCCGGGACTACAGCTTAGACTTTCGACACCATATATGCAGTTATTAATTATATTACTACTATAAATTATCCGCTGCATAAAATTATAAAAACTCCTATGAAATGCATTCATATGAGGTTTTCCTTAAACTTTTCTATATTTACACTGCTAAGCTGTAGTCCCGGGCTACAGCTTAGCCAACAAACATCATATATGCATACAATATATAATTTTCCATTCAAATATTTTTTATTCAAAGTGTTTATTGAGTTTATTATAACTTTCTGGACTATTTAATTTACAAATTGTATGTGTTTGTCCACTAAATATACTACATCCATTTGCTCTGACACATACTTTTAAACAGTCATTCATTTTTTTCACCCATCTAATATAGGTTTCATTGATAATTCTGTTATCATCTGTCTTTATGTAAGACGTAATATTATTGTTGCTTTTATTGTTTTCCATTATATCATATAATATGGTGTAGTTTTTATATAATTTACATATTCCAGAATATATATACCACACTACCACTTTGTTTTCTTCACAGTAATATTAACTGAGTTGCGCTTCTTAGCCTTCGATGGGTCATACTCATCATCCTCATCATCGTCACCCATATTCTTTGATATTTCCCAGAATTCATTGCTACCCACACGAAAAGCAGGTTTACTTGAGTCCGCCTTATACCAAAATATCTGGTCGCTCAGTTTATTCGATTTTGAGTTATTGTTTATTACCAAGCACTCGTAGTTCTCAGTGGTCTGGTCCATAATAGAACAAAAACTCTCTAATGTTGGAAACATAGATGCATAGTTTTCCCAGATTTTTTTACGATTTGTCATATATGGCTCTCGAAGAATGAACACATAATCGATATTTGTTCTTAAATTAGGGGGTATACCGAGCGGATACTGCATTGTAATGACCAACATTATCTTCCAGTGACGACCATTCATGAATAGGAGCCGCATCATCTTATCACGAGACCACGACGAGTCATATAAACAATCATCTAATATAACAAATGCACGTGGGTCGATAATGGCTTTACGATAAGTATCAAGCTCTTTTTGCATTTGTTTAAGCGCAGCTTTTTGACGACGCAATACATTTTCGATGATAACAGTGCTATATTCATTATGGATGAATATTTTTGGCACGTGTGCACTAAAGAAACCGTTACCGGCTTCAGTCCCAGATATAACAGTCCCTACCGGCACATCTTGTTGGCTATATAATATGTCGCGAACAAGCCAGGATTTACCAGTATCACGACGGCCAATGAGGACAATAACAGGCCCTTTATTTTCATCAGGTTTAAAGGTAATCATTTTCATATCAAATTTTTTGAGTTCTAGTGTCATCAGGTCAATAGTATGTATAATATATCGTATATATGGATTAGATAAAAATAGATAAAAAAACAAACGAAATATATTTAGGGCTTGAATAAGTTAAATACAAGATAAACATTAACTTTACAGAAATTATAGTATGACACAACAATATTACCCTATATATCCAAAATCGGTTATTCATCTTGATTTAGAAAAATTAAAACGTGATTATTCCCAGAATGATGAAGAACAAAAATTCAACTATAATCCATTTAATATTAATGAAATACAAGCCTATAATCCGATTTATTCATCTATTTTCCATTCCAGTGAAATCACAGAAGACACAGCTCTTTATTCTAAAAAGGCATTCTTAGATATGAATACTGCTATTGATTATGATACTAAAGAACCATTACCAGCAAATATATTCATTAAATTCTCACCGTTATTAGATAATCTCCGGTATCTAATGGGAAAATATGTGGTTGATGGCGAAAAAGCTAAGATACTCCCAGACCCTTATCAGGCACGCGAGACCATTCTAAAACTGAGCCATATGCACAATTCATCCTATATTGACAATTTCTTCTGTTATTTAACCAGTATTGCACTAAATGTGTTCAATATACCAAATGGTCTTGATTATTATGGTTCTTATTTAGGAATACAAGAATTATACAAATCAAATGTCTTGGATGATTTCGATTATTTAACAACCTCACAGCATTTTATTTCAACAAAAGGAATAGCCTATTTTATGACAGAAAAGGAAGACCCATATCTAAACTATGGCTCACGTGCAAATAAACAGCGTTTATTAATTGATGATGCAGCAACATCCGGTAATATAGAATTAATCGTGGATGAAATCATTGATATGGGTTCAGACACAGTAAATCCAGTAAATAATGATAATACTGATAACAACTTAGATGATGAATTGGTATATGTTAAAGAGACCAAAAAAAGTATTGGGTCTAAATCAACTAGTCAATCGACAGACACATCGAATAACAGCGAATTAAACTATAGTAGTTCAAGTGATAACGACGATGACGATGACGATGACGACGCATCCACAAATGCAATGAGTATCGATGATGCAGATGAGGAATGGGAAGATGTCAGTTCGTCCAATGAGGATAATACCGATGGAGCCAGCGCAGACAATGACATAGAAATGGATGAGACCTCTTATGTTGAGGAAGAAAAACCATTCAATGTGTATATCAAGGATTTCCCTATGCAAATGATTATATTGGAAAAATGTGAAGGCACATTGGACAGTCTTTTTCTAAAAGGTATTATCAATGAACAAATGGGTATTGCAATGTTAATGCAAATCATAATGACCCTCTTAATATACCAAAAAATGTTCCATTTTACCCATAATGATTTACATACAAATAATGTTATGTATATTCGTACAAAACAGACACATATCTATTATAAGTTTGAAAACAATATATATAAGGTTCCAACCTATGGTTATATTTATAAGATCATTGATTTTGGCCGCAGTATATATAAGTTCAATGGGCAAATCTATTGCAGCGATAGTTATGCCCCATCCGGAGATGCGAACGGTCAATATAATTTTGAGCCATTTATGAATAGTGATAAACCGCGCCTCGAACCCAACTATAGTTTCGATTTATGCCGAATTGCTTGTTCCATATATGATTTTGTATTTCAAGACCAAGATGAGTATGATAGTATATGTGAAACCAATGAAGACAAGTTTGTAACTACAATTGTTCGATGGGTTAAAGATAACTGCGGTAAGAATATATTATATAAAAAAAATGGGGAAGAAAGATACCCGAATTTCAAATTATACAAAATGATTGCACGCACTGTGAATGAACACACTCCATATAATCAATTAAAATATCCTGAATTTAGCCAGTTTATTACTCCTGATACCCCGCAATCCAGTGTAATTGATATCGATGCATTGCCAGTGTTATGTTAGACTGCACCAGACAAATTATATTTATAATAAAAAATATAAACATAATTATGTTAAAATCCAGGGTCATCCGTAAATATCTGAGTAGTGCCCGCGTGAATAGTTTTATTACCAGTCATCATACTGATAAAATCACTAATGGTGTATTCCATATTGAACATAATGAACCCTCCGCAAAATGCAGATAAGGCAACGAAAATCCCGTCGCGCACAGTGTATTTCAGTGGTTTCTGTTCTTTCAAGAAATATTTGGCTTCAATAAATTTGGCTAAACAAAAGAATACTACAACGAGAAAAGTGATAATAAATACTTTTTCCATATTAAATAGAACTGTTCCTTAATAACTAATGAAACTATTTTTTGGCAATTATAACGCGGTTTATATTAATAAAGATTTATATCAGTGATATAAATCTTCACTAATATCTGACCATTGGAGAATTACACCATATTCTTTAATGGTTTATACCAATTCTTCAAAATCCAAGTTCAAAATATCATCATTTGGTACTAAAGCTGGCTTATTATCATCTAATACATCAAACCCGGTCAAATCTATTTCATCACCAGTTATTCTAATACGGTCATCATCACTCTCATACCCATTATTGCGCGATACTTCTTCTAGCTGGCGCTGCATATTGCGTTCCATACTGATTTTTTCGAGTTGTTCGATCGATTTTGGAGCTTCAACTTGTGCGCTGTTATTTTGAGTATCTATAACACTGTCCACATTATTAAATGTTAAGCGGGATACAACTGGGTCATTGTCAATATTCTTAATGACTGGCACCACTTCAGGAACAATGTCCTCTTTATTTGGTGGAACTTCAATAACAGGCACTTCCTCGCCACCCTCACCACCAACAGGTTTTTCCACATCAGGGGTCTCTAAATTCTCAATAATAACTTCTTCCTCTTGTTCGACACTCTCATCCAAATATGCACGAATAATGGCTTCAGTAGGAATACTTTCGCGAATGGTGGACAAAATGCATTCTTGAACAATGAGTTCAAGTTCGCGATTATTACGCTGTTGAACAAGTGGCGAGACGTTTTTCTCAAATAAATATACGTTCTTATACACTTGTCTGGCTACATTAATATAGACCTTATGAATAAAGCTGTCTAGTTTTGGGGTGGATATATCAAGTTGTTTCATACGGTTTCCGACGCGAACGCAAGTGAGCACTTTTAATTGGATTATATGAACACAGGTAATCAGGTCTTCTAAATACCCGCATCCACTGCGTTCAATAATACGTTTACGTTCTTCTTCAACAATAACGTTATTCCACTTTGGGATACGCGACAATAAATTTTGAAATGACATCAAATATTTGCTGGTCTCACCTTGTGAAACACACATATTCCAGGCTTCATTGAAAATAGAGCGCACACCTTCAATAACAAGCGGAGTGAAAATACTGACTAAACGCGCGCACCATTCATTACGGCTTTCTTGTAGATTTGATAAGACAAAATCGTCCATTTTATATATGTGAAATATAGAAACATATTATCAAATCATTTTGAACGCATAATATAATTTATAGTTATGAAACGGTTCATTCATATAACATATCTAACAAATAGAACATCAGTAATTTCTCACATCTATATTCGCTCTTTATATTATTAAATTCCATCTTATGCTCAATATAATCAATCTTTGTCCAGAAATCACAGGTCTCGGCACAATTCATTATATCTATTCCACATAGGCCATTTTCATACATTTTGTTTGCATAATCTATTAATAATGCGTGGGTTCTTTCTTTATTACTCATATTTTTTAATTCTGTTAAATACGTTAATACTAATGTATGGACATCAGTATAGTGTTGGTGAGTAGGCATATTCCTGTTAATATTATATTTATGGAGATTTATAATTTTGTTGGTCTCGGTCTCACATCCATCATCTTTCACACTATGTTCGATATATTCAGGTATATATATTTCACAAAACCGTGATAAAATGGGTTTCAACAACTTATTTTTATTCTCAATAATAATGAAAAACCGCGTATTATAACTAAACAATTCAATACATCTTCGCAAAGCAGATTGTGCATCAATAGTCAAAAAATCCGCATTCATTAATACAATGGTCTTGAATAGTACCCCCAAATTCGATTGTATATTTGTTTTTGCAAAAAATTTGAGTTCTTCGCGAATAAATTTAATCCCTTTACCGTGTGCACAATTCACAATCATAACATTCTTTTTAATCTTGGTTTTGTCGTCATTATATATTTTATTGATAAAATCATATACAATGGTTTTCTTTCCGGTCCCGACAGAACCGTGAAAAATAAGATGCGGGATTTTCTTGGTCTCAATAAAATAATTTAATTTTGACAAATGGTGTGTTGGGTTATGGTCTGTTTCCTTTCCACATATATTATTTTCCATAGGGTGATATAAATTTTATAGTAAGCTTATTAGTTATAATATAGAAAACATTTTTATATTGTAATATATATATAATATAAAATGTCTGAAGCCCAACACGCACCTATTGCTACTCAAGAACCACCAGAAAAGCCAGTTATAACTATCGATTTAGCTGCTGTCCCAGATGCCCCAGTAATTTCTGGAGAAAAGGTGGCAACAAGACCAGGTTATTGTCTCCACTGCTTGACTATAAACCAAGACCTTATGCAAAAATTAGGCATAGTTCCTATTATAGCCGTCGAATTATACCGTTTATTGGTCTCGGCTTTATTAATCCTATTTGTTCCACAAGATTGTGGTGATGGGGCAGTATGCACATATAGTGAAAATATGGACCCAACCAGCAACCTATATCGCATAGGTCTCGGATTTAATTATTCAACTCTCTTTGTATTCTTGGTTCTCTATGTATTAGAAATATATCGCGAAAATAGGTTGATTAAATATTTAGAAGTAAATAAAGCACTCGCATTTGACAATGACAGTGTAGAGGTCTCGCTTCTAAAATTACCAGTCCAATCAAAGAATAAGATATATAGTATTGATTATTATTATCAAAAAGTCGGATATTTGGCAATAGCTATGTTTATTGTAAATACTATTATTAGTGGTCGCGTTGTCTATGAATTCTATTTAGATAATCAGACTACTACTACTTTTGTGACCAATGTGCTCTTTATGATAACTAAAATAACGGATATTTATCAAACCGTTAATACTGAAAAGAATGTATTCTATTCGTCTTATTTACGCGAAAAGGTTCAATTCAATGATGTAGATGAGGATTATGTAGAGGTCTCGACAGATGAAGAGAAAAGCCTTGAAATCGAGACCCCAGAAAAAATCGCAGGTGCATCTGTATAAATTATAGTTTATGACCATCTAAATGAATAGTAGCATAACATTTATTTGCATAATGTGTATTTCTGCCACAACGGTAACATACATTACTAGATTTATTATTATCAGGCCGAATGTTTACAGTAGGTACCGGAGGTGTCGTAATAATGAGTTTATCAATATTTTCGTATTCATCATCAAACATAGCCATAAATTTATTTAGGGCGCATTTAGACCTTCTATGTGAAGAAATATACGAGGTTGGACACGTGCATTTTTCATTCATTTTCTCTGTGTTCACAAAGTTTTTGGTTTGTTTATTAATGTTTTTACATTCTTTTGCAAAATGGTCTCGATTTCCACAAATATAACATTTATCATTGGCTCCTTTTATAATTTGTTGGATTGTAGTAATATTGCTATTTGTGAGAACAATCTCACAAAAACTGCCTCCACGAACATTATTTATTCCGTATTTTTCCATATATTGTAATGTGTATTTGTCTTCATCATAATTGTCACAGTCTTTAATAATCTCAATAAGATGGATAGGTCTATATTTTTTTGTCCAAGTAGAACCATTATTTGAAAAATGGTCTTGAATGCGAAATTGTGGATTATTCGTTTTTCCAATATAGTATTTGTCTTTCTCGAGTGCAAGGCAATAAATATAAACCATATTGTTATTATGAAATGTAATATATATAATATAATATTACATTTATGCTGTTTTTATAGTTCTGTTATGACATCTGTCTCCAATAATAAGTATTTCATTATGTCAATTTTCATAAAATATGTAAAAAGGTCTCAACATCATTCAACGATTTCTATAAATATGAATTTATTTTACTAATAACTAATCAAATTATTACTATAATCTCACTATTTCATATTGTAATGTTGAGACCTTTTTATAAAAAATAAAAAACCAGTAAAATGAAATACTTATAACATATATAATATATCTAATATTACATATGTTCTTACCTAGCTGGTTATGTTGCTATTCACCCAAAACTACGCCAGACACATTTGTATCTATCATACCTAATCCTCCACCAGGTAAAGAACCACCAACAGTGCTTATAGTAGATGACAGTTTAGTATATGCAAAACTGGTCTCGAAATTTATGCAAAAGAAAGGCTACAATACAATGGTTGCAATAGATGGTCAAGAAGGTCTCGAATGTATTGGGACCTTATATTTCAACCTGGTTATTAGTGATATACATATGCCTAGAATGGATGGTGTCGAATTTGTAAAAACACTGCGCAAAAAATATCAGTCATCAATACCTGTTATCCTATATTCAACGGATATATACCAATATAATAATGCGATGCTGGCAGGCGCGACTGATTTTATAGGTAAGCCATTTACAAGAGAAAAGCTGTATGGTGTAGTAGAAAAACTGATACCATTTTGAGACCTTTTGGCAATCCTAGACCTTTTTAATATTCTGTAGTTGTTTTGTCAGTATATAGCGTTCGTGGTATATTGTTCGCCGGCGCAGATTGCACCCCAGACAAGATGTCTCTATATTCCCCTTATTATGACCTAATTTGTTATCAATCCTTTCTACAGACCATTGCAACGGGTCCCGAACATTTTCATATAAAATAGTCATCTCCTGTTTACAATAGTAGCATTTCAATTTGCATTTTATAAGGGTCTCAATAACATATTTTAAATCTATAAATTCGCCTTCAGAATAGAGACCTTTTATTTTATCCTGGTTCTTATACCCAGATATTTTATTATTAAGTTGAGACCCAACAAGCTTGGCAGTGGCAGATAGTTCGACAGCGTCATCATCACCCAAGGTCTCAATTATTTCTTGCAATATGCTTGTCATATTATATTGGGTCTCACATTGAGATACACAAGTATCCCATCTCTTGGTGTTAACAATAGCGCGTTTTTGTTTTTCTTTTGGGATACAGGTCTTTATTTGTGGGTTTTCTTTTTTTGATTTTGAGACCTTTTTTGAAATATCAAAAATCAAGACCTTTTTGATTGGTTCTTCTTCGGACATATTGAATATTATAATATGTATTTATAAAAACAAAATAAAAGTATAACGCGATATATCTTTATATTAGATTAAATAAATAAATAATATTATGACTACCACCGAACAGAAAGAATGCATCGATAAGATCCTCGAAAAAGAGAGCATCCAAAACAAGCAAGAAAACTGGAATAAATTAAATCGCACTGATAAATTGCAAAAATTGCACGCATTTGCGGAACGTTATGGACGCGAAAATGGCCTGCCAGTTAAAGATATTAAAAGTCTCAAGATGTTTTTCAATGATTGTATAGAGAAAATGAAATTAGCAAAGGCAAAGGATGTCGAATATAATAAAGATAGTCAAGAAATATCGGGCATTCCATCACTCCATTTTAAATTAGAAAGCCGAAGTTTTACATTAAAGGCAACAGATAGTAAACGTGTTTCAACTATTAAATCGTTAACACCAAAACGTATTACAGAAAAGAATAAGTCGGATACACCAGCAGAAATGACCGAAAACGCATAATGTTATACAATAACACAAATAGATATAGAAATAAAATTGAATTGTATTATATAATAGATATAATACAACATAACAAAACAAAATGGACAATGATTTAGACAACAAACAAGATGTTATATCTGTATCGAGCAATATAACAATAAATAGACTAGTAGATGACATATACGACTATGACTACGATAATATGGACGACGAATGTTTTGAAGAAAACGGGTTTTTCGATTTTATAGATAAAATAAACAATATGACATTATCATCACTCGAGATTGCAGATAAATCTTGTGCCGACGATGATGCCAAAAGCACACAAACAGATAAAACTATCTTATTTGAACTCTCCGAAGACGACGAAATAGAAATTGAAATGCTTGTATATGAACTTATAGGAGACTATATGGATGAGAATATAGACACACTATGTAAGATAGACTATGATGATACTATGTGTGACCATATAACCGAACTCGTCTATGAATACTGCAAAGAATGTGGTATATGTGAAGACGATGATGAACATTTATTGCGGGAATATGTGGATAAAATGATAGTCCGTTTTTTCGAGACCCATCGAGATGTGCTACCGCGCTCCTATAAATCCAGTTTATTATGCGACGCTTGGTGCACAGAAGCCGACCTAACCACAAAACTGGATGCCCTCAAAAATGTCTATCAACCGCCACAGAAAACCGACGAATGGTATTCTACACGCCACGCAATTATAACTGCGAGTAGTTTATGGAAGGTGTTTGCAAGCGAAGGCGTTCAAAATGGACTCATATATGAAAAATGTAAGCCATATGTTCGGGATTATCGCAGAGAACACGACAATGTATTATCGGCCTTGCATTGGGGGAATAAATATGAGCCTGTCACACTGATGTTATATGAAAAAATGTATGAGACCCGCGTCGGTGCATTCGGTTGTATAACTCACCCAAAATATGGGTTTATCGGGGCATCACCGGATGGTATTAATGTGGCCCCGGGCAATCCGCGTTATGGGCGTATGGTAGAAGTCAAGAATATATTTAATAGGGAAATAACGGGAATACCCAAAGAGGAGTATTGGATACAGATGCAAATCCAGATGGAGACCTGTGATTTGGATGAATGTGATTTTATTGAGACCCGATTTAAAGAATATGAAAATGAGGAGGCATTTTATGCCGACGAATGGGACCCAACAAAAACCCGCGGGGTAATCCTATATTTTGTTCAGAGGATTAATGACCTGAAAGTAATCAATAATAACCCGCATTATGTGTATATGCCAATGGATACAGGCTTAGAAAAAGAAAGCATTGATGGATGGATACAAAAGACAAAAGATGAATTGAAAGAGACACATATATTATATCAGGCACAATACTGGTGGCTAGACCAAGTGTCGTGTGTTTTAGTCAAGAGAAACCGCGAATGGTTTGACTGGGCAATCCAGAAAATACAGGATGTGTGGGATACAATAGAACGCGAGAAAGTCTCCGGATATGAACATCGGGCGCCGAAGAAGAAGGAGACTGTATTACCCGAAGTTCTGCATAGTGATGGTAATAGCACACAATTAATTAAGAATTTAGAATATGGAAAGAGTGTATGTTTAGTGAAACTCGATGAGCACGGCGACCCTGTATGAGACTTTAGCAAAACAAAATAAAAACAAATAAAACTATATAAAATCATTTTGATACTATTTTTTATAGTTATAACAAAATATCAAATGAATTCTACTAACACATCAACTAGTTCTCTTGCTGATGCCGGCACCACTAGCAATGGCGGTGTCTTTGACGAAAAAGATATGCGTGTCACCAAGCGCACCGGTGCTATTGAAGTTGTTTCATTTGACAAAATTCTAAAACGTATTAAAACTCTTGGTCAAGAGGCCGGGATTAAAATCAATTATACCAGTTTAGTTATGAAAGTAATAGACCAATTATATGACAAAATCTCCACCCGCAAAATAGATGAACTCAGTGCAGAACAATGTGCATCTATGGCATCTATCCATCCAGATTATAATGTTCTTGCTGGTCGCATTGTTGTCTCTAATCACCATAAAAATACGGATGCCAGTTTTACTGCAGTAATGAAGACATTATATGAAAACACTGATGTTCACGGCAACCATTCACCGATTATTAGCGAAGAACTCCACACACTTGTATGTCATCACGGGGATATTATAGACGAATGGCTGGATTATGAACGCGACTATTTAATCGAATATTTTGGGTTCAAGACCTTGGAACGCGCCTATTTAATGAAGGTCAATAATAAGATTGTTGAACGTCCGCAACATATGTGGATGCGTGTTGCTCTCGGTATTCACGGGGCTAATTTGGAGAAGGCGCGCGAGACATATGATTTGATGTCTCGCAAGTATTTCACACACGCAACCCCGACACTATTTAATGCCGGCACTCCCCGTGCACAAATGTCCAGTTGTTATTTATTGCAATTAGAAGACGATAGCATTGAGGGGATTTACAATACACTCAAGGAATGTGCGCTTATATCGAAATGGGCGGGTGGTATTGGGCTACATATCCATAATGTCCGCGCATTCGGGAGTAAAATCCGCGGAACCAATGGCACATCAAACGGGATTGTGCCTATGTTACGGGTATTCAACAATACTGCCAAATATGTAGACCAGTGTGTTCATCCAAATACGATTATATATACTACTGCGGGACCAATGAGAATAAAGGATTGTGTGGCAGGTGAGACCCAGGTGCTTAATTTGAAAGGCGAGGCCGAGACCATCCAGAATATATTGGAGCATTCATATACTGGTGAAGCACTGAGTATTACTATAGATAATTGTGCATCGCCATTGCTGGTTACCCCTGAACATCCAATATATGTATTACGTGGATATGCCGGGGAAGATATTGAGCTAGAAATCAAGAATGGAACAGCAACATTTGAATGGGTGGATGCCAAAGATTTGACGCATAGAGATATGGTGGTATATAAACAACCAAAATATGAAAAAGATGTTGCCACTATTACAGAAGATGATTGTTTTATATATGGTATCTTATTAGCATATGGTGTTTTTTCAAAGGAAAACAGTGGTTCCTATGTGGTTCAATCAGAGTATGGCGAAGTGATCGAGAAGGTCAAAGAATACTTGGATGAAAAATGCATTCAGCCAACAAGCATCACACGAACGAGCATTGAATGGGAAAAGACGGTCAATCTACCATTTAGACACAGCGACTTTTTTGCACAAAATGGCGAGACCCATATTGGCGCACGTTGGTTGAACTTGCCATTGAATAAGATGGAACATATATTACGCGGGATTTATTTGTCTAAAGACTTGCCATTATTTGCTGATTGTATTCATTATACCGGAAGCCAAATTGCGATTGAAGGAGTTGGATATATGTTATTGAGACACAAGATTGTCCAAAAAGAACACTCATATAGCGTTGCATCAGAGGAAAATACAGACATTTCAGTAAAATACAATAAATTGACATTAGACAAAACGGAATTAATACTTGCAATATATAATCCTGATGCAGTTATATATGCATCTGATTGTATGAAACGCACAATAAAATATGATGACCTGATGTTTAGCCGGGTAACTAAAGTCAGCAAGACTGAATATACAGGTGTGTTATATGATTTGCAAATGGCAGATGAACACAACTATATGTTGCATACTGGCATTGTCCATAATGGTGGTGGAAAACGCAGTGGCTCATTTGCTATTTATTTGGAGCCTTGGCACGCAGATGTGGAACTCTTTTTACAGATGCGCAAAAATCACGGGGATGAAGAGCTCAAAGCCAGGGATTTATTCTATGCTTTATGGATGCCGGATTTATTTATGGAACGGGTGAAGGCGGGTGGCAAATGGACATTAATGTGTCCGGATGAATGTCCTGGATTATCCGATGTGTATGGCGATGAATTTGTGAAATTATATGAGAGTTATGAGAAGGCGGGTAAAGGGAAGAAGACAGTTGAGGCGCGGGATTTATGGTTTCAAATATTGGATGCCCAGATGGAGACCGGGACCCCATATTTATGCTATAAGGACGCATCAAATCAGAAATCCAATCAGAAGAATGTGGGCACTATTAAATCGAGCAATTTATGTGTGGCTCCAGAGACAATGGTATTAACCGATAAAGGTCATATTGAAATCTATAAATTAGAAGGTCAGAAAGTGAATGTATGGAATGGTGAGGAATTTAGTGATGTGACCGTGTTTAAAACCGGGGTTAACCAGGATTTAATTGAGGTTCATACAGATGATGGGTCAGTTCTAAGTTGCACACCTTATCATAAGTTTTATATCCAGTTGCCTAGTGGAATTGTGCAAGTGGAAGCCAAAGATTTAAAGCCAGACGATAAAATTATACAATGCTCTTTTCCAGTAATATCAGGTGATGCAATTTGTGATTTAGACAGCTATACTAATCCACTACACACGTGTAGTATTCGCTCTAAAGTAGACTGGTTTTCAAAATATTGTGATGCATCTGAATGTGTTAGTGAAGGTGGTGATTTACAAGTATATTTTCAAAACAAAGAACACGCTAATAAAATTAAACTATTTTTACAAACGTGTGGAATTAATCCGAAAGTCAAAATGTCCATAGAAAAACATAGTTTATCAACAGTTTATCGTTTATTAATAACTCCAAATGATGTGAATAAGTTAGTTGAATTAGGATTTTCACCAAAGGAAATAGAGCTTGATATATCATCAAGTAATAAAGAACAACCATTTATCAAAATTCTTAAAGTGGAATACAACAATCGAATAGATTATACCTATTGTTTTACTGAACCCAAGAGACATATGGGTATTTTCAATGGAATTCTGACTGGACAATGCACCGAAATCATAGAATACAGCGACTCCACCGAGACAGCCGTTTGTAATCTTGCATCTATTGCATTACCAACATTTGTTGAAACCGGGGTATTCAATTTCGAAAAACTCCACCAAATCACCAAAGTTGTCACCAACAATCTTAACCGCGTAATCGATATTAATTTCTATCCAACCCCTAAAACACATAAAAGCAATATGCGACACCGCCCGATTGGCATCGGGGTCCAAGGTCTCAGCGATGTATTTATGATGCTCAATCTGCCATTTTACTGTGAGAAATCCGTGCAATTAAATAAAGACATATTCGAGACCATCTATCACGGCGCACTTGAACAATCGTGTGAAAATGCTGGATTGGAAGGCCCATACCAATCATTTGCCGGGTCGCCTGCAAGCCAAGGTATATTACAGTTCGATATGTGGAATGTGACCCCCTCATCCAGATATGATTGGCCCGGATTGAAAGAAAAAATCAAGACCCAGGGGCTCCGCAATTCACTATTGGTTGCACCAATGCCAACCGCATCTACATCGCAAATCCTGGGGTTCAATGAATGTATCGAACCAATCACAAGCAATATTTATAGTAGACGCACACTTGCAGGCGAGTTCATTATTGCAAATAAGTATTTAATGAATGATATGATAAACCTCGGATTATGGAATGAGAAAGTGAAAAACAATATTATATTGAATAACGGGAGTATCCAACAATTGGATATGGTGCCCGAAGAAATCCGTAATAAATATAAGACCGTATGGGAGATGCCGATGCGTAATCTTATTGATATGGCGGCAGACAGAGGTGCGTATATTTGTCAGAGCCAGAGCCTGAATTTATGGGTAGAAGACCCTAATTATAATCGATTGTCATCGATGCATTTTTATGCTTGGCAGAAAGGGTTGAAGACCGGGATTTATTATTTACGCCGCCGCGGAGCACATAAAGCACAACAATTCACCATTGAAGTGGAAAATAAGAAAAAGGTGATTGAAAAAAGCGAAGAAGTATGTGAAATGTGTAGTGCATAGACGCACACACCGCCACCTACCCCCATACATCGCCTAACAATCCAATATATAATATATATAATATTACATATTGATACACATACATACACACACCTATATAGAAGTCAATAGCCATTCAAATTGTTTATCTGTGATTGGTTTATGCATTTTCAGTTTCATGAAACATCGTAGACAAACAATAACATCCACCAACGAATTATGTAACCCTTTTGGCGGATCATAATGGAATATTTTCTGATACAATTCACTCAACTTTGGGAACTTTTTACGCATTTTTTCTTGTTTAGGTGGTTCACTAGATGCACTAATAATCGAGTCAACGCTACCACTCCGACATCTGACTTTGGGTTCTTCGTCATATTTGACCAGAATATTGCAGAAATCAACGCTTTCTTTCATAGTGCAATAATGCCGGATACCTCGTAATAACATTTGCATAGGGTCAAATAGCAGACCTATATTCACTGCCTTATATTTGAGAGCTTCAATATTGCGCTCTATTTCGCCCTGGATAACTTGGCTGTCAAATTCATAATTATGGGCAACAACGCAGTCGCATTGTATAAAATCATTATAGAAATCCAATAAACAATCTGTTATGTCTTTACCGCTTCGACATTTCTCGCGGGTAATACCAGTTAATTCAGTAATAAACTCGCTTATTTCCACTGTCTCGGCAACATTAATATAGTTGTTATAGACAATATCGCATTCACTGGTTTTGCAGTTATATACAATATAGGAGAGTTGTAGGATATATGGCATATTGGCGACCCCTCCAGGCTCGCCCTTTTTAGGTAGCAATTTGTTGGTCTCGACATCAATAACCATAATTTTATTATGTCCAGTTGGTTTCATAGTAGAGGTCGTTTTCTTATTTCCATTATTGGTTTTTTTATACACTAGCATTTTTTTCATATTTATTAGTAATAAATAGTAACTATTATTTATTACCTTTATCAAATGATGTAATTATTCTATTCAATTTTATTGCATAAAAAGATATAAACACAACTCTATATTAATAGTATTACACGTTTTATAAAATGACAATCACATATATAACATCGCTCATATATACCCAAAAAAATGAAAACATTGGAGACCTTTTGACACATTTTATCAATTTTGCATCTTCGGGTCTCAAAATAATATTATTCATCAATGACAACCACGACACTTCTATCTTCGAACACTTCGAAAATATTAAAATAATCAAATGGTCTGGCGGGCTCCACTCCACACAGGTATGGACATCTATTATAAATAATGAGATCGAGTATGCACTCCCAGATAATAGAAACATAGAAAAAGATACCCTCGAATTCATAATGAATGGACACGCAAAATACCAGTTTATTATGCAGGTAATAGAGACCAAGATGTGGAATACAACCCATTATGCTTGGATAGATTTCAATTTATTCCATTTGTTTAAACAGAAAACAGAGACCATCAATTATTTAAAATGGTTGGACCAGCTACAATTGAACGATGTATTCATCACACTCCCTGGATGTTGGTCTGCATTAGACAAGGAAAAACTGGGGGATATAATGAATAGTGTTCATTGGCGCTTTTGTGGCGGATTTATGTTAGGCGATTATTTCACAATGTTTCAGACAGCAATGAAATATAATAAGATGATTGTAGAATTTGTAGAGACCCATAAAAAGCTGGTATGGGATTTTAATATGCTTGCTTATATGGAGACATTTTGTGAATGGTCTCCACAATGGTATCGCGCGGACCATAATGATAGTATAGTCTTGATATCCGCGGATTTATATACGCGCCCGCTCACTGAAATCTCGCAAAAAATCGTGTATGATTATCCACAAATCCCTGATTATTTGCCTGCATCCGCCTCCTATTTATATTATAATGAAAAACACTGGATAAATACCAGATACGTGAATTATTGGATTTATCCGGCTGGTGCATATCATTTCAATAATCCAGAAAAACTGATTGAAAATAAGAATGTGCTCAGTGAATTAGATGAACTAACAATGACACCGATTTCATACAAAACAGTGGATGAACACGTTGGACTGCCAGTAGTCAAGGGTATTTCTGCGGGTCTAGAGGATATTCGTTTGTTTGAATGGGGCGGCGGCGTGAAATACATTGCAACGAGTGTCGGGTTTTCACCGAATGGAAGGAGTGCAATGATAATGGGGGATTATAATATTGAGACCGGGGAGATAAATGGTGGCGTGCCAATCCAGTCGCCAAATCAGGACAGCTGGGCAGAGAAGAACTGGATACCGATTGTTAAGAAGAAGGAAGTCATATTTGGGGATGGCGAATTAAAAGAAATAGATGAACTGATGTTTATATATAAATGGTATCCGTTGGAGGTGGGGGTGATTGAAGATGGCGGGACAAATGGATATACAAAGAGACTGAGAATAGTAGACAGGGTATATCCGGATAATGCTATATTTAGTAAAATCCGCGGGTCAACAATGTTTGAAGAAGTGGATGAGGGGCTTCTTGGATTGGTGCATTATAGTGAAGAACATAGTCCGAGACATTATTATCATATGATGATTTTGTTGGATAAGGAGACATTTGAGGTGAAGAAATATAGTGAGCCATTTTGTTTTGAGAAATTAGGAATAGAGTTTTGTATAGGGTTTACGGTGCAGGAATGGGAAGATGAGATAGATAATGAATATGTATTTTGGATATCGAGACACGATAGAGACCCAATTACACTGTTTGTAAAATGCAATAGTATACATCTTTTCTCAAAGGCGAATAGGTAGAATAGGAATAAAGAAGAATAGGAATAAAAATATATAGAAATATAGTATATGAAAATAGTATAATAGAATGGAAAATAGTAGTAATGATAATATTGAAGAGGAAAATAAAGGTAATTATATTGATACTGAAGACAATGTATATATAACTGACAATGACAATGACAATGACAATGACAATGACAATGACAGTTATTATAATACAGAAGAAATATATGAGGCAGATGGAGGAGAAGAACACCAAAAAATACCTAAACGAAATCTAGCAAGTGAGTGTGATAGTATAATTAATATGTACAAGAATATGTCAGGTTTTGAAACAAATAATGTTGAAATAATAATAGATAATAAAAAAGCTGAAATAAAATTATATAAAGATATTAATAATCCTATCAAAGATGGCGAAGGAAGCTATACCGCAACTGTTATATTTAATAGTGTAGAAACTGATAAAAACACATACAATCACTGTGTATCAACTAAATATTCCTCAATTCAATCTAATACAGATAATTTGACAGATTTTGGACATAATATAAATGATAATACGTTGGGAGACTATTTTAAAATAAAAGATCCCATCTCCAATAATATTACCAGCATAATTGGTTCGGCTTCAACTATTGGCGATACAGGTGCAATAGTGTCAAATCAAATTTATAATACTATTTTACTATTAATATTATTGAATAATGAAA
>JACCDX011617182.1_pt1 | contig 25878 bp, 25 predicted proteins | sample 7449681 | NCBI WGS metagenome assembly JACCDX01 (sample SAMN15323450, study PRJNA562643) | freshwater metagenome | isolation source: river surface water | place: USA:Blue River Watershed | collected 2017-08-18
AATTTTGTAAAACCAGGACCTGGTTCTATTAAAGCAACCATATCTTCTGGCATTTCTGGCAATGGTCCAAGAAGTGCTCTTCCTGTGACAATTCTTTCACTCTTCATAAATTCAGTATGTGCTGCTGATTTTATATTTGTAGAAGCAATTCTGGTGTTCAATCTGCTTTCATTCATCTCAGATCTTTCTGAGTAAATGTCATTAATTACAGATGAAGCAAATCTATATGATTCCCCAGGGTTTTCTACAGATGCAAAAGATGGCAATCCAACGGGGGAGCCGAGACCAGCTGGTGATCCTAAACCAGGAGCAGCTGGTAAAGAACCTGTGGTATCCATTGGAGCGCCCATAGGTGCACCCATTCCACCGCCCATAGGCATAGACATTGGAGATGCGCCATATCCCATTCCAGAGACACTACCTAATCCACCTATAACTCCAGGCATTGAAATTACATTGGCAGCTTGTTCATATCTTAATCTTTCAACTTCTTGATCAAAATCAATTTTTAAATTATCATACATAGTTTGTGCTGAAATTTTACCATTTTTAAATAAATCAGCTAAAACTTGGATCACACCAGTGTTGTCTCGAAGTTGAGTATCATCCCATTTTATAGTAGGATAGATATATTCATTTTCGCCTGTATCACCTCTGGAAGTAAATCCGTTCCAGATTGCAACTTGTCTGAATAATCTTTCTTCTATCCAATATGCTACTTGATTTCTGATTTGATCTAATCTTTTATTTAATGCAAGCAAACCAACTTGAGCATTGGAATATGAAGGACCGTCACCATTGATAATGGCTTTATTTAATGAAAGAGCATTGATGAATTCTGTTTCAATTTGCTCCATTTCATTTGTAATAGGTAAAATTTTACTATTTGCACCAACAAAGTCAAAATCAACTGCATGGTGAGTAACAATAGTTAATAATGGATCCATAGCAACATTCGCAAGTTCTTCTTGCATTGTTTCAAGATCTTCTTCACTTGCAGGGCGAGTATCATTACCAATTTTAACCATCTTAATTGGTAAGATATGCCTTTCAGCAATGAGCCATTGGGCGGTTCTTAATTTGTCCTTATAAGCATATACACCCATAAGTCTCTTAAGAATTGATGTGCCATAAGGATTAAACGCTGAAGAACCGTGTTTTAAATGCCAAACAGAATCATTTGAAAGCTTAATTGGTTGACCTTTTAAAATCATAGGTCTTAAAGCTTCTGGGATTGCGTTATATTGTTCTCTTGGTTGCTGCTCTCTTACAATTCTGACTAAATTTTCATCAGGAGTGTAATAATAAGACGCAGGAATATCTCCAAACCCAGGGGTTATTTCTATATAGTCTGGATTTAAAATATCTATATGACTGAATGTTGCTCCCTCATGAGAACATTCATTGCCCTTTTTGTCAATGCCCATTCCCTGACATATTGGACAATTGATAGTAGCAAATAAAATAACATCACCATGGAGATAAAAATGGTGAGCGATTTGAGGATTAAGAGTAATTAAATTTAATTTTCTTACTAACTTCTCAAAATAGCTTTTGACATATGGTGAGCCACAATCAAGTTTGAAACCAGCTAATGGGAAATCAGAATAAAAATCTATACCAGCCGCAACAATTGGCTCATTATCATAAATCCATTGCGCCCAAGTATAAACTTCTTTTCGGTTTGTAGGTACTTGGAAAGCCTGAGGCTGAGTAAAAGGAGTATAGAAGTTAGGCGAGGTATAAGTGGTATTTACTTGTGCAGATCGATTCATGGCAGTTCTTGCCCTTGAATCCATAAGAGTCATTGATCTGGCACCAGGCAAAGATTTATCAGCCTTTTCTGAAATAATTGCTCCAGAAACTTCTCTTCCAGTAATTTCAGCGGTTGCTGTTCTGATCACTTTAACAAGTGATGGCACTTCTTTGCTCTTTGGCACTCTTCAAACCTCGTTTTTAATTATTATACATTTATTAGGTCTTTAAGCAACTACCATGAATATTGAGTTGCAGGTTTATCATTTACTAAACCAGGCCCATTATCAAAAGATTTAAAGCGTTTTGCGCTTATATCACCCTTAAATACAGTGGGTGAATTAGAATTTGCTTGTAAAAGCGAATCTGGATCGGCAGAATTCTGGTGAATTAGATCCAGTGCTTCTTCTAAAGTCTTGCCTTCAAATGGCATATTTTCTTCATCGGCAGACTGTTCATCGGCTTCAAGATATGGAAACTTGACCGGGCTTATTTTATTCAAAGCAGCAGCTTCAGAGTCATAGAACTCTGAAGCTGCAAGTCTGCGATACCACATAAATTAATAACCTTTATGTTGCTTGGAAAGAAGCTCTTCTAAGGTAGAAAGTAAAACTTCCATCTCATCATCAGAGTAATAATGCTCTGCGTCTGCAAGGAGTTCTTCGATTGTTTTAGCTGTTTCTTCATCTACTTCGTGGCGGGTAACAAGTTGCTTGCCAAAAGTATCTTCAGATTCAGTATCTACTTTGTTAAATTTGCTTTGATTCCACGCCATTCTAGCTGAAAGATCTTGCATTCTTTCTTCAGGCTCGCCATGATGACCAAGATTAGGTTCTGATGCTTCGTCTAATCTCTCATTAACAGGCTTGTCTACATATAATTTTGCTCTTTTGGCATCTAATTGTGCGCCAAATGAAATTTCTTCTGATGGATCAATGCCTTCATGTTTTGATGCCACTGTAGGCTTTCTCAATCTATTTTCCATGTTTGTATCCTCTGGTTCGCCTTTATGGCCATAAAATTCATTTTTTGATAATTTTGATTCAACATTTTCATCAGGATTTTCTTTCTTCCTGGATGGTTTTTTGAGCTTCGAAAGTTTTTCTTCCATTCTTTGCTCAAAGTTCATGGCGTCGATAGCCAAATTTCTTTCAACAAATCTTTCGCCGTCTTTCAAATTCAAGCGATTTGTTCTATTATCTTCTGGATGCATTTCATCCAATCTTTCAATGGCAGAAATGTGATTGTCAGCAGAAAATTTTAACCAATCTTGATATGCACAAGAAACTTGTCCATCTTTTGTAGTTCTTGAATCTATGCAGTTGTCTCTACAGGAGCTTATAGGCATAGGAATAGTTGTACCAATTTGGTATTTAGATTTAGGACAAAGCTGATAAGCTTCACCATCTTGGCTTCTACCATTTTCGATATATGCAATTCTTACATTTGGTTGTTTTACATGTGAAGCAAATACATTCTGAAGTCTGAAAGCAGCTGCATCAATAAATTCTTCTTTACCAATCAAAACAGCATTTTTTGCTTTTGTAAAAGCATATGCTTCTGAATCATTTTCGGCTTGCTTGATGAGGGTGTCTAAAAGTGTCAAAGCATTAATTTGATTGTCACCGCCACCTTCAAAAGCAAAACGTTTAATGTTTTCAAATGCTGTTCTAACTAAAGTTAATTTTTCAGCAGTTCTAATTTGTTCGATTTTTTCAATTGCAGACATGATTCTTTGTGGTCCCATAGGGTCAAGCATAATTACTTTTATACCCTTGCATCCACCAAGTTCATCTTCAAAAACATGTTTAGCAGGCCCATCGATAAAATCATCATCTTCTAATTCTTCAAAATGATTCGGCATCATAGCTGGTTGCAACATGATGTCTGCAAGGCCTTCATGTCCATGGCCCTCATGCTCATCTGCTTCATCTTGAATATTTTTGATTTCACCTTTTGCTTTTTCAATCAAAGGTAAAAGTTGCTTAAGCATTTTGACTAAAGTTGAACTATCAAATTTTGTCTCATCATGTTTGTGCAGATGCTTAGGCGCATTTTCTTTTTTACTCATTATAATTTTCCTTATTATGGTAATTCGTTAAGCTCAAAGCCGCGACTTTTAAGGGCACTTCTGATTGCTTTCAATTCAGCTGCAACACCTTCTTTGCTTGCCGCTTTTCTGCCATCACCTTGTGGGGTTTTTTGATTGTAATTCATTAAATCATTTAACCAGGATGCTCTAGCCATTAATTCTGCTGTAGATCTTTTCTCAAAATCAGGCGCAGCATATAAAATAGAACCATCAATATCTCTGGCGGCAAACCTTGTTAAATTGAAAGAATTAGATGATTGTGTTTCTTTTTTTACTTCTTTTTCTTTCTTTTTAGTATTATAGTCCATAACAACTTTTACAGCTTTGTCAATTGTTTCATCATCCCAGGTATTTTCTTTGGAAATATATTTTACAATTGTTCTCTTGTCAAGGCCGTGGTCCAAAAGTTTACCAATTTTTCCCATCAAAACTCTGAATGGGTTGCCTCTGGTTTTCTTTTTGTTACGTTGCTCTCTTGGTTGGCTCTTACTTTGAGCAAACTTAGTCAAATTAAACACTTTGCTATTTGCTTCTTTCATATTTTCGATCCTTGATGCTAAATTTAATGCCAACTCGTGTCCTGTAGGCAAAGGTTTATTTGTTTCCAAGCTAATGCTTCGAATTCTACCAGTATTATTCTCTACAGCACCCATTAAAACTTCTAAATCATCTGCAAATTGAGAATAATTTGATGAATTCAATGCTCTTCTGATCATGTCTAAATCTTCAGGAGTAGCATCTCTTTGAGAGTTTCCAAAATCTTTTAAAAATTCTACAAACTTATTTTCTGACAAATTGGCTAATTGCCCCGCTCCTTGAGAGTTACTTTCTTGAAGCAAAACTCCACCTTGGGGCGTAGTCATTGGGTTTGAAAATAATCCACTTTGAGTTGTGCGGGGCATTATAATTAACCTCTTTTATCAATCATTCTTTGAAGCTCGTCTGCCCAGTCATTTCTGTAATCCTGGATCTTTGGAGCTTTGATATTTTGGAGAGCAGATTCCTGCCATGCATTATGAGATTCTTCTCTGGATGATCCGTTGGCTTTGATAGCAAGTTTTTGAGTTCTCTTGTTCTCAATCATTGCCAGTCTTTGCTGTTCTCTCTCGTCTAGGAAGGACATGTCCATCAAATCATTGTTTCCAGCAGTACCACCCATATGGTGTGCCTTTACAATTGAATGTGCTCTGTCTCTAGCATAAGCTTTATTCTTGAGTACACCAAGTTCTTCAGCTTTTTCAGCTTCCCACTTAGCAACTCTTTGAGATTGCTTTTCTCTCTCGGAAACTCTGTCAAAGTTTTCGTTATCTTTCTCGCCCATCTCAAATAAAATATCACCAATTTCGTCCATATCTGACCAAATGGAAGCGCCTCTCATGGCAACTGAAATTGGATCATTGAACATTTCTGATGGGTTTGGTCTGAAAGCCATAGATGAACTATCTACATCATAGCTTGCTCTTCTTACACCACTTAATGAAATGTCTTCAGGTCTAATGTTAGACATATATTCATCTTCAGGAGCAAAATTATTCATGTTCAATACTGAAGCTGAACTTAGTCTTTCCCAAGGCTTGTCTGAAGCAGATTTTAGCTCTTCATTATAGCCAACTTTTTCGCGATTAATTTGAGCTCTGCGATTTGCAGCCTCTTGTTCTAAACGAGCGTAAGGATCTTCCTGTACACTGGCAGTTTTAAATAAAGCGCGATCAATAGATTGTGGGATTCCTTCGTTTTCTGAAACTCTTTTAAATCTTCCCATATTTTTAGAATCAAACGCCGCACAGGGCGTTCTTCCTCCTTACTTTTCTATTTGGAATTATTCTTGCTTTGCTGATTAAAAACCTCAGACAAAGATATCCCAGAAACTATGTGAGGCATGCCTTGTTTTCGCGCCTCTTCACCTAAAATATTTTTATTTCCAGCAATATTCGAGGAAATATCAAAGCCTTGCTTTCTGGGTGCAAGACCATTGGCTTTTAAATGTGAATAATAATGATCTAAAATTTGATCATCTAATCTTTTTACAGAATTTGATTTGTCCATAATATATTGAGTTCTCCGGTATATATAATTATACCGGAGAACCTTTTAATTATTAATACTTGCTTGTGAAAAGGTCACGAACCCATTGCTCGTCACCATAACCAAGCTCGTCAACCCAGAATCTGATACATCTTTCAAGCTGGTCATCAGAAAGCTTTGCAACCTTTACAAGTCCAGCAACTGCAGTTCTCTTTGTATTGTCATTAAGAGATGATGACATTACTTCGCGAATCTGTGCTTCTTCTGCACTGATGCTTGGCTTAAGATTTAAACCTAATGTTGCTTCGACGTATTCTTTCGGGAAGCCGTTGTCGAGTAAGCGCTGTGCTACAATAATCTTTTCATCATTCTTCATAGCTGTTACACTCTTGAATCCTTCCTTTTCGGATTTCTTTGTTACAACTGCTTCAGCAGAAGCCAATCTTGTGGCTGCTTTGTCAGCTTCAGCAATAATATTAGCTCTGTAGCTTCTTCTAGCAGCAAGCTTTTCTGTCTTAGCAACTTCATCTTGTGCAAGAGACTCGAGCTTAGCTTCGATAACTCTGTTGCGTTGTTCACGAGCGGCAAGAATTGCACGAACCTTGACATCATCGCCAGCAGTTTTTGCTGACATCAATGCTTCAGCACTGATTTCATTTGGGTGATTGAAAACAATGACGCGTCCTTCAGATGATGCCATTTTCTTGTCCCAGCATGCTTTGCAGCCCTTGTTAGCGCACTTTTCACAACTTACTTCTTTGGCGCGGACAACTTTATCGTCTTTCTCTTCGGCCTTTTCGCCATCATGATTAAGTTTTTTCTTCATGTAATCCTTAAGACCACCCTTAAGCTTATCTAAACTTTTAGGATTTTTCTTAAAATGATCATGAAGATCTTTCATCTTGCTTTCTTCTTTTTTAGGGCCGTCTTCAGAATCATCGTCTTCAGTTTCTTCTTCAGTTTCTTCTTCTGTCTCTTCTTCTTTGTTTCTGTCAAGCCATTCTTCACAATGTGGTTTGCAATCTGCATCTTCAGGACATTCTTCACAGAATTCTCTGATATCATCACCTGCATTCATGTGCTTCTTGATAGCAGACTCTAACTCGCCATCAGTCATGTTTTCAACATCAACTTCGACTTCTTTTGTCTCTTCTTCTGTCTCTTCTTCAGCAGCTGTTCTGAAGCTCTTTGCAAATGCGTCCCAGTCAATGGTATTAATTTGTTTTGCACTGCCGAGAGAATCTTTCTCAGCAGATGGGAAAATACGATCAGCCATTATTTTAATTTCCTTTCAAGAGTCCCTTGATTATTAATTTTTTATTCAAAAATGAATATTCATGTACCTTTTATTTCAAAGGTATTATGACTAAAGAATGATCTTGATATTTGATAATATCTCCTAACTTGACATTCTTTTTATCAAAGGCTCCTTTTGCTGCCTCGACTACAAATCGGGCGGGTCGAGAAGAAGCCACGGGGTTAACAGATTGAGCGATTAAATCGCCAAAATCTACCACACGACCCAGTTCGTCCAAAAATGCCAAGCTTAAATCAAAGCTAACATTTTTATTCCAGAATGAATGATTATCCGAAAAAGGAAAAATAAAAAATACTACTTCGTCTTCTTCAAGAGGATCAGCAAACATAAGCCCTTTGGCCCTCTTTTCATCATTATCAGCAATAAATCTTATTTTAAATTTGTTCATAATCAATTCGCCAACATTAAATGTAATTGTTCCAAATTTTGCTGCATATTTACTAATTTTTCATAAATCAAATCAGCTTGTTTATGATCTCCACTTTCATCAAATGTTCTAGCTTTGATCACAAGTTCTTGAATATCTTTGACTAAAGAACTATATGCAGTTTTGGACTGCCCCCTAAGGCCATAAAGTTGCCATTCTCTACTAGAAGGCTCATAACCATAAGGAAACTTTCCATTCTTTTTGTCATTGAACTCTGCAGTTATCCACTTTGTGATAGTTTTGATATCAGCATATTTCAATGGTTTTATTTCATATTTACTATCAGGAGCATGTGCCACAAAGCTTCTTCTAGTGATGTCTGGATTAAATAATTTACTTATTGTCATTTCAACAATTTTATTGTCATTATATAAACCAGTTTTCTCTGTTTGTTCCAAAACAGCTGCTCTTAGAGCATAATTTATTAATTGCAACCAGTTATGAATTTTTCTCAAATCGTGTTCACTTAATTTTGGTAAACCGCCATAATAATTATATCTATCTACGATATCATTAAGTTTTAAATTTGATTCTATATCTTCATAATCAGATGAGCATTTTATGATTGCTACAAGATTCGCATATCCGTTGCCGTATTTTGAATGATTTATAGCAGTAAAAACAGGTGGCAACTTCAAAAATTTTATTTTATTTTTAGGTGCTTTGCGAGCTAAATTCAAAATTATCTCTGCCAAAGCCTCAGCTTCACCATGTAAACTCATATTAACCTGACTTCTTGAACCTCCCCTTTGTGTTTGCTTCCGCTACTCTTGTTACAGTATTAGATTTTATAGCATGAAACTTATCTAAGGCGTTGGCATAATCAAATCTTGGAGACTCTCTATTAATTTTTTTATCATTTTCTGACTTGAGCCAATGATCTCTTAATGCAATTCTTCCAGCTTCTGTCAATTTGACAGATCTGCCACTTCCAACAATCAGTCCTTCAGTCTTAAGGCCCAATAATTCATAATCATCAATGTTGCTAGGAACATTGAAAATATCATTAATTTCAGCTGTTCTATTAAGCATGTTATTAGCTTGGCTCAAAACTGGATCTACAGATTTATAAATCTTTTCAAGCATATCAATAGTTCTTGCTGAAAATGTCTTTTTAGCGGCAACTCTTGGACCAAGTAATTGCTGTTGAATTGAAGACAATCCATCAACTTCTACATTAAACAATTCATCATGACTATTCTGTTTGTGAATTGGTACTATAGGATTTGGCATAACTTTTCTCCACTGAAGCTCTGAAGAGCTCATTTACTCATTATTGATTTTTATACAGTTTACCTATTTTTTTGAAAAAATTCATTTAGCTTTTTCAAAAAAAGTAAACCCCCTTCGTTTAAAAGGGGGTTTTTAATTTAATTATTTATGCTTAAGAGTAACTTTAAATCTCTTTTTAGCATGGTGTTTTGGTTTTGCATGCTCATAAAAGAACTCGTTAACATCATAAGGACCGTCAGATAATGTAGATGTAAAAGCTGTTGTTTGAACATCTGTTTCTGCACTATTTGGTAGAATCTGAGTGCTTTCAGGTGTTGCTGGAGCTTCAACCTCGCCTTCATCCTTGAATCTCTTTTGTCTTCCTCTCATGCTTACATTAGGAGCAGTAAAACCATGTTGCTCTAAATTAGATGCTGACCAATATGGAAGATTTTTAGTAGTAGGCTTTCCTCTATTAGCATAATCAATTAACCAATTGAGGTATGCAGTCAATTCTTTCTTGAATGCTTCTGCATCATGTGTTACTTCTTTGCGCTGAGGACCTACCCAGCTTCTTCCTTGACCATAATGAGACTCATCAGATACAATTGCGTTAAGAGCATTCTGAACTTCAGGGCTGTCAATTGTAAAGCCTTTTTCGCCAGTTGGTACTTCAGAACCAGCAGGGTAAATTTGGCCAAATGATGTAAGACCAAGATCATTTAACATTTTAGTCAATTCGCCGCTGATTCTAACTTTGTCGAATTCTCTAAATGTTTCTTGGTACAATCCACCACCAGCTTGACCCTTTGGTCTAATCATAACATTGATTCTGGCTAAAACATCTGGGCTGTTTGCAAACTCAGCTTTCAATGACTCAAGAGCTTTATTATACTTGTCGTTTGCGTCCTTGCTGCCAGTAGCTTCAGGTAATGGTCTACCACTTGATTCCCAAATTTTATCAGCTTGTAAATCATGAACAATTTGCATAAGCTTGCGGTTGAAAATAGCCATTTCTGGAACGCCAGCTGCTCTCATTGCATCATCATCACCAGAAATAACTGCATCCTCTTGCTCTTGAGTTGAAATTCCCTCGCCATATTGAATAGCATCATTTCTTCTTCTTAAAATTCTTGGAGTGCTAGACTTAATTTGGGACATTTCTGAACCAGCTGGGTGCATATCCATGGAGCCATAAATATGAGGAACCATAGAATCAAAATATTGTCTGCTCTTTTCTCTGAAGTCAAGATAATCAGCAATGCCTCTAGGATCCTCAACAACCTTCTTTTTACGAGGTTTCTTACCTGCAATAGGTTCTGGCTCTACTTCAGGCTGCTCAATGACCTCAGGTATGGTTTCTTCGGTTTTCTCAGTTCCAGGTATAGTATAAAGATTTTTAATAGGTGGAATTTGATCATTTAATACTTCAATTAAATTTTGCTTGATTTCACCTTCTGGCATTCTGTTTACTAATGTAGAAGAAACTGATTCAATATCATTGTTGATGCTCTCTGTGAGATCAATATACTGTTGCATTTCTTCATCAGATAAAATTCTCTTCTGATAAAGTGCTCTTTTAGCTGAAAGATTTTTGTCTATCTGATCGAGCATTGAAACAAGAGAGGTCATTCTCATTTGTTGTACCAATCTTCTAATGAATGATGTTGGTACAAGTTTGCTTTCTACAGATTCTTCTATAGATGGGGCCTCTGACCTTAGCTGTTCGCCTCTGGTTGTGGAAGAGTCATCTTTGCCCTTGATTGTTTCGTCTAAGGAAGCACCTTTTTCTTTGACCATCTTATTGATTTCTGTCTGTAATGCTCCTGATCTGCCGTCACGGCCAACAACAAGAGACTTGTAAAGCTCTACAATGTCATCTATGGTTTTGCCTTCAGGGAAGTCAACCAAATAGTCGGCTAAAGATGAAGTCGTTGTTCCTGTAAGAAAATTAATGACTGCAGCTCTTGCTGCATCCTCTGCTTCATCCATGGTAATTTTACGGAATAAATCACCACGAGCACCAGCTCTTGCTTTAGCTACAGCAATAACTTTATTTGTTAAAGGCATAACCAAAGCATCACTTAATTTTTTAAATTCTCTTGATTTAGTAATAGCATCTTTGATTGCTAATCTTTGCTCATCAAATCCTTCAGTTTCTTTGTTTTGTGCTCTAAACTCAGTAAATCTCATTCCTCTTGGAATATTGTATTCATTACGCAAAGTTCTTTTTAGTTTGGAGCCTAAGGTAGAAAACTCATCTGCTATCTGTGATAGTCTATAATTAAGTGAGTTTTCAGTTTCATTAAGAACAATATTCTCTAAAGCTTGGAAGGCTATAATTGTAGTTGCACTAGCAAAACGCATAGCTCCATTTTGAGAAAATTGATGTTTTGTAAAAACATAATCTGAACATTTAGCAAAAAAATCAAAATGCTCTTGTAAATCTTTTTTGAATAATGACATAACCGATATTCCTTAATTAAAATGAATTGTTTGGGACAAGATTTAGATATCTTAGACCAGCAGCGTTATTTTGGTCTCTTTCTTTCTCTGAACGACCCCAATTCTTGCCCTGAAATATACTTGAAGCCCCATCAAACCAATAATTTTTGATTCCACCTGATGGATTTGATTCTTCTGGATGTAAACTAACTTCTAAACTTTGAAATTCTACTAGATCGCCATTTTCATCTACGTCCCAGTCTATAAAACTAAAGATATCTTCATTCTCTCTGTATCTGTCAAAGTTTTGTCTCTCAAGGTCTAAATCATCAAGATATGGATCTAATTGAGTGTATGGTATAACTCTGTCGTCAACAGGAATGTTCATATATGGCGATTGGAAATAATAAGCTAATCTAACAAGAGTAGTTCTTACTTGGTCAGATTCTTTAAAATAACCTTTGTTTTCTAAAGCTGAGTTTACTTTTGCCAATTTAACTAAAAATTTGGTATCCATAGTTTCTTATATTATAAACCTTAAAAATATAATCCTATAAAATTTTATTTACTAAAGCTAAAGCTGAGGCTACTACTTGGTGCATATCATAATAATTATAAGTTGCCAATCTTCCACCAAAATAATATTTTTCCAATTTTTCTACTTCAGAATTATATATTTTTAAAATTTTTTTATTATTATCATCACCAACTGGATAAAAAGGTTCATTTGAACCATTATATAATTCTGGAAATTCTTTTGTAATTATAGTTTTATTAGATCTGACTTGGTCAAAATGCTTATGCTCAACAATTCTTGTCCAAGGAACATCCATTGATGTGTAATTTATAATTGCATTGCCTTGAAAATCTTCTTGATCCAATATTGAATGTTCAAATTTTAATGAGCGATATTCTAATCTGCCAAAATCATAATTAAAAAACTTATCTATAGGTCCAGTATAAATTATTTTATTACAATTATTTTCTATATTCTTTTTATCTTCAAAGAAATCAGTATTTAATTTTAAATCACAATTTTGTAATAATTGATCAAAAATTCTTGTGTAACCGCCAATAGGTATGCCCTCATAGACATGATCATCACCATAAAATCTGTCATTAAAGTTCAATCTTATTGGCAGCCTTTTTATAATACTGCTTGGTAATTTATCAGGCGTTCTGCCCCACTGCTTTGTGGTATATCCTTTGATAAATGTTTCATAAATTTCTTCTCCAACTTGAGAGAGCATCCAGTCTTCTAAATTTTGGGGATTTTTTACATTTATTTTTACTGAATCTAATTTTATCTTTGCTTCTTCGGGCGTACTAATGCCCCAAAGCTGATATAGGGTAAATAAATTTATTGGAAAAGAAAAAATTTTATTATTATAATTAACTTTAGTTCTCAAAGAAAAATTATTAAATTCACAAAATTGGCACATGTAATCATGAATTTTTTTACTTGTTGTGTGCCAAATGTGAGGACCATATTTATGAACATGAATATCATGAATATTTTCAGTATAGCAATTGCCACCAATGTGGCTTCGCTTATCTAAAACTAAAACCTTATAACCACGCTTGGTGGCTTCATGGGTGAATACACTGCCGAATAGACCAGAGCCTACTACAGCAAAATCATATTTCATTTTAATGTGTTTTTAGGCATTGGGGTCAAACCAAGAACACCGCTTGCAGGCATATTGTAATTCTCAAATACACCATTCGGCTCTTTGCCTTGATTGTTCCATTCATCAATTCTCACATCTTGACCAGTCAATTGAGGAACTGCAACGCTCTTATATTTTTCAAGCTCACTTAAAGCTTGTTCAATTGTTTGATTAGGTTGTTTGAAATAATTTTTCAATGATGATGGTAAATTTACAGGTTGGTGGAAACTACCAGGCCCTTCATCAGGCATAGGAAAGTTAAATACATTAGTATCTTTTCCTGCACCAAGGTAATCAGCTAGATCCTTAGATTCTTTGTTTAGATCTTCATCTACTTCTTTATTGGTAAGATTTTCAGCATCATATGCGCCTTTGGCTAAATAATCAGTTAGATAATTCTCATTGTAATTATTATAAGCGTAATCATCTGATTCATCATTACCAGCAGGATCAAAGGCTGTATTAAGTCCGTGCTTTACAGCAACGGTATGCCTTCGTTCAGGTTTAATTTGCTCTGGAGAATCATCTTTTAAAATAGATTTTTCTTTATGATTTTCATATCTTCGTCTTGACGCGAGAGACTCTTCAAGAGTTTGCATAACATTTTCAGCAGGCTGAGATTTGCTTTTTATATATTCAACTGAATTTTCTAATTCTCTTTTAGCTGCATCTTCGTAAAATTTTTCTCTTCTTCTGATTTCTTTTATTTGCTTAAGTTTGTATCTTTCTTTAGATGACAAATTGTAAGGAATATTATCTTCTTCAGCATTTGTATGAAATATTTCAAGCCTTTTTTCAATATTTCTATCTGGATCAATTGGGGCTGGTCTGTGAGTAGTTGAAATAATAGAATCAAGGCTGGATTCAAATTTAATATTTATACCCCTAGATCTATTATTTGTATTTTTGAAGACAGGCGAAGACCCAGGCCCAAACATGTCAGGCTTTGGCATTGACCCACCAAATTGAGCTTGTCTAACCATACCTTCGCTTGAAATAGAAAATTTAGAATGACATCTTGGGCATCCAAAAGTATCTTCAGAATTTTTAATCAACTTAGTTTGGTTTGATTTGCCACAATTTTCACAAAAATAATTACTTTGCATGTTATACTCACAAAATTGGACTTACTTCATTTTTAAATATATAAATTATTATATCCTTTAATATCTCTGTCTCCAAGGATTGAAAGACATGCTTCTTGTCTTGGGGAGATTATTAAAGACTTTATCTTTCATAGCTTGAAACGCCGCTGCAGCTATACAGTCAGGAATATCATCCTTCTGTCCCCGTGGGGCTTCAACTTTCCAGCCTGTAGTTTTATATTTTCTTTGTAAATCTAGCAATTGTTCTTTGGCAAATGAAGAATCTTTCATTGAAATAATTTTACCATCAGGCATTTCACAAGCCATGGTATTCATTCCGTAAATATCAATCCTGTTATTAGTGAACAATTCATATAAATTTTGATAAATTTCTCGACCATAAGAGCCTGTGAATGGTGTAAGTTGGCAAGTCATGCCAAGCTGCTTCATTTTTGTAATAGAAGACTGGGAAGACCAGTGTTGATCATAAGTACATAGAACAATATGGAATCTTTGTGAAATTCTAGAAATATATTCATCAATTTCGTCTTGGTTATAAGGTCTTTTAGGACCGATAGGCTCCCAATAATGAATGTGATCAACTACCACTCTTAAAATATCTTTACCATCACTGCCAGTTTCTCCAGTAGGTACTGTATGAACAATAGCAAGTGAATAATAGTCGCTGTTATGTGCAGGATCTAAGTGCATAAAATATCTTTGAAGAGGCTCTCCGTATTCGACTCTTCTGTCATCGAACTTCCTCCTGAATGATTCAAGGACATCTTGCTCTGACAAAAATGTATCACCAGCTCCAGAACTGAATTGAGCTCCATAGAATATATTAAATGTTTTTCTTGATTTTGTTTTCTCAGATTCTAGCCAGCTTTTTGAAATTGTAGGATTAGATAACCAGGTTGGCAATTGGAACATAAGTGTCAATGGGTCATCGAACGCAGATTCATATAAATTAAAAAATTTACCTTGAGGCGCAAGTGGGTTAGATATACAAATCATTTTCCCATCAGCCCCAAATGTAGCTAGAGCAGGCTTAAGTTTATCATATAAGATCTCGTCGGCGTTACCTTCAGGGTTATTACCTGCCATTTCAGCCATTTCGTCAATAATAACAACAGAAACTGTAAGACCGACGAGAGAACTTGAGTTAGAGTGACCAGATATAGCTTGAATAGTTCCTGTTAATAGAGATGTATTTCCCTTAGCTATGCGTCTTTCATTTTCTTTTTTGTCATGAGGAGTTAAAAAGTGAATTTCACCTTGAATTTCTTTGCCTACAAACTGTGAAAAGAATGGACTCTTTACACAATAAGACCTCATTTTATCAAAAATAGCACCCTTGGCCTGTCTCTGGGAGTTCGCAATATTAACGATAGATATGGTATCAAACTCAGTTAATGGGAATCTAGCTTGTGGGTGTTCCATCATTAAAAAGCGATACACTTCATAAAGAGCGATAACAGAAACCATAAAGGACTTACCAGAGCGGCGTCCAAGAACTAAGATTAAATCTTGAAATTTAGAACCCCACTTAGAAATAATTTGCTGTCGTACCTTTTCACTAATCTCATCAGCTGACAGCATTTCCATTTCTGTAGTGTACATGTCCACAATAGACCTATTTTTTAAATTCTCAATAGTGTCTTTAGCCTTGTCATTTAAAGCTGATGCCATTTGTAATTCGTAATAGAATTCTCTATCTTCTTTTTTATATCTATCACAAATTAGACAAGGAGAATTTTCAGATTGAATTGATGGTTCTTCTGGGCGAATTTTTCTATTAGGATTTTGCATCTGGTGGATATAAGAGACTTCAATGTCATGATGATTTTTCCAGATACATCCACCACAGCCAGTTTCTGAACGGTCATTCTCTATTTTTAAATGAGTATTGCCATGAGTGCCGGAATAAAAAGCTTTGCAAATAAGTTTTTGCCAAGGAGTGAGTTTTAAGCCTAAAAAGTAAGGGTGTTCACAAAATGTTACAATATCAACTATACCATCAGGGTTAACAATGGTTTTCTCACGCTGGGGTGGAGCAGAGGCTAATTCTCGCTCATCCATAGCACTTACTTCTAATTCTTCATCTGAGGCAGTTTCTTGTTCGAACTTAAATAACTCAGCAAGCATCCTTTGCTTTGCTTGATTTTGATCTCTTAAATCACTTTGTCTTACCACTATTTGCTTCCTTCAGCCATCAGTTGTTCTCTTAACTGCTTTACAACATCTCGAACAACTTTTTTATCTTCTTCATGGTGTAATTTATCGTGAATATCCATGAGTACCTTAAAAAAATTAATGCTCTGAGAGCCAGCTGAGTCTCTGTCTTTTTTAATTTGAGCAATTTGTTTAGATAAATTGCTAATAACTTGAGCTCTTTTCATTTTTGAATCAGCTGATTTACAGGTGATTCCTTTAATTTCATAAAGCTGATCTGTTAATGCAATAAGAGCTAAGTCATCTTCTCTAAATTTATATAATGATAGATCATCTTCTCTGTGTTGGTAATAAAGTTGTCCATCTTGCTGAATCTTGCTAAGATCACAGTGGTAAGCCATATGTGTTGAAATTGATTCCCAGGTTACCTTTGCTCCAAAGTATTTCTCAAAAAAGTTTCTTACTCTGTTTGGTTTTTGTCCTTGAGAAATATATTCATGTTCAAGCCTGACTCTCCATGGAGAATTACAAATGACACACCTTGGCTCAACATAGGTATTTGGGTAAAAAATGTCAGGGCATGGATCGTCTGGCAGAGGAATTAAAGGTGTAGCGTCAGCTTTCAAATCTCTAAAAGCAATCATGACAGGCTGCTCAGATGGAACAAGTTCCAAACCAGGATGCTCTGTCAAACTTATATTCGAAACTTGAACCAATTCATTAGAATCAATATTTTTATCCATTTAATACTCCCGTAATTTATATTATTGTACAAAAAAAAGAAACCGCACCTCACAGTGCGGTTTCTAATTCATCTAAAAATTAAATTATGATCGCAAAACCATCTTAGCGTCAAAGAAAGTAAATTCTGGCTTATCCTCATTTGACTTGGTAGAAGTTGAAGTTACTTCAGCCATAGCCTTGATAAGTCTCTGATGGGGTGAAACCATATCGGCAGCTGCAATAATATGCTCACATGCCAAGCCAAATTCACCAAAATTACCATTTTGGAACTTGCTACATGAACAGGTTCCTGATTCTAAACAAACTTCGCATGATGCACCACGCTCGTTTGTCGCCACATATTTGCCGTTAGTTGATGATGCGACTCTGATCCCATTCTTGGATGACTTGGCCGCGCAGACCGAAATATACATAGACTCTTCAAACCACTTCTTCAAGTCATTGTGAAGTGTGTTCATAGAGCTCTCATCATTAATTGCAAGTGAAGCTAATCTGACATAAGAATTAAATGATTTATCATTAATTGGCATGATTGGATTTTTGCTTCTTGCAAGTTTGTTCATAAATTGTTTTGCACCAGCTGTCTTAAGTTGCAATTCGACATAAGGTACAATGTCTTTGTAGGAAGTTGGAACAACAAAACTTTCCTGTGCCTTAACCTCAGGAGCAGATGCTACAACTTCTTTTGCGAATGCAGAATGTACAGCAGCCTGTACGAGATTTAAATCTGCTAAATTTTTAGCTGCTAATACATCCAAGGCTTCTGCTTCATTATAACCTCTTTCCATGAGGTCAACAGCAGATTGCTTAATCATTAATTTCAGACCTTTATCTGAACTACTGAGGGCTGTATTAACCCAATTCGTCAAGAACTCTTCTTGGGTAGGCACTATGGTCGTCTCCTTAGCTTTTATTCGCGATTGGGGGTTCGGATAAAAAGGGGTGTGACGTTTAACAAAATCACACATTTATATATATTACCGTAACTTAAAAATATTATTCCACTATAAAATATTTTTTCCCTAAAATTTCTTTTAAATTTTTTAAAGCTCTGTTTAATCTCTTTTGAAAGGCTGATTGTGAAATATTCAAACGATCGGCAGCCTCTTCTTGAGTTAGTTGGTCAAAGAAAATATAATTAATAGCCTCTTTATAAGATGGCTTTAATTCCTCTAAAGCTTGATGAATAACAATTTCAGTTTCTATTTTACCAAAAGGATCATAAGATGGATCCCATAGCTTTGGCATATCGCTAAAATTTACTTCACCAAAATCTTCAGATTTATTCATTAAAGATTTTGCTGCTCTTACTAAATTTACATAAAGTCTAGCAGATATATAATAAGAAAAAAATGATCTTGTAACATCATAACTGAGAACTAATTTATAGAACTCAAGTGAAGCAATGTTAACAAGATCATCGTAATGTTTTGATAATTCTTGATGAATATGAATGCATTTACGCACAGTCGCCTTGATAAGAGGCTGATAAAAATCTAAAAGCTCTTCAGCAGACTTTTCGTCACCTGTTTGAGCTTTTGAAACTAAAATATTTATGTGTTCAAAATGCACTTCGCTCATAAATAAAATTATACATCATAAAAGGGCTCGTCATATTTATTTTTATTAGAATATGCAAAACTTAATTTGAAAGACACAAGCCCTGGATATAAACCAGAACGCAAATCTCTTATTGCAGATATAGTAGCTTGATACTTACTAACTAGATTATCCATCGGAATACCAGTGCAAGTTTTAATTGCCATTTGTAATCTATAAGGATTAATAGCGGCTTTTGGTTTTACATCTACTAATTCTTCCATATTATCATCTAAGTAATATCCTAAAATATTTTTCATAGATAAATTTTCAATAATTGCTAATTGGCCAAGACCTTTACTTAAATAGTGCTTCACTTGAATTAGAAATTCTAATTGAGCAAGAAGTAGCCATAGAACACTGTGGTTGCTTTGAGTTATTGGGTTTTTATCAAAATAATGATATATGCTGTCTAATTTACCAGATAATACATTCTCAATAAATATCCAAACATCAGCTTCCCTATGGAAGTTGCTATAATTTGATAAATCTGATGCTGAAATTAATTTATTTTCACTCAGGTAAACAACTTTGATTTTGTCTAAAAATTTCTCTAAACTCATCAAATCATAAACAATAATATCCTTTTTGCCATTAGGTGTTTTTACTTTAGATGTAAGAGTTGGCGCATTAGATTGAAACCAAGAGTAGCAATCGGAAGCTAATTCAACACCGCTGTCAGATGCCCATTCTTTTACATGATTAACAATCTCGTCGCCTTGCAGACAATTGTAATATGAGGTTCTTTTATTCTTTGTTGCTTTGGAAATAAATGAAACTCTAGAGTCAAAAGTATTATGCTCACAAGTAACTATTAATCCAGATGCAGAGAATTTTGATTCTGCAAGCTCTAAACACATTTTAAGAATATCAGCATTCGGCTCTGATATCACAACTAGATCTGGTAAATCAAAAAAAGAAAAAGCAGTAAGTTTTAATTTGATATCTTCAACACTTGAACTAGTAGTGTATCTAGAGATATCAGGATTCCCTAATTCATTCTGAATATCTTTTATGATACAATCAATGAAAAAGGGATCTCCTTCTAAAGCCCATACTTTATCCCAAGATGGCATTAGCTATCTTCCTCTTCTGAATCCTTTGGAAGAACAGGGAATATGAGGTGCTTGTATTCATTATCACTTATGATAATTGTAGGCCCCATATCATTTGGCAGGGCTCTAAATTCAAGAGAAATCCATGGTGATGTACAAATATCTACAGCTTTAACAAGATATTTCCATGCAGAAAATGTTGAAGATTCGCCCTCTGAAGATTGGCAAATTACAGCATCCTGACTAGCACCACGATCTTGTTCTCTGGTAGAAACAATAATTTTAGAGCCATTAAGAGCAATACCAACACTTGAGTCTTTGGCAACTAATGAAGCAAGCTTGAGAGAGCGCTGAAAATCACCCTTTGAAATGGTACATTCTCCTTCAAGTTCTCCATCAAAGAATCTTTCAATTGGAGCAAACTTCTTCTTGATTTCGCTCTCAAGAACACATGTAAAGATAGTATTTTCCCACTCAAATCGAACATGATTAGAAGCTAAAATGATAGTCACATTTGATACATCGCTAAGCAAAGAAGATAAAGTTTCTGAGATATCCTTGCGCAATAGCAAGGTGCAATCAATATCCTCGTCTTCAGACTCAGGAAGCTCAGTTGTGTAAGAAGAAATCCTATGGAAATCTGTAGCTTCAGTAATCAACATTCCAGCCTTGATTTTAAGCCTTACAGCAGTTTGTGGAGTTTGAGAACTGTCGGTTGAAGCAGCAAAAGCAGTACAGTGAAGAGCCGTGGCTAGAATGTTGCCTGGAATATCAAACTCTGTACCTGTTGACTTAAACATAATAGGAATAAAATCATCAGGGTCACCAACTGGGAAAGCAAACTTTGTTTGACGGGAAGGATCGGTTGATACCATATAAAAAATATTTTTATCTTTATTGAAAGTACAAGAAACTTCATTGTCAGAAATCTGGCGCAAAAATTCTACAACAGCTTGTCCAGCTACACTAAATTTACCATCATCACCAGACATAGATACAGTTGGTACTGCAATTTGTTGCTCAGATGTTTCGTTCAAAGAAGTAACAATAAGCTTGTCATTTTGCTTTGTGAATAAAAATTCGCTATCGGGTTGACCTTTTGATTTGACATTGCAGGTCTTAAGCGCTTGACTAAATGTAGCCAAGGCAATATTTGTATTAAGAGTAAATTTCATGATTTTTATCCTTCTGTTTTCTGTTTTTATTATCGGATTTATATATCATATAAAATACTAAAGACCCCTATTCGGGGTCTTCTATTTCTTCGATGATTATCTCTATAGTCTCTTCATATTCAAAGTATTCTTCGAGCATTCCCTTGTCATAGCACTCTAATACTTCTCTAGCTTTCTTTCTGATTCTCATCAATGCATTGTCTACAGCCTTGGGTGTTTGCCCTAAAGCTTTTGCAATATCTTTATAAGAATCTTCTTCAGCTCTTTTCTCAAATACAGATCTTTCCAGAGGTGTTAATCTGGTATTGAGTACTCTTGATAATTCTTCAAACTCTTCTTTGATCAAAATGTAATCAAGCATATTGCTTTCATCATCCTGAATAAAATCTGCCAATGATTGTTCAGAATCTTCAACTTCAGTTCTTACTGGAGTTGATAAAGAGATTGCATCATTTTGTAATTTAAATTTATTTCTATTAGCAGAAGAGATTTGAGTAATTAATCTTCTTGGTACACAAAGATTAACTGCAAAATATCTGAAAGCCATGCCTCCGTCTTCATTGAAATCTTCAATGGCTTTCCATAAACCTATTCTAGCTTCTTGTAAGACATCAGCTGATTCACCGCCTCTAATATAAAATCTATTTATTTTCTTTTTTATATCAGGCTCTAATTCTTTTAATATTTTATCAAAAGCTCTTTCATTACCAAGCTTTGCCTGTCTCACTAATTTTATTAATTGATGATCGGTTAAATTAGCCACAATTTTCTCCCAACGACAGAATAAAGAACAACCTTTTTTTGCGAAGGGAGAAATTATTTTTTATTTAGTGGCTTCCCTTAATTTCGCAAATCTATCAATAACTTTCAGCATACTGGCTTGCACCAATATATCTGCAGGAATATTCTGTCGCAATTTCGATGATATTTCTAAAAGATTATTAATAACATCAATAATCTGTGCAGGTGTATAAGGTAAAACTTGCACACCTTTATCATTTATACCACCAAATGTTATAAAATTCAAAGAAATATCCTGGTCTTCCTTGGGAATTTTCATAACTTTATATCCTATAATGGTTTTTAGAACTCTGGCAGCCTCAATTAGAAGGGCAGAAAGGTCTCGGCCTTCGGTTACTGCTGTCTCAATAAGTTGAAAAACTTTTGCTCGATCTGTTTCATTGATAGCGTTAAGTAAATCTATCGACATTTGCTTTGGTGCTCTTTTAAGTAAAGATCTTACATTATCTTCATTAACACCAATATTTATTAACTGAGACAAGAAGACCAATGCTTTTCGCACGGAGCCTTCACAAGAATCAGATATAAGATTAAGTGCGCTGGATTCAAATTTGATTTTTTGATCATTCAAAATATTTGTCATGATTTTATTCATATCAGAATCATTTACCAAAGACATTTCATGTTGTTCACATCTGCTTTGGATAGCACTTACAACTTTATCTTTATCAGTGGTACAAAGAAAAAACTTAACATAAGGAGGTGGCTCTTCAATAGGTTTGAGAAGAGCGTTCTGAGATTGAGTTGTAAGCATGTGGCATTCATCTAAAATAATGATGCGCCATTTACCATTAGTTGGGGGAATTCTTAGTCGCTCTGAAATTAATTCTCGAACTTCTTCTACTTTGCCACTTACAGCACAGTTAATTTCAACAACATCTCTACATCTGTCTTTTTGAATCATTGTGCAGTTATCGCAAGTACCACAAGGCTCTACGCCCTGTAAGTTTTCACACAATAAAGCCATGGCCATAACTCTTGCAGTAGTGGTTTTGCCAGTTCCTGGAGGGCCGAAAAATAAATAGCTAGAAGGATGTGTGTCGGTCTTGATTTGAGCCTTAAGGACTTTTGTGACGAAAGGCTGTGTGATGTCCTCAAACTTCTTGGGACGATATAAATTATATAAATTTACACTCATTTGTATGTACCTTATTCTTTCTGTTCTTATTATCGTTCCGCTAGACAAAAAGAAAAACAGCTAGTTTGTTGAACCAGCTGTTTCCTCTTCATTATCAGGGGGCAATGGGATTGCCAATGGGATTTTATCTAATAGATTTGGTAGTTCATTACTGTTCTTTTTCCAATGAACTCCAATATTTGTACCAGAAAAATATTCAATTATTGGACCATATTCAACAACATCCGGCTTCTTGAAAAAGCCTTCGCTGCCATCCTTTATAGAATATAGAGCTTCGAACATTAGCCACTGCTGAGCATACGGATGTAAATCATCCCAATCACTTTTCCAAACTTCTAAGCAATATGTTTGAGATCTACCCATTTGCTCAAGCATTTTCTTCACACCACCGCTGGTGATACCATGAATCTCTAAAACTTTAAATTTTTTAGGAACATCTCCATACTTTTCAACAAAATAAATTGAATCTAAACTTGCATGTCCTAGATGAACATAATAAGCTTCCTTTAATTGATTGGCTAAAATTTTTAAATCAGTTGATTCAATATAATCTATCATCTTGTAAGAACCTTTGGGCCATCTTTGGTTATTGCTACAGTATGCTCATAATGAGTGGCATTAGTGCCATCTAAAGAATATAATGTCCAGCCGTCTGAAGCACCATTGAAAGATTCAGAGATTCTAAAGTCTCCAGTGATTAGAATAGGCTCAATAGCGAAACACATACCTTGCCTTATTGCAATTCCTTCACCAGCTTTGCCAAAGTTCTTTACATAAGGATCCATATGCAAACTTCTTCCTATTCCGTGACCAGATAGAGACATGGCAATACTCACGCCATATGATTTGGCTGTTTCAAATATTGCTTCTCCAATATCTCCTAATGTGAAACCTTCTTTACAATATTTGAGAGCATTTTCAAAACATACTTCTCCTGCTTCAATTAAATTCTTGTCAGAATCGGAAATATCACCAATCCCAATTGTAAAAGCAGAATCGCCATACCATCCATTGTATTCTAAACCTAAATCAACACTGACAATATCACCATCTTTTAAGTTTCTATCTATCGGAAGGCCATGAACGATTTCATTGTTGACAGATGTGCAAATATAATAATCAAAAGGACTATCCGAGAAGTCAGGCTGATATCCTTTAAAAGCCGATTTGGCATTATAATTTGATATTAAATCGCCAGCAAAACTATTTAATACTGATAAATTTCTTTCACCACTGATAATTTTATTTTTAAGTTCAGTTAGAATAATGCCGGTAATTCTACCGGCATCTACCATTCCCTGAAATTCTTCTTGAGAATTGAACATTTTATCCTACGTTAAATATTTTTAGTAAATATGAGAATGCCATAGCCATCAAAGCTGAAGCTGGTAATGTTAGTATCCAGGCAAAAATCATATCTCTGGCAACTGCCCAACGTACAGCATTTTTGTTTTTAGCTAGGCCTACTCCAAATATTGAACTTGAAATTACATGAGTGGTGCTTACTGGGATACCCAATTTACTAGCTAAAAGAATAACAATACTAGCACTAGTTTCAGCAGCAAATCCTTGTGACGGATCCATTCTGAGAATCTTGTGTCCCATGGTTTTAATGATTCTCCAGCCACCAGCTGCAGTTCCCAAGGCCATTACAACTGCACAAGAAACCATTACCCACATTGGAATTATAATTTTATCAGTCTTTGTAATAAAGCCACCAGCTACAAGGGCCAATGTAATGATACCCATGCTTTTCTGGGCATCATTTGAGCCATGAGAAAATGCCATCAAACTTGATGATAAAACTTGTAGAGGTTTAAAAATAGCCATGGCCTTAGTTGGATTTGCTTTCTTTGCCAGCAAATAAATTAATGACATTATAATCAATCCAACTGTCAAACCAATAATAGGTGACATGACCAAAGGAATTAATACTTTTTCTTTCAAGCCATCAAATTTGAGTGCATCAAATCCGCCCTTGGCAACAACTGCACCACAGAGTCCGCCAATTAAAGCATGTGAGCTGCTACTTGGGATACCATATTTCCATGTGATTAAATTCCATATGATAGCACCAAGCAATGCTGAAAGAATGACAGATTGATTGACAAAAGCCTTGTCTACTAAACCACCCGCAATTGTTTTAGCAACATTTTGAGCAACCATAGCTCCAACAAAGTTAAGTACTGCAGCCATTATAATTGCAGTTCTTGGGCTTAAAACTCTTGTAGATACAACCGTAGCGATTGCATTCGCGGTGTCATGAAATCCATTGATATAATCAAATGCTAATGCTAATATTACTACTAGCACAATCAAGAAAAATGGCTCAGGCATAATACTTCACACGAATACGTTCAAGAATTGTTGCTACATGCTCACAAGCGTCTGTAGCTGATTCAACTCTGCTAAAAATATCTTTCCATGCGATAAGAGTCTTGAAATTATTTTCATTAGCCCAAAGATTCTTAAGGGCATCACGATATGTGTTATCACACAGATTCTCAATCTCATGGATGGTAATTAGAACTTGATTAATATTCTTTTTATCGCCCTTAGAACCTAAGAACTTGACTGCAGTTTCTGTTGCTACACAAATATCAACAAGCTTCTTAGAAATATCTTCCATGCCAGGATGCATTTTATCAATATTGTAAATTAGCATTCTTGCAGAAGCAGATTCAATCTTATCAATTATATCATCAAGTGTGCTGCAAAGTATATTCAAATCTTCTTTGTCAAGAGGTGTGATAAATGTACTATCAACAAGATTGCCCATTTCATGAACAAACTTATCAGCAGTAGACTCTAATACTGAGATTCTACCATGATGTAAATTTAAATCACGGTCTTCGACCATCAAAAGCAGCTCTTTAGCTGACATTGTAGCATGAGATGCCTGTCTTTCAAGCAAATCAAAAAATTTATTATTCATTAACCCGTACTTCCAAACCCACCATCGTTTCTGGTGGTCCTTTCTATATCATCAACTTGAACAAAATCTACATGCGCTATCCTTCGTGGAATCATTTGCGCGATTCTGCAAGGTAATTCTAAATCTGGTGCTGATTCATCGACTTTAATAAGAGCAATCATAATTTCACCATTGTAAGCTCTATCAATTACACCAACATTATTTGCAAGCATATAACCACTTTTGAT
>JACCDX010422187.1_pt1 | contig 25874 bp, 7 predicted proteins | sample 7449681 | NCBI WGS metagenome assembly JACCDX01 (sample SAMN15323450, study PRJNA562643) | freshwater metagenome | isolation source: river surface water | place: USA:Blue River Watershed | collected 2017-08-18
CCTGGGTCTCCCGTGTGCCCGTCGCCAGCGGCGCCGACAACCGCCTGCGCTACCGCTTCCGCGACGAGACCTTCGCCGTCTCCCCCGTCGCCGCGCGGCCCACCCGCACCATCTTCTGGACCGAAAAGACCTTTACCGGCCCCATGGTCAACATCCCGGGCGGCAACGTCGAATCCGTCAAACCCGTCTTCCACGCGCTGTTCCCCGAGACGGTCGCCGAGGAATTCAAACCCGTCGGCGTCTCCACCTCCGTCGACCCCTCCTCCGCCACGTGGACCGAGAAGCGCACCGTCTGGTTCGACAAGCCCGGCGGCCTCGGCCAGCTCCACGCCTACAACGTCGAGGGCCGCCTGCTCGTCGAATACCTCGGGAAACAGAAACCCGGCGCCAACTCCGCCTACACCTTCCTCGGCGCCGACATCGTCGAGGTCGTCCGCTCCGCCCCCGCCGTCAACGTCACCGTGTCCCTCGGCGAGAAGATCACGCCGCGCGACGCCGACAACCGGCTCCTCCCCCTCGACGGCAGCTCCGCCTGGCTTGCGTCTCCGGTCATCGCCTTCTCTCCCGACGGCCAGTCCTTCTACGGCACCAACACCCGCGCCGACGGCACCGTCGACTACTATGCCGAGCGGGAAAACGCCAATCCCGACCGTGTGACCTTCTACTGGCTCGAAAAAGCCGACGCCGGGATTTCCGCCGGCGGCACCACTCCGACCGTAAATTTGTTCTGGCCCAAGACGAGAAACGCCTACGCCATCCGTTGGCCTGATCCGCTCGCCGCCTACGCCCACGCCGTCGTGAGCCCGACGGGCAGCACCGCCGCCACCGGCCTCCAGTTCGCCGTCGGCCAGCTGCCGCAGGTCGTCTTCCAGGACGACGGCGCCCAGTCGGAATCGACCCTCGACGTCGGCACCCAGCGCCTCGTCACCACGCTCGCCGGCGGCGACGGCCTCAATCGCACGCTCCTGAAATTCACCGCGGGCAACGAGGTGTGGTATGTCCGGCTCTACACGCAGGCCGACGGCCGCGCCGGCTTCCAGGAGAGCGACGGCGCCGCGACCCCGCTTCTCGGCACCGCCACCGTCGGCCAGCGCCTCGCGCCCCCCTCCGCCGACTACGCCACCGCCGGCTACGTGGCCCTGCGCCCCGATGCGCTCGATCCCTTCGATCCCGCCGCCTACCTCGATCCGTTCGCCGTCGGCGTCGCCGCCGCCGCCGCGGGCGCCATCATCCCCGTCAACGCCCTCCCCGGCAACAACACCCTCAACGTCCGGTGGTTCAAGGCCGTCGCCCCGCCCAGCGCCGCCTTCCAGCCCTTTTACGTGCCCGCAAAGGTCGGTCGCTACACCGTCTCCTACCCGGCCTCGCCGCGCCAGATCGTCCTCGCCTCCAACCTCGGCTCCGACGACCTCTCCCCGTCCGAGGCCGCCGGCACCCTCTACGTCCAGAACAACCGCGCCGCCACCGGCTTCAACCCCAACGAAGAGCACGCCCTGCTGCTCAACGGCCGCGTCTACGCCCTGCGCGACGATCTCAACCACACCTCCGCCGACGGCGCCGTCTACACCTCCGAGCCGTATGCGCTCTTGAGATACACCTCCCCCGCCGACGGCCGCCCGGCGATGACCGCGTTCAAGATCGTCCGCGAAGTGGATCTCCCCGGCACGGCCAACGACATCCTTTTCAACTACCCGATCACCGCCGGCAGCATTGTGCAGCCGCCCATGCCGCTGCCGCTTCTGCCGCTCCCGCTCGATGCCCGCGGCAAGTCCAAGAACTTCGAGGTGCCCGGCGGCGGCGTCGCCGACACCGCGCACCTCGCGACCGGCGCCCTCGCCGCGCACTACACGCGCTTCACCTTCGCCGACCGCAAGGGCTACTCCTGGGTCTACCGCGGCCCGCACGCCGGCGCCTCGCCGTCGTTCCAGATGCAGTTCTACTACGCGATGCGCGACGGCTTCTACATCCCCGGCCTCGCGACGCAGCCGCCCGCCGGCACCGTGCTCCCCTACCTCCGGCCCATCGCGGCGAACGCCTTCGTCGGCGCGCCCGACGGCGACACCTCCCTGCCCATCACCTACCGCCCCGTCTGGCCGGAGAACGCTCCGTCGCTCCGCGTCGGCGAGACGCTCACGCTGCCGAAGTTCGGCCTGCCCGACGTCATCTCCCAGGCCAGCGCGCACGTGCTCTACCAGCAGTCCATCGCCGTGGGCGGCGACACGAAGCCCAGCGTCGTCCTCCACGACCCGATCCGCGAAAAGGTGCTCGCCCTCGGCTCCCCCGGCCAGATCGCCGCGCTGCCCGCCTCGATTCTGACCACCGCCAGCGGCGGCAAGACCTACTTCCAGCGCCTGCCCCCGCACCTGCAGCCGCGCGTCTACTTCGATCCCGCCCGCGGCGCCAAAGGCTCCCTCGTCCTCCTCGGCAAGTTCGTCGACGAGGTCGCCGGCGACGACTACGTGCAGCTCAACGTGCTCTCCGCCGCCGACCGCGCCGCCCTCGAGGGCCTGGCCTCCGGGACGGAGCGCCCGGCCTGGGAAACCGCCGTCGCCGCCCTCGTCACCTCGGTTGAGACGTTCTCCGAGGATCCCGACCGCGCCGGCTTCTACAAGGCCGACAAACCCGCCGTCACCGTCGGTCCCTTCACCCTCGCCGGCATCAGCCATTCGGATACCGCCGTCGTCGACTACGCGCTCACCGCCACCGGCACGGGCAGCGGCTGGGTGACCCTCGTGTTCGGCGACGGCCGCGCCTTCACGCCCGTCGGCGATCCGGTTTCCGTCAAGGTCTTCAAGGTCGCGCCCCAGCTCTACGTCGGCGACCTCAAGGTGCTGCCCTCGGCGAATCCCCTCGATGAGCAGGTCACGCTCCGCCACAGCGGCGATTTCGCCGCGCGCGCCGAGGACTACGAATTCCAGTGGCGCCACGCGCCCCCCGTCCCCTCTGGTGCCGCTCCCAAAATCTACGAGCCGACCTTTTCCCCCCGCCTCGGCTCGTCGTGGCTGATGGTGCCCGACCCGCAGGCCCACCAGCCCTCCGCCGCCGCCTTCGCCGTCGCCGCGACCGGCACGGTGCCTCGCTCGGTGCAGGTTCGCCCCGCCGGTTCGGGCACCGGCCCCGATCTCCCGGGCCTCTTCCTCCGGTCCGTCGGCGGGGTCGATTTCACGGCGGGCGTGCCCTCCCAGATCCTTTTCAGCGCCACGCTCCCCGCCCTCACCGGCTTTGTCCTCTACGTCGACGGCGTGCCCGCCCTCGCCTACCAGGCCCCCGCCGGCTTCGCCAACGTCGCCGCCTCCTCCGGCCTCGTCGCCGGCGGCCTCACCCGGCAGTTCGCCGTCGAGCCCGGCTTCTTCCAGGCCGGCGTCAACCGCATCGAAGTCGCCCTCTACACCACCGCCGATCCCGGCGTGAGTTCCAACATCGACTTCCGCCTCCATGCGGCGGCGGAGGAAGACAAGGTCATCGCCGTGGGTTCCCCGTGGGAAGCGCCCAACGGCACCCTCACCAACGAGGTCGTGGTCGGCGGCTCGCCCACCGCCCCGCTCGGCAGCCCCTTGCTGGTGATGTCGGACAATTTCCTCACGATGCGCTACCGCCCGAAGATCGGCCGCGGCCACATCCTCGCTCCCGGCACCGACCAGGAAGCCGTGCCGTGGTCCCGCTGGCTCCCGCCCAAGCTCGTCGAGGGCTGGATCAAGCGCGTCCTCGCCGGCATCAATCCCTTCAACCAGCGCGTCACCGACCTCTACAACAACGCGATCAACACGGACGTCAGCATTTTGACCCAGGCCGGCAAACGCTGGGAGGGCGACATCGCCCTCACCCTCGGCAACATCGACAACTTCGGCCTCATCGAGATCTACGAGACCGTCCTCAACCGCGGCAAAACCCTCAGCATCGACGCCGGCTACAACTACGGCGCCGCCAACGACGCCCTCCTCCTCGCCGCCGGCTACCTCAACGATCTCTACACGATTCTCGGCCACGAGGCCTACGCCGACGCCGCCAACCCCACCATCTCCGTCGACGACGCCGCCACCGCCACCGAAGTCAGCACCGCGCGCTTCGCCTTCGAGGGCCAGGTCGCCAACGCCCTCGAGGAGGAGCTCGCCCTCCTCCGTGGCCGCGACGACTTCCTCTCCCCCGGCGTCGCCGTCTCTCCCTCCTACAATCGCCTCTACTGGAACTACACCCGCGGCATCGCCGCCGGCGAGGCGATCTACGCCGTCAACTACAACATCCGCGAGAAGGCCGGCAGCGCCACCGCCAACGGCACCCTCGATGCCGCCGACGCCCAGGCCATGTTCCCCCAGGGCCACGGCGATGCCTACGGCCACTACCTCACCGCCCTCGCCAACTACTACCGCCTTCTCACCCACCCGCACTTCACCTGGACGCCCCGCGCCGAGACCGTGACCGTCCTCGGCCAGGCCGTCGCGGTCGACTATTTCGACGAGCGCAAATTCGCCGACGCCGCCGCCAACCTCGCGCGCACCGCCCAGCAGATCGTCGCCCTCACCCATCGCCAGTCGTATCGGGACGACCCCGCCGCCGGTTGGGCCCAGTTCCGCGACGGCAAATCCAGCCCCGCCACCGGCGTCCCCCGCCAGTGGGGCTTCGACGAGTGGTCCTCCCGCGCCGGCCAGGGCTCCTACTACCACTGGATCGTCGCCAACGCGCTGCTGCCCGACAAGGACACCGACCCCAACCACACCGGCGTCCAGGTCATCGACCGCACCACCGTCGCGTCGCTCCGCGAGTTGCCCGCCGCCCACGAGACCATGCAGGGCACGGTCGACAGCGCCAACGCCCGCCTCAACCCCCTCGGCCTCAGCCCCGGCGCCATCGCCTTCGACATCTCGCCGACCGAGCTCAAGGCCGGCAAGTCGCACTACGAACAGATCCACGACCGCGCCCTCCGCGCCACGCTCAACGCCAAGGGCGCCTTCGACCAGGCCGGCAAGATGACGCGCCTGCTCCGCTCTCAGGAGAATCAACTCGGCGCCGACAACACCGCCATCGTCGACCAGGAGCGCGCCTTCGTGAAGCAGCTCATCGAGATCTACGGCACGCCCTACAGCGGCAGTATCGGCGCCGGCAAAACCTACGCCCAGGGCTACACCGGCCCCGACACCGAGGAGTGGTTCATCGTCGACCGCCCCACCGGCGCCGACGGTCCGCTCGTCGATCACAATTCCTCCGATGTCGTCGAGATCACCGTGCCCACGCGCGTGAACATCCGCACCTTCACCGGACTCAGCGTCGACGACATCAAGCAAGCCTACGACAAGGAGAGCGTCGTAAAGACCCTCCGCATCCAGCCCAACCGCTACGTCCAATACGCCGACGTCTGGGCCGGCACCGGCGCCTCGCTCGGCACCCGCGCCGTCGTGGGCACCTTGCAGCAGGCCATGACGGACCTCGACCAAGCCCGCACCGCCCTGCTCGCCGGCCGGGCCAAACACGCCGCCGTGCGCGAGGCGTTTCTCCGTCGCCTCGCCCTCTACCGCGAGATGGTCGATACCAGCCTCAAGCAAGGAGTGGTCGCCGCCACCCACGACAGTGCGATTCTCGGGCTCAAGGCCACGCAATCGATGCTCACGGTTTTGGCCGTAAGCCTCGCGACCACCGCGGAGGCCGTCGACGATGCGGGCAGCGCCGTCGCAGCCGCGATTCCGGACGTCGCCGGCACGTCCAACAGTGTGGGTGCGCCCCCCAAAGCGGCCGTCACCGCCTCGGTCAAGGTAGTCAAGAAGACCATGAATGTGCAGGCCGTGAATATGGCCGCCTCGGCGCAGTTTCTCGAGATTTCGAAGGAAACCCTCGCCGTCTCCAAGGACTCTCTCGTGTCGGCCCTCGGCTTCAGTTATCAGAAAGCCCAGGTCGCCTACGAATTCGGCCTCCAATACCAGGAACTGCTCCAGCAGTTCTACCAGCTCGCGCAACAGGCCACGACGCTCCAGCAAGCCGCCGAGCGCGTCGGCAATATCATCGCCGCCGGTGATCGCATCCTCGAAGACCGCGAGATCTTCCGCCAGCGCGCCGCCGCCGTCATCCAGGGCTACCGCACCAAGGACGTCACCTTCCGCACCTTCCGCAACGAGGCCCTCGAGCAATACCGCTCCCTCTACGATCTCGCCGCCCGCTACACCTACCTCGCCGCCAAATCCTACGACTACGAGACCGGCCTGCTCGGCGGCACCGCCGGCCAGAGCGTGATCAACGGCATCGTCGCCGCCCGCGCCCTCGGCGACCTCACCGGCGGCGTCCCGCAGGCCACCGTCTCCACCAGCGGCGACGCCGGCCTCGCCGGCACCATGGCCCGCCTCCAGGCCGACTGGGCCGTCGCCAAGGGCCGCCTCGGCATCAACAATCCGGATACCAACGGCACCGTCTTCTCCCTCCGCCGCGAACTGTTCCGCATCCTCGGCGCCTCCACCGAGGACACCGCCTGGCAGCAGACCCTCGAGCAGCACATCGTCGCCGACCTGCTCACCGATCCGGAGATCGCCGCCGCCTGCCGCAACCTGCGCAAGGCCGACGGCTCCGCCGTCCCCGGCCTCGTGATCCCGTTCTCCACCACCGTGCAGAAGGGCCTCAACTTCTTCGGCCTCCCCCTCGCCGTCGGCGACCACAGCTTCAGCGTCTCCAACTACGCCACCAAGATCTACAGCGTCGGCGTCGTGCTCCGCGGCTACGTCGGCATGGACGCCTACGCCACCGGCACCCTCAACGCCGCCGGCCCCAACACCACCGCGCCCAACGGCCTCAGCGCCACGCCCTACGTCTACCTGATCCCGACCGGCACCGACTACCTGCTCGCCCCGCCCCTCGGCGACACCGGCGCCGTCCGTTCCTTCAGCGTCGCCGACCAGGCCCTGCCGCTGCCCTTCAACCTCGGCGCCACCGCCTTCTCCACGACGCAGTTCTACAACGCCAACGGCACGCTCAACGAGCAGCCGTGGATCTTGCGCAAGCACCAGGCCTTCCGCCCCGTCGCCGATCCCGCGTTCTTCTACGGCGCGATGCCCGCCGAGTTCACCAACGCCCGCCTCGTCGGCCGCAGCGTCTGGAACAGCGGCTGGAAACTCGTCATCCCCGCCTTCTCGCTCCTCGCCAACGAGCAGGAAGGCCTCAACCGCCTCGCCGCGAGCGTGAAGGACATCGAGCTCTTCCTCCGCACCTACAGCCACGCCGGCAACTGAGTAAAACCTGCCGTGCAGCCCTGCTCGTGCGAGCAGGCACGAACCGCCTCCACCGATGAACCGCTCTTCCGCTCTCCGCCGCCTCCCTCCGTGTAGCCCTGCTCGTGCGAGCAGGGACCTCCGCCGTCTCTCCTTCTCTCCCTCGCTCCATCTCTCCGTCCTCCTTCTCTCTCTCCTCCTCCCGCTCGCCCTTCCCGCCACCGCTCTCGCCCAGGAAGCCCGCACCCGTCCCATCGGCTTCCTCACCCAGACCATCCCGCCCGGCCAGACGCGCTCGTTCTCCATTCCGCTCGAGCCCGACGTGTCGAGCCTCGCCCACACCGTCGGCCGCCTCACCGCGGTCGGCGTCGACTATTTCGAAAACACCGCCGCCGCCTGGACGCCCGGTGCCTTCTCCACCGCCGGCTCCCCGTATCACGTCCGACTCACCTCGGGCACCCAGATCGGCCGCGTCTTCCGCATCATCTCGCCGGCCAACACCGCCACCCGCCTCTACGTCGCCGACGACGGCCTCGACCTCACCGCCCTCGGCCTCGCCGTCGGCCCCGCGGGCGACACCTTCGAGATCATCCCCGGCGACACCCTCGCCTCCTTCTTCGGCACCCAGCTGCCGGGCGACGAACTCGTCGTGCAGGGCGGCACCACGCCGCTCGAGGCCGACGTCGTCCAGGTCTGGGGCGGCGCCGCGTGGTTGAATTTCTACTACAACACCGCCTGGCAGCGCTGGGCGCGCGACACCGACAAGCTCACCGACCCGTCGCGCAACGGTTTCCTCCTCCGCATCGACCGCGGCGTGATGATCACCCGCCGCGCCGCCACGCCGCTCGAGCTCACCGTCGCCGGCCGCGTGCTCGTCACGGCCCAGCGCTCCGCGTTGGCCCGCACCGCCAACACCCTCACCTTCCTCGCCACCATGCAGGCCGCCGACCTCACGCTCGGCGCGCTCGCCCTGCAACAGGGCACCCGCACCGCCGGCTGGCGCGGCGCCGCCGACGCGGCCGACGCCGACCTCCTCCTCGTCTGGAGCGGGGCCACCTGGTTCAGCTTCTACTACAACACCACCAACGCCCGCTGGCAGCGCGCCGGCGATCCCGCCGACCGCGACGGCTACCTCATTCGCGCCGGCACGCCCGTCTTCGTGCAACGCCGCGCCGCCGGCGCCACCAACGGCGACCTCACCGTCGCGTTTCCGGCGTCGGGCAATTGAGCCCCCGCTCGCCCGCGCCCGCCCTCATGTTCCGCGCCCGCTCCACCGCGGATCAAACCCACGCCCGTTTTCCGCCCCGCCTCGCGGGGTGCCTGGTCGCGCTGGCGACCGCACTCGCCGCCCCGGCGCAAACGCTCGTCCTCGATACCTTCGGCAGCGGCGGCGCCACGGGCTCCGTGATTTCCGGCTCCACCTGGGTCGGCCAGACCAGCCAGACCGCGTCCACGCTGACCGTCGGCGGCACCGCGACCGATGTGAACGGCTGGCAAGCCACCGACCTCTCCCTGAACGCGGGCGCGATGCGTTCGCTCGTGATCACCGCGCGGCGCGACGCCGGCAACACCGCGTCGACCGTGTTCGTGCAATTCGAGGATGTGCAGCTCCGCACCTACGTGGTCTCGATCGACACCTCGCTCTTCGCCTCGGGCACGCTCACGTCGGTCGCGGTGCCGCTCACGCGCTGGACCGTCGACTTCGGCCCCACCCAGATCGTCAGCTGGAGCCTCGGCGGCGGCGGTGTCGGCAGCGCGACGTTTCACATGACCTTCGATCAAATGGCCTTCAGCACCACCGCCATCCCCGAGCCGTCGACCTGCGCGGCGCTGCTCGGCACCTGCGCCATTTTGGGCACACTCGCGCACCGTCGCCGGCGCCGTCGCGGCGCCTGAGCCGCCACGCGCGATCGGTTCCGTCGCGGTTTCACGCTTCGGATTTCGGAGGACCGGGACGCCTCGAAACCGTCGCCCCCTCCCCGGTCCGCCCGGCCGGGCGCAACGCAGGCCGCTGTCCACCCGCCGCCCGCCTGACCGGCCGTGGGGCGGGCTTCGTCACGACCCCGACCGCGCACGCTTGCGCCGCTCCCCGTTGCCTTCGTCTTATGAGGCCCGCGCGGTCCGCCGCTCGCCTCCGCCCTCCTCGGTTTATCTTCTCCCGCCCCCACACCCGCTTTGCTCCGGTTCCTCCTCTTGCTCCTCGCCGTCGCGCCCGCGACCCACCTTTCGGCTGCGGAAACCGCCGCATCCGGCCCGGGCCCTTTGCTCTCCCCGCGTTTCACCGGCGCCCCGTTCCTGCGCACCTGGAATTCCGAGGACTACGGCGCCGCCCCGGTCAATTGGTTCATCGTCGCCCACCCGCAGAACGGCTTCATCTATGTCGGAAACAACTTCGGCCTGACCGAGTTCGACGGCGCCGCGTGGCGACTTTACCCCCTGCCCGGCGAAGGGCCGGTCCGCTCCATCGCGATCGATCGCGCGGGCCACGTCTGGGCCGGCGGCACCGGCGTCGTGGCCGTGTTTCGCCCCGACGAGCGCGGCGCGCTGCAGGCAGTCGACGTCAGCCCGCGGATTCCCGGCGGCGAGCGCGCGCTGGGCGATTTCTCCTACGCCGCCGTCACCCCCGACGGCGTTTGTTTCGCCACGGTGCGCGACCTCGTCCTCTTCAGCCCCGACGGCACCGCGCGGCGCTGGGCGGTGCCCGGCCGCGCCAACGGCCTCTTCTGGCTCGACGGCGCCCTCCATGTTTCCGCCGGCACGGACGGCATTTTGCGCCTGGTCGACGATAAACTCGTCGCCGTCGCCGCCGCGCCCGCGCTGCCCGGCGAAGGCACCCGCGCCACCGTTCGCGTCATCGCCGCCCAAGCCGCCGCCGATGGCTCCGCGTTGCTCCTCACCGCCCGCGGCCCCGTTCGCTGGCGCGGCCCCGGCTCGCCCCTCGTGCCGCTCTCCCCCGGCTCCACCCGCTATTTCACCGACGAAGCCGCCACCGCCGCCGCCTACCTGCCCGACGGCCGCTTCGCCTTCAGCTTCCTCCGCCACGGCCTGCGCATCTTCGATCCCTCCGGCGAAAACGCCGTCGTCCTCGACCAAAGCCACGGCCTGCCCAGCAACCGCATCGAGGAGATCGCGACCGACTCCGAAGGCGGACTCTGGATCGCGCAACGCACCGGCCTCGCCCGGCTCCAACTCGACAGCGGCTTCGCCCAGCACGGCCCCGCGCTCGGGCTCTCCGGCAGCCCGCGCGCCCTCTTTCGTTTCGGCGACCGCCTCTACGTCACCCACAACGAGGGCGTCGCCTGGCGCGATCCCCGCACCGGCCGTTTCCAACCGGTCACCGGCCTCACCGCCGGCCTCAACACCCTCTTCGCCGCCGACGGCCGCCTCTTCGGCACCGGCAGCAACCTCTACGAGATTTTCCCGGACGACCGCCTGCGCACCGTCCTGCCGCTGTCGCTCACCTCGATCCACCGCCTGCCCCAACACCCGGGCTACTACGTCGGCGGCTCACCCAGCGGTGCCTGGCTTCTGCGCCTCGCCGGCGAGCAGTGGCAAAACCTCGGGCCGCTCGCCCGCGTGTCGGTCGGCCTCACCCGCTTCCGCGACGACCCCGACGGCACCGTGTGGGCCGTCGGCTACGACGGCCGCGGCGTCTGGCGGCTCGACTTCCGCGCCGGGGCCGCGCCCGACGCCCCCGCCCGCCGCTACGCGGCCGACGCGGGCTTGCCGACGGTGCGCCGACGCGACAGCGCCCGCCTCGTGAGCCGCGGGCCGGATCTCTACGTGACCTGCGCCCAGTGGACCCGCCGCTACGATCGCGCCGCCGACCGCTTCGAATCGATTGCCGACGCCTCCGGCCTTCCCGCCTATACCGGCGCCGTCGCCGCCCACACCGACGCCTTCGGCGCCCAGTGGTGGTTTCTCGTCAACCCGTCTCCGCGGCTCGTGCGTCTCTCGCCCGACACCACTCCGCCTTGGCAACCGGCCGAGATTCCCACCGGGCCGCTCCGTGGCGTGGTGCCCAACTCCCTCTACTTCGACGAACCGACTCGCACCCTGTGGGTCGCCGGCCAGGGCGCCCTCATCACCCTCGATCCCGACTGGCGGCCGCGCCGGCCCCGCCCCGCCCTCCGCGCCTACGTCCGCACGCTCGCGACCTCCGCCGGGGAGGTCCTGCACTCCGATCCCGGTATCGCCGCACCGCTCCCGGCGCTCGCCCCGCTGCGCCCCACGCAAACCTCCCTCCGCTTCGCCTGCGCCGCACCTGCCTTCGAGGGCGACTACCACGGCAAAACCACCACGCACTACCGCACCCGCCTCGCCGGTTTCGAATCCGACTGGTCCCCGTGGAGCGAGTCCGCGGACCGCGAATACACCAATCTCCCCTACCGCGCCTTCACCTTCGAGGTCCAGGCCCGCGCCCTCGACGGGCGCGAAAGCCCCGTCGCCACGCTCGCCTTCGCCATCGCTCCGCCCTGGTGGCTCACGCCGTGGGCCTACGGCACCTACGCCGCCGGCGCCGTCGGCGCGGTCCTCGCCTTCGTGGGCCTCCGCACGCGCGCCCTGCGCCGCCGCGCCGATCGCCTCGAAGCCGTCGTCGCCGAGCGCACCGCCGAACTCGCCCGCCTCCGCCAGATCGACCGCGACGAATCCGCCGCCGCCAAGCTCGCCGAGGAAAAGACCCGCCTCGAGATGCTCCGCTACCAGCTCAACCCCCACTTCCTCTACAACGCCCTCAACTCCATCCGCTCCCTCACCTTTTCCAATCCCGCCGCCGCCGGCGACATGGTCTCCCAATTCGCCGACCTCTGCCGCGCCACCCTCACCCGCAACGAAGACCTCGCGCCCCTCCGCGAGGAGTTCGCCATGCTCAAGCTCTACCTCGACATGGAGCAGACCCGCTGGCGCGACCGCCTCGCCGTCGAGATCGACCTCGCGCCCGACGCCGCCGGCCGCCCCCTCCCGCCCTTCCTCCTCCTTCCGTTGGTCGAGAACGCCCTCAAGCACGGCTGGCAACCCGAGGTCCGCACCCTGCGCCTCCGCCTCTCCGCCCGCCTCGATCCCGCCGGCGCCCTCCTCCTCGAAGTCGCCAACACCGGCCGCTGGCACGCTCCCGGCACCTCCGCCGCTCCCTCCACCGGCATCGGCCTCGAAAACCTCCGCCAACGCCTCCGCCGCTACTTCCCCGGCACCCACGACTTCACGCTCTCCGCCGCCGAGGGCTGGGTCGTCGCGCGACTTGAAATTCGCCCCCGCGGCGCCGAACTGTCCTGACCCGGATATGCCCGCCGCCCTCCTCATCGACGACGAAGACCTCGCCCGCGAAGACCTGCGTCGCCTGCTCGCGGCCCACCCTGCGGTCTCCGTCGTCGGCGAAGCCGACAGCCTGCCCACCGCGCGCACGCTCCTCGGGAGCGCGACCTACGACCTCGTCTTCCTCGATATCGATCTCGCCGGCGCCAGCGGCTTCGACGTCGTGCCCTGGGTCGCTCCGACCGCCCGCATCGTTTTCGTGACGGCCTACAGCTCCCACGCCCTCCGCGCGTTCGAGATCAACGCCCTCGACTACCTCCTGAAACCGGTCTCCGCCGAACGGCTCGCCCGCACGTTGGCGCGCTTGGCCGCCGCCCCGCCCGCATCCGCGCCCGCCACCGACGACGCCGGCGACCCGGCCGAGGCCCCGCTCGGCACCCTCTCGGCCGGCGACCGCGTCTTCCTCAAAAACGAACGCGGCGCCCGCTTCGTCCCCATCCACCAGCTCTCCGCGATCATTTCCTGCGACAATTACACCGATGTCTTTGTCGCCGACGGCTCCCGTTTTCTGGTCCGCCGCTCGCTCAAGGCCTGGGAGAACGCCCTTCCCGCGGACACCTTCGCGCGCGTCCACCGCCAGGCCCTCGTCAACCTCGGCCTGCTCGACCGGCTCGAGACGCCCGACGGTTCGGCCCCCTCGCTCTTCCTGCGCGGCATGAAGCAACCGGTCGCCTGCAGCCACCGGCTCGCGCCGGATCTCCTGCGCCGACTCGGCTCGTAGCGCCGCCGCCATCGGCCCGTCCCGCTCGCGCCGGCCCCGGCGCGCAGACGCCCGCCCCGCCCGCGCCGCACGCTCGCCACATCGTGAGCTACGCTGGCCCCTGCCGCGTTGCGACGGCCCCGCCGCGCCCCACCAACGGCGCGAGGCAAATCCGACATGCCGCCTGATCGCAAACCGCGCCACTCCCGCCCTCGCCACGCCAAGCCTCCGCCCGCCGAACCCGCCCCGACGCCGTCGCAGTCCCCCTTTCCGCCGGTTCCCCCTCTCCACGTCTATGCCGACTTCATTCTCGTCCGCCCGGCCGGCCGCCGTCGCGACCCGCGCCCCTGACGGCCACCGCCGGTTCGGCTGCTGGCTCGCGCTGGCGATCGTGTGCCTCGCCCCGCGCCTCGCCGCGTATCCGCCCGCTCCCTACTACACGCTCTTCGGCGTCGTGCGGGATCAGGTCGGCGCCACCCTCCGCGCCGAAGGCGCCAAGCTCATTCTCCTCAAGGACAACGTGGAAATCGGCCGCGCCGCCGTGTTCGCCGACCTGCGCGATGACATCAACTACGAGCTGCAGATCCGGCTCGACCAGAACCTGCCGTCCTCCCGCAGCTACTCCTCCCAATCCGTCGCCGTCCAGGGCCTCTTCTCCCTCGTCGTCGATCTGAACGGCGAGCGCTACTACCCGATCGAGGTCGCCGGCACCCTCCGCGCCGGCAACGGCGGCGAACGTGTCCGCCTCGACCTCAACCTCGGCGTCGATGCCAACCACGACGGCCTGCCCGACGTGTGGCAGGAATGGCAGCTCTACCAGGCCGGCCGTCGCCCCGGCACCCCCGGCTGGGACATCGGCCTGCTCCCGCGCAACGGCGATTTCGACGGCGACGGCATCACCAACTACCAGGAATACGTCGCCGGCACCTTCGCCGGCGACGCCACCGAGCGCTTCGAACTCGTCCTCCGCGACAAGACCGCCACGGCCGTCGCCTGCGAGTTCTACGGCATCACCGGCAAGGTCTACAGCATCGAGCAAAGCACCGACCTCCGCACCTGGACCTCCGTGTCCTTCTCGGTCGCCGGCGCCGGCTCGCCCGTCGTTTTCCACCGCGCCCTCGGCGTCGGCGTCGTCGCCGCCTCCATCGCCACCACCCCGGGTCCCGCCCGCTTCTACCGGCTCATCGTCCGATGAAAACTCGCTCCGGCTTCTTCTTTCTTCTGCTCGCGCTGCTCGGCGGTCTCCCGCTCGCCCGCGCCCAGTGGCAGACCACCACCTACACCCTGCAGGGCGGCTGGAATGCCATCTTCCTCCACGGCGACGCCACGCACGTCACGCCCGACGTCCTCTTCGCCTCCCACCCCGAGGTCCTCTCCGTCTGGCGCTGGAACCCGAGCAGCACCCAGACCCAGTTCACCAACTCGCCCCTCATCCCGTCGGTGGGCGCCGTCGAATGGAGCGTCTGGAACCGCGGCTCCCCCGCCACCTCCACGCTCACCGCGCTGCCCGGCCAGCACGCCTACCTCGTCCGCTGCTCCGGCGCGGTCACCGACACCTACTTCGTCTCCATCACGCACAAAACGCTCCCGCCCCGCAGCACCTGGGTCCGCAACGGCGCCAACCTCCTCGGCTTCCCGACCCGCCTCGCCGGCAGCGTCTATCCGACGTTCTCGGCCTACTTCGCCACCTTCCCCGCCGCCATCGCGTCCAATTCCCGCATCTACACCTACGCCGGCGGCGACCTCGGCCCGGCCAATCCCGCCCAGATCTTCGCCCCCGCCGGCGCTCCGCTCGACCGCACCAAGGCCTACTGGTTCGAGGCGCCCGTCGTCGGCAACTTCTACGCCCCGCTCGAAATCACGCCCTCGCAGCCCGACGGCCTCCACTTCGGCCGCACCGGCTCCGGCCTCACCGTGCGCATCCGCAACCGCACCGCCGCGCCTGTCACGATCACCGTCGATCCGCTCCCCTCGGTCGGCGCCCCGGCCGGCCAACCCCAGATCGTCGGCTCCGTGCCGCTCACCCGCCGCATCGTCAACACCGCGACCGGCGCCGTCACCGTCACGCCCATCGCCGCCGCCTTCACGGAGGTGATCGGACCGCAGGCCACCGTCGAACTCGGCGTCGGCCTCGACCGCGCCGCGATGACCGCCCCGAGCGGCTCCCTCTACGCGTCGTTCCTCCGCTTCACCGACAGCGGCAATTTGCTCGACGTCTCCCTCCCCGCCAGCGCCGTCGTCGCCTCCCTCGCCGGCCTCTGGATCGGCGACATCGCCGTTTCCGACGTCGGCAACCTCACCCGCGCCCGCGCCTACACCTGCACCGTCACCCGCACCGTCGGCAGCGTGGTGACCAGCGTGGTCTCGCCCGCCGTGCAGGGCTCGCTCACCGCCCTCATGCCGCAGTCCCTGCCGGCCGGCACGGGCGGCACGCTCGCCTACCAGTGGGCCAAAAGCGGCCAGCCCATCGTGGGCGCGACCTCCGCGCTCCTCGAGCTCACCGGCGTCGAACGGCTCGAGTCCGGCGCCTTCGGCAGCACCACCTCGCGCGCCTTCCCGCTGCGCGTGCTCCTCCACGTCGACGATGCCGGCACCGCCCGCCTGCTCTCGCAGGTTTTCGTCGGCACGCTCGCGCCCGCCCCGCACCTGCTCGGCCTGTGCACCCGCGAGTCCGGCCTGAAAGCCGACGCCAAGGCCTCCGCGACCCGCTACGTGTCCACCCAGCTCCCGCTCGACACCGAGATCGCCGACGGCTCCGGCTCGGTCGCCCTCGGCGGCCAGCTGGTCCGCACCTTCACCCTCGCCTTCGACGACCGCGTCAACCCCTTCGTCCACGCGTATCATCCGGACCACGACAACAAGGATGCCCGCGGCGAGCCCCTCGCCGCCGGCATCGAGAGCTACAACGTCACCCGCTCCTGCACCTTCGACTTCGCCGCCACGCCCCCGGCCGGCGCCGCGACCCTCGGCTGGGGCGCCTCCGTCATCGGCGGCACCTACCGCGAGACCGTCACGGGGCTCCACCGCCAGCCGCTGACCGTCCACGGCACCTTCGAACTCCGCCGCGTCAGCGAACTCGGCGTGATCACGCTCAACTGAGCCGCCCGCTTCTCTCCGCTCCCTCGCTCCACCCGCGCCACCCTTTCCCCGACCCTCTCCTTTTATGAAACGCCACCTGCTCCCCGCCCTCGCCGCCGCCGTGTGCCTGCTCGGCCTGCTCCCGGCCTCCCTTCGCGCCCAGTCCGCCGTGCCCGGCCAGATCACCTACCAGGGCAAGGTCTCCGATGCCGCCGGCAACCTCATCGGCGCCGGCACCCCGGTGAACCGCAAGGTCCGTTTCCGCATCTACAACGACCCCACCTCCGTCCTCGCCGCCAACCGCCTCCACTCCGAGGAGCAGACCGTCACCATCGCCAACGGCGAGTTCAACGTCCTCCTCGGCTTCAGCAACGCCACGCCCGTCGCCGGCGAGACCTTCGCCGCCTCCCTCGACACCGTCTTCAACGGCGCCGCGCGCTACCTCGGCGTCACCGTCGACGGCGGCTCCGGCACTTTCTCCGGCGACCCCGAAATCTCCCCGCGCCAGCAAATCCTCACCACGCCCTACGCCTTCCGCGCCAAGCTCGCCGAGGGCGTCGCCAACCAGTCCGTCACCGCCGCGATGATCGCCAACAACACGATCACCGGCTCCCAGGTCGCCGCCGCCTCCATCACCGGCACCCAGCTCGCCGGCCTCACCGTCGCCGCCGCCAACCTCGCCGACGGCTCCGTCACCAGCGCCAAGATCCTCGACGGCGCCGTCGCGGCCGCCGATCTCGCCGACGGCGCCGTCACCCTCGCCAAACACGCCGCCAACTCCGTCGACGGCAGCAAGGTCGTCGACGGCAGCCTCGCCGCCGCCGACCTCGCCGACAACGCCGTCACCCTCGCCAAGCACGCCGCCAATTCCGTCGACGGCAGCAAAGTCGTCGACGGCAGCCTCGGCACCGCCGATCTCGCCGACGGCGCCGTCGCCACCGCCAAGGTCGCCGATGCCGCCGTCACCTTGGCCAAACTCGCGGCCAACGCCGTCGACGGCGCCAAAATCGCGGACGGCGCCGTCGCCACCGCCGACCTCGCCGACAGCGCCGTCACCGGCGTGAAGATCGCCGCCGCCTCCGTCACCGCCGCGAAGCTGGCGTCCGACGTCGGCGGCGCCAACGGCGCCTACAACTACCTCCGTATCAACGGTGGCAATACTTCCGGTTATCTCTTCGGCGCCTTCAACCAGCTCGGCGACGGCGTCCACCTCACCTACAACAATTTCAACAACAACTCCGCCTGGAGCGTCGGCACCACCGCCGGCGGCCAGTCCCGCGTCTCCCTCGGCTACGGCACCATCACCCTTGCGACCGCCCCGATCGGCGGCACTCCCGCCGGCGGCTCTTCCCGCCTCGAAATCGCCGCCGACGGCCGCGTCGGCTTCGCCGGCACCAACGGCGACGCCAACGTCCAGGTCCTCGTCAACAACACCTCCGGCCGCATCTACCCCTTCGCCATCGCCACCTCCGCCGGCGGCTGGTTCTACTTCGAGCACAACGGCAACGCCTACAAGGCCGGCGGCGGCAGCTGGGCCAGCAGCTCGGACCTCCGCCTCAAAACCGACATCCGCCCGGTCGCCGGCTCGCTCGACCGGCTGCTGCAGCTGCGCAGCGTCCACTTCCGCTTCAAGGATCAGGCCAAGTATTCGCCCGGCCCGCAGACCGGCTTCATCGCCCAGGAGATGGAGCAGGTGTTTCCCGAATGGGTCAGCACCGGCCCCGATGGCATGAAGGCCATCGGCTTCTCCGGCTTCGAGTCCCACGCCGTCCAGGCGCTCCGCGAACTCCGGGCCGAAAAGGACGCCCAGCTGGCGCAGCGCGACGCCGCCATCGCCGCCCTCGAGCAGCGTATCCGCGATCTCGAGACCCAGACCGCGGCGCGCCTCGCCGCGTTCGAGCGCCGGCTGAACGCCGCCTCCCTCTCCGCCAACTCGCCCCGCTAACCGCGCCGCACTCCCCCGCGCATGAAAGCCGTGCACATCCTCCGGAGTAGGGCGGGCTTCAGCCCGCCCCCGCGCTCTCTCCCTCGCTCCCGCTCCCTCCGCACCCTCCTCACTTCAACTTCAACTTTCCTCTTCGCTCTGGCGTTCACGCCCCACGCCTCCGCCCAATACGAACTCAAGGGCGGCGAGTTCAACCGCCTCTACCGCGCCGGCGTCCCCGTTGTCGCCAACCCGCCGGCCACCACGCCCCAGTTCTCCGGCGTGCAGGGCGTCGCCGCCGGCTCGGGCGCCCGCGCCGCCACCGGCACCCTCCAGCAGCGCTACCCCGCCGGCGAATATCGTGCCGCCGGCACCGGCGCCCTCACCGGCGCCGCCACCGTGCTCCAACGTTCCGGGTTCGGCTCCGCCTTCGCCGCCGGCGTCCCCCGCTACCTCCTCGGCGACATCATTCCCCCACCCGCCACCCAGGCCGGCGCGAGCAGCGCGGTGGCCGACGCCCTCTACTGGCGCGCCCAACCCGTCGCGCCCGGCGAGGTCATCGGCGGCACCGTCAATCCCCACGTTCCCGCGGGCACCACCCTCGCCTACTACTACAGCCCGCACGCCGAGCGGGTCTTCGCCACCCAGGCCGGCCGCGTGAGCATCACCTGGGTCACCCGCGTGCCGGTCTCCGGCAACACCTACGGCTACAAAACGGAAACCTTCGCCGTTTCCGGCGCCACGCCGAAGCCGACCCGCACCATCTACTGGACCGAGCGCAGCTTCACCGGCCCCGCCGTCACCCTTCCCTCGGGCAGCATCGAGACCGTCAACCCGATCTACAACCCGATCGTGCCCGCCACCGTCGCGGAGGAATACAAAGTCGTCGGCCTCGAGCCCAACCCCAGCCCCAATTCCGCGCCCCCGCCCGAGAAACGCACCCTCTGGTTCGAGAAGGTCGGCAGCGTCGCCACCCTCCGCGCCTACAACGTCGAGGGCCGCATCTTTGTGGAATACCTCGGCGCCCTGAAGCCGGGCTCCACCGTCAACCGCGAATTCCTCGGCGCCGATATCGTCGACGTGGTCGCTGTCGCCCCGCCGGTAAACGTCACGGTCTGGCTCGGCGACCGCCTCACCCCGCGCGACGCCCTGGGCCGCCTGCTCCCCCTCGACGGCCTTTCCGAACTCGTCGGCTCCCCGTTGCCCAACACCACGCCCGACGGCCAATCCTACTACGGCTCCAACACCCGCGCCGACGGCCTCGTCGAATACTACGCCGAACGCGAGAACGCCAACCCCGACCAGGTCGCCTTCTACTGGCTCCGGCGCTCCGACGCCGCGATCACGCTCCCGGAAAACACCGGCGCCTCCGGCCTCGGCATCTACTGGCCCGTCCAGCGCAACCACTACCTCCAGGTCTGGCCGTCCAGTCCGCTCGACTACCCGGCGCACTACACCGTCGCCGCCAACGGCAGCACCAGCGCCACCGGCGTCGCCTTCCTCGGCGGCCAGCTCCCGCAGATCATTTACCAGGACGACCCGGCGCAGACCGAAGCCGCCGTCGACAACGCCACCCAGCGCCTGACCGTCGGCCTCGGCAGCGACGGCCTCAACCGCTCTCTCCTCAAATTCACCGCCGGCAACGAGGTGTGGTATGTCCGCGTCTACACGCAGACCGAAACGCGACCGCGCGTCGCCACGATCACCCACGGCGGCTCCGGCTACACCTCCGCCCCGACGGTCGGCTTCACCGGCGGCGCCACCGGCGCCACCGCGGTCGCCACGATCACCGGCGGCCAGGTCACCGGCATCACGATCACCAATCCGGGCTCCAACTTCACCGCCGCCACCGGCATCACGTTGACCGGCGGCGGCGGCACCGGCGCCACCGCCGCCTTCCTCGGCACCGGCCTCGGCTTCCAGGAGAGCGACGGCCAGCCCGCCCTCGCCGCCGCGGCCGCCGTCGGCGACCGGATCAACGCCCCGCCCGGCTACGAAGTCGGCGGCTACATCGTCGCCGGCTCCCACTACCATCCCGGCGCCTACCGCAACCCCTTCGCCGTCGGCCTGGCCGAGGCCGCCCGCGGCGCCATCATCCCCGTCAACGCCCCGCCCGGCGCCAATGTGCTCAAAATCTGGTGGTTCAGGAAAGTCACCCCGCCCAGCGCCGCTTTCCGCGAGTTCTTCACCCCCGCCAAGATCGCCGCCTACACCGTGGCCTGGCCCGCCGCGCCCGACCAGATCGTCCTCGCGAGCAACGCCGGCAGCGGTGATCTCACGCCCGCGGAGATCGCCGGCAGCCTCTACGTGCAGAACGACCGCACGCTCCCCGGCTTCAATCCCAACGAAGAGCACGCCCTCATGATCGCCGGCCGCGCCTACGCGCTCCGCGACGATCTGAACAACACGTCCGCCGTTCCCGACGCCTACACGTCGCAGCCCTTCGTTCTGGTCAACTACACCTCGACGCTCGACCAACGCCCCGCCGTCCACGCGTTCAAGGTCGTGCGCGAGGTCGATCTCGCCGGCACCGCCGGGGACGTGCTCTTCGACTACCCCGTCGTCGCCGGCACCATCCTCCAGGGCCCCATGCCCCTGCCGTTGCTCCCGCTGCCGCTCCGCGCCGACGGCTCCGTCGCCAACACCGAAATCCCCGGCACCCCCGACATCACCGCCGGCGGCCCGTCGTTCTACTCGAGCTTCACCTTCGCCGATCGCAAGGGCTACCACTGGGTCTATCGCGGCCCCCACGCCGCCATCGGCACCATCACCCTGACCAACGGCGGCACCGGCTACACGTCCACCCCCACCGTCACCATCACCGGCGGCGGCGGTTCCGGCGCCACGGCGACCGCCACGCGCACGGGTTCGGCCATCACCGCGATCACCGTCACCAACCGCGGCACCGGCTACACCGGCACACCCACCGTCACCATCACCGGCGGCGGCGGCACCGGCGCCACGGCCGTCGTCACCCCGCCCGCCACGCCGACGCTGCGCATGCAGTTCTACTACACCATGCGCGAGGGCTTCTTCATCCCCGGCCTCACGCCCCAACCCGCCGTCGGCACCATTCTCCCCTACCTCCGGAATTCGGCCGCGGAACACCCCGTCACCGGCGCCTCCCTCCCGATCACCTACCGGCCCGTCTGGCCGGAAAACGCCCCCGAGCTCCGCGTCGCCGAGTCCCTCACGCTGCCCAAATTCGGCCTGCCCGACGTCCTCAACCAGGCCAGCGCCCACATTCTCTATCAGCAGTCGGTCGCGATCAACGGCAGCGCCAAGCCCAGCGTCGTGCTCCACGACCCGATTCGCGAAAAGACCTTCGCCCTCGGCACGCCGGGCGGCCTCGCGTCGCTCCCCACCTCCCTCCGCACCACCGCGTATCAGGGCAAAACCTACTTCCAGGGCCTGCCCCCGCACCTGCAGACGCGCTTCTTCCACGATCCGCTCCGCGGCCCCAAGGGCGCCCTCGTCCTCCGCGGCGTCTTCGTCGACGAGACCGCCGGCGAAGACTACCTCCACCTCAACGTCCTCTCCGCCGCCGACCGCTCCGCCCTCGAGGGCCTCGCCGCGCTCACCGACCCCGAGCGCGATCGCTGGATCTCCGCCGTCGGCGACCTCGCCACGCAGGTCGAGACCTTCATCCCCGATCCCCTCAAGGCCGGCACCTACATGTCCAACCGCCTGCCCGCCACCGTCGGCGCGCAGGCCCTCGCCGTGATCACCGACTCCGACACCGCCGTCGCCGACTACGCCCTCACCGCCACCGGCGCCGGCTCCGGTTGGGTCACGCTGCTCTTCGGCAACGGCCGCGCCTTCACGCCCGCCGGCGATCCCGTCGCGCTGAAAATCTTCCGCGTCTCCCCGCAACTCTACACCGGCGATCTCAAGGTCCTCCCGTCCGCCAATCCCCTCGACGAACAGGTCACGCTCCGCCACAGCGGCGACTTCGCCGCCAAACCCGACGACTACGAATTCGAGTGGCGCTACGCTCCGCCCCAGGGCGGCGTCGCCCCGCCCGTCTACACCTACGCCCTCGCCCCGCTCGCCGCCGTCAACACCGGCACCTGGCAGCTCGCGCAAAATCCCGCCGGCGCCCTCCCCACCGCCGCGGAATACGCCGCCCCGACCACCGTCACCGCCACGCTCCCCCGCTCTGTCCAGATCAACACCGTCCTCTACGCCGGCGCCGGCACCCGCCCCGGCCTCGTCGCGCGCTCGGTCGCCGGCGCCGACTTCACCGCCGGCGTGCCCGCGCAGATCGTGTTCAGCGCCGAGCTCCCCGACCTCGCCGGTTTCGTCCTCTACGTCAACGGCACCGCCGCCCTCGCCTTCAACGCCCCCGCCGCCTTCACCGGCACCGCCGCCGGCACCGGCCTCGTGCCCACCGGCGGGCTCGCCCGCCAGTTCACGGTCGACTCGAACTACTTCTCCCGCGGCGTGAATCGCCTCGAGGTCGCCCTCTTCTCCACCGCCGATCTCGGCACCTCGTCCTCCGTCGAGTTCCGCCTCCACGCCTCCACCGAGACCGATCAGGTCGTCGCCGGCGGCTCCCCGTGGCAGACGCCCAACGGCACGCTCCTCAACCAGGCCGTGGTCGGCGGCTCCCCCACCGCCCCGCTCGGCAGTCCCCTGCTCGTGATGACCGACAACTACTTCACGATGCGCTACCGCGCCAAGGCCTCGACCGCCAACGTCGCCGGCACCGGCTGGTCCCGCTGGATGCCACCCAAGCTCGTCGAGGGTTGGATCAAGCGCGTCCTCGCTTCGATCAATCCGTTCAACCAGCGCATGACCGATCTCTACAACAACGCGGTCAACACCGACGTCTCGCTGCTCACCCAGGCCGGCAAACGCTGGGAAGGCGACGTCGCCCTCACCCTCGAGAACATCGACGACTTCGGCCTCATCGAAATCTACGAGACCGTGCTCAACCGCGGGAAAAACATCTCGATCGATTCCGGCTACGACTACGCGCCCGCCAACGACGCCCTGCTCCTCGCCGCCGGCTACCTCGCCGATCTCTACACCCTGCTTGGCAACGAGGCCTACGCCGACGCCGCCAATCCCACCATCTCCGTCGACGACTCCACCACCGTCACCGAGGTCAACACCTCCCGCTTCTCCTTCGAAGGCCAGGTCAAATCCGTCCTCGAGGAGGAACTCGCCCTCCTCCGCGGCCGCGACGACTTCCTCGCCCCCGGCGTCGCCGTCACCCCGGCCTACAATCGCCTCTACTGGAACTACACCCGCGGCATCAATTCCGGCGAAGCCCTCTACGCGGTGAACTACAACATCCGCGAAAAGGCCGGCAGCGCCACCGCCGACGGCGTCGTCGATGCCGCCGACGCGCAGCGTCTGTTCCCGCAGGGCCACGGCGACGCCTACGGCCACTACCTCACCGCCCTCACCGGCTACTACCGCCTGTTGCGGAATCCGAACTTCACGTGGACGCCCCGCAGCGAGGCCGTGACCGTCCTCGGCCAGGCCGTCCAGATCGACTACTTCGACGAGCGCAAATTCGCCGCCGCCGCGTCCAATCTCGCGCGCACCGCCACGCAGGTCCTCGCGCTCACCCACCGCCAGAGCTACAAGGACGACCCCGCCGCCGGCTGGACGCATTTCCGCGACGGCACCGCCAACCCCGCCACCAAAGTCACCCGCGCCTGGGGCCTCGACGAGTGGGCGGCCCGCACCACCCAGGGCGCCTACTTCCACTGGATCGTCGGCAACGCCATCCTCCCCGACAAGGACACCGAGCCCACCCACAGCGGCGTGCAGGTCATCGACCGCACCACCGTCCCCGGCCTCACCGAGCTCACCCTCGCCGCCGAGACGTCGCAGACGACGATGGACAACGCCAACGCCCGCCTCAATCCCCTCGGCCTCAGCCCCGGCGCCATCGCCTTCGACATCTCCCCCGCCGAACTCAAGGCCGGGAAATCCCACTACGAACAAATCTACGAGCGCTCGCTCCGCGCCGTGCTCAACGCCAAGGGCGCCTTCGACCAGGCCGCCAAGATGACGCGCCTGCTCCGCCATCAGGAGAACCAGGTCGAGAGTTCCAACGCCGCCATCGTCGATCAGGAGCGCGCCTACGTGAAGCAGCTCACCGATCTCTACGGCACGCCCTACCCCGGCGAAATCGGCCCCGGCAAAACCTACGCCCAGGGCTATGCCGGCCCCGACCTGCTCTCGTGGTTCGTCGTCGATCGTCCGCACGACCTCTCCGACGCCTCCGCGCCCGTGACGCTCGAGGTCAAAGTCCCGACCGGCGTGGCCACCTTCACCGGCTTCAGCGTCGCCGACATCACCGCCGCCGCGACCACCGCGTTCACCACGCGCACCGTCGCGCTCCAGCCCGACCGCTTCGTGCAATACGCCGACCTCTGGCGCCCCGGCGTCGCGCTCGGCGCGCGCTCCGTCACCGGCACCCTCCAGCACGCCCTGCTCGACGTGCACCAAGCCCACCTCGCCGTCCTCGCCGCCAAGGACCGCATTCTGAACCAATACCAGGTCTTCGAGCGCCGGCGTCAGCTCTACGACGAGATGGTGCGCACCCATCAGGAAGTCCTCGCGACCCAGCAGAGCGCCGCCGCGGAGATCGCCCGGCTGCGCCTGACCCAAGTCAGCCTGGAAAAAGTCGCGTCCACGGCCGCCCAGGCGGTGAGCGTCGTCGGCAACGTCGCCAATTCGCTCCAGGAGTTCTTCCCGCGCGTCAACGGCCTGTCCAACGACCTCACCGCCCAGATCCGGGGCTTCATCGTGGCCAAGTCCACCGTGCTTCAGGTCAGCTTGGGCGCCACCAGCGTCTCCTTCGCGATCGGCGCCCGCGTCGTCGCCTCCCAGGCCGCCGACGTCCGCGAGACCGCCGATGCCCGCGTCGTCGACCTCGGTTTCAGCTACCAGCAGGCCCAGGTCGCCTACGACTACGAACTCCTCCTCCGCGACCTTTCCGCCGGCTTCTTCGAGTTCTCCCGCCTCGCCGGCGAGCTCCAACGCGCCGGCGAGCGCGTCCGCAACCTCGTCGCCGAAGGCGAGCGTCTCCAGGCCGAGCGCGAGATCTTCCGCCAGCGCGCCGCCGGACTCATCCAGGGCTACCGGACCAAGGATCTTACGTTCCGCACCTTCCGGAACGAGGGCCTCGAGCAATACCGCTCCCTCTTCGACCTCGCCGCGCGCTACACCTACCTCGCCGCGAAGAGCTACGACTACGAGACCGGCCTCCTCGGCTCCACCGCCGGCCAAAACGCAATTAACCAAGTCGTCGCCGCGCGCTCCCTCGGCGACCTCACCGGCGGCACACCCCAGGCCACCGTCTCCACCCTCGGCGACGCCGGGCTCGCCGGCACCATGGCCCGCCTGCAGGCCGACTGGTCCGTCGCCAAGGGCCGCCTCGGCATCAATAATCCGGATACCAACGGCACCCTCTTCTCCCTCCGCCGCGAGCTCTTCCGCATCCTCGACGATCCCGCGGGCACCGACGACGACGCCGCGTGGCAGCAGACGCTCGAGCAACACGTCGTCTCCAACCTCCTCGCCGATCCCGACATCGCCGCGCAGTGCCGCAACCTGCGCAACGCCGACGGCTCCGCCGTCCCCGGCATCGTGATTCCGTTCACGACCACCGTGCAGGATCACCTCAACTTCTTCGGCCTCCCGCTCGCCGTCG
>JACCDX011721490.1_pt1 | contig 25855 bp, 28 predicted proteins | sample 7449681 | NCBI WGS metagenome assembly JACCDX01 (sample SAMN15323450, study PRJNA562643) | freshwater metagenome | isolation source: river surface water | place: USA:Blue River Watershed | collected 2017-08-18
ACCTTCGGCCTTTAACCAACGAGTGACTGTGCCTTCGCTAACGCTCTCGCCAAGTGCGGGCATCGTTACTGAGAATGTCATCTATTTCTCTCCTTGGTTATCCGTGTGCGTGAAGCGGTTTGCCTGCAAGTGCCATATGAGCTTCGCCCATTGCCTCTGACAGTGTTGGGTGTGCATGAATCAAAGGAGCCACATCATTTGCACGTGCCTCCCAGTTATAAATCAATTCTGCTTCAGCTAACAATTCTCCAACTCGTGCGCCAACCATATGGACACCAAGTACTGGACCATCTTTTTGTGCAACAAGTTTGATTGAACCGGCAGTGTTTAAAATTTGTGCCTTACCGTTTCCGGCTAAGTCATACGTTAGTTCGACTACATCATGTCCGCGCTTTTTGGCCTCTGCTGTAGTTAAACCAACAGATGCAACCTCGGGCTCTGAATAAGTAACACGTGGCACGCCGTCGTAATTAATCGGACGAGGGTTTAATCCCGCGATTTCTTCGGCAACCAAAATACCCTCGGCAAAACCTACGTGGGCTAGCTGCAAAGTTGGGATTAAGTCACCAACTGCCCAGATTCCCGGCACATTGGTACGGCATTTGTCATCTACAAGAACATAACCACGGTCCATCGCAATGCCCTGTTCTTCGTAGCCAAGGTTTGCTGATACCGGACCGCGACCAACAGAAACCATAAGAACTTCGGCAGTAAATGTCTTTCCATCTTCTAGGGTGACAGTCACGCCATCTGCATTCTTAGTGGCAGATTGAAAACGAACGCCGAGTTCAAATTTAATTCCACGCTTGCGGAAAGCACGTTCAAGTTGCTTGCTTGATGATTCATCTTCCAATGCAATCAAATGTGGCAAGCCTTCGATGATGGTGACATCTGCTCCGAATGACTTCCAGACAGAGGCGAACTCGCAACCAATGACACCGCCACCAAGGACAATCACACTCTTTGGAACGTAAGACATCTTTGTTCCATGATCAGAAGTAATGATTTTCTCGCCATCAATTTCTAAGCCAGGAAGTGTTTTGGCATATGAACCCGTAGCAAGAATTACATTCTTGCCGGTATAACGAACTCCATTAACTTCGACCGCATCTTTGGCTACAAGCTTTCCGTAACCTTCGATAAAGGTAATTCCGCGAGACTTCACTAATCCAGTTAAACCTTTGTACAACTTACCGATGACACCATCTTTGTAAGAGTTAACTCCGGCCATATCAATGCCATCAAATGTTGACTTGACTCCAAAGTGTGAACCTTCGCGAGCGCCATCAGCGATCTCTGCAGAGTGCAAGAGCGCCTTAGTTGGAATACAACCTCGGTGTAAGCACGTTCCGCCGACCTTGTCTGCTTCGATTAAAGCAACGCTCAGACCAAGCTGTGCGCCGCGAAGGGCAGCGGCATAACCACCACTACCTCCACCAAGGATGACGAGATCAAATTGAGACACTAAACGGCTCCCTCCATGCGCCCACGCGGGCTAGGTGCTTATCTTGCCCCAAACAGGGGCAAACCTCCCAATGCAAAAGTGAGGGGCTACCCCTGTTCGGCCAATGTCACAAGTGAGCGCAGCGAAATTCCAGTTCCACCGACTGGTGTGTAGCCATGGGGCTTTGCCTCGTTGTAGGCGGGTCCGGCAATATCCAAATGCAGCCATGGTAATTCAGGAGAGACGAAGTCCTTCAGGAAAAGCCCAGCGACAAGCATGCCGCCCATGCGATCTCCGATGTTGGCCAAATCTGCAACTGGTGAATCAAGTGAAGCACGAAGCTCTTCTGGAAGTGGCATTGGCCAGAACTGCTCTCCGCTGAGAGCAGTTACCTTCATAAAGGCTTCGCTAAATTCTGGATTGTTAGTCATCACGGCACTTGTGCGAGTTCCAAGTGCAACTACCTGTGCACCTGTCAAAGTTGCAACATCGATGATTCCATCCAACTGGGTATTAACTTTTTGCGCCTTCATTAAAGCATCAGCTAACACTAAGCGACCTTCAGCATCGGGATTCAAAACTTCGACAGTCTTGCCACCAAAAATTGTGATGATGTCACTTGGACGAGTTGCAGTGTCACTTGGCATGTTTTCTGCCAAAGGTGCCCAGGCATCGATTGCAACGTTTAGTTTAAGTTCTGCGATTGCGACAACTGCAGCACTTACCGCCGCAGCTCCACTCATGTCAGATTTCATTGCCTCCATACCCGCGGCAGGCTTTAGGGCTAAACCGCCGGTATCAAAGGTGATTCCTTTTCCAACAAATGCATACCGCTTAGCGACTTTGCCTTTTGGAGAGTAGGAAATGTGCAACAAGCGAGGTGGGTTAGCTGAACCCTGGCCTACGCCAATGATTCCACCAAAGCCCTGAGACTTAAGTTGTTTCTCATCCCAAATCTGAACCTTTAAACCAGCTTTTGTGCCGCCTGCAGCTTTTACCACCGCTGCCATTTTCTTGGTAAATGAATCTGGCGTTAAATGACTTGGGGGAGTGTTGATTAAATCGCGAACTAGGTATGTGTATTTCGCAATTACCCCAGCGCGATTGATTGCTGACTTTGCCTCTGCAGATGATGCCAGCTTTGAATGAATCGTGATTGTCTTAAGCGGTGCTTTGAAATCTGCTTTTGTCGAACCACGAAATTCGGTAAATGAATATGCACCTAATGCAGCACCTTCGGCAACAGCTGCTACTTCTGGCAGAGTCTTTGCTGGAAGTGAGAAGGTTGCTGATGCATTTCCGGCAAGTGCTCGTGATGCAGCTCCGGCAGCACGTCGAAGAGTCTCATGCGAATATTGTGATGCTTTAGCCCCGAGGCCAGTGAAAACAAACATACGAACATGCGTCCCAGGCACTTTAACTACTTCATCAGCTTTTCCAGTGGCACCCATATCAACTAGTTGGGCAATGACAGCTTTTGTGTCGATAGCCATTTCGCCAGATTCGATGGCGATCCCGCCCTTTGAATTTGTTGACGAAAGTCCTAGAACCAGAACTTCATCCTTAACGACGCCATCTGAAATCTTTAGTGTGCTCATACCCTGAAGCGTAATAGAAAGATTGGTAGGTTTGCACAATGAAGACATCACCTTTACATGACAAACACCTTTCGCTGGCGGCAAAAATGGCGGATTTTGGTGGCTGGTTGATGCCTATCGAGTACCCGGGCGCAGGTGTTCTTGCCGAGCACACCGCGGTCCGTGAGAAGGTCGGACTTTTTGATGTTTCCCATCTTGGAAAGGCATCAGTTATAGGGGATGGGGCCCTGGAATTCTTGAACATGTGTCTGACTAATGATTTGACGAAAATTTCAGATGGCTCGGCCCAGTACACCTTGTTGTGCTCACCTAATGGTGGAGTCGTTGATGATTTGATTGCCTATCGCAATTCCTCCACCGATTTCTTTTTAGTTCCCAATGCGTCAAACACAACCGATGTTGTAGCCGTTCTGCAAAAGCATGCACCTGGTGGAATCACAGTTACAAACCTGCACAATGATTTTGCAGTCTTGGCGATACAAGGCCCATTGGCCCCTGAAGTACTTTCCCAACTAGGAATTTCAGTCGATATTGATTACATGGCATTTACTCATGTGAATATTTCGGGCGCAGATGTGATTGTTTGTCGTACCGGATACACCGGAGAACTTGGTTTTGAACTATTGCCAAAAGTTGCTGATGCTTCGCGGGTGTGGGATGCGATTGTTCAGGTGATCACTCCCATGGGTGGCTTGGTCTGTGGATTAGGAGCTCGCGACACATTAAGAACTGAAATGGGCTATCCATTACATGGTCACGAATTATCTTTGGAAATTTCACCTGTAGAAGCAAGTGCAAACTGGGCAGTCGGTTGGGAAAAAGAAGAATTCATCGGATCAAGTCAATTGAAGGCGCAGAAAAAAGATGGCGCACCACGAAAGAGTTTTGCACTGAAATCCTTAGATCGCGGGATACCGCGTGCAGGTATGGCCGTTAAGAATCAAGAAGGAATTGTTGTTGGAGAAGTTACTAGCGGAACGTTCTCGCCAACGCTCAAGCACGGTATCGGTCTAGCGTTGCTTTCCTCTGATGTGAAGGTCGGACAGAAGTTAGTGATCGATGTCCGAGGTCGTGAAAGTCAGTGCGAAGTCGTAAAACTGCCTTTTGTTACTTCACACGTTCGCTAAAGACAATAGGTGCCATAAAGGCAGCTCGAGTATGAGTTCTTCGAAGAGCTGAAAGCACGGCAGTTCCTGTGATTGCTATAAGGGTGCTAGTAAAGATTGCTCGCGGCACATCCCATGCCATTGCAGTTGCAAAGTGAAATGTAATAAAGCGGGACAGATTTTCAGATACGTCGCCATTAGGTAGGTAGGACAGTTGGGTGTTTGAACCCAAGGCCCATGGCCAAAACTGCAGATCCATTAAAACACCAAAAAAACCAGAGGCGAAAATGCCGAAAGCAATGAGCAAAAGGATTTCATTAACTCCACGAGTTTTCTTGGGCAATGATCCAGCGAGCAGACCAATCCAAGCCGCAGCAAATACTTGATAACCAAGCCAAGGACCAATTCCACCGGTCAACAGCGCAGAAGCAAACATCGAAATCATTCCGAGCAGAAAACCAAAAGATGCGCCAAAAACTCGCGCACTCAGAATCAAAACAAACCACATAGGCTCGATTCCAACCGCACCTGCCCCTAGTGGTCGCAGCGCAGCGATCAATGCAGCTAGAACGCCCAAGAGCGCTACGGATTTTGCATCTATTTGCTGACTCGAAACTTGAAGAACAACTACCACCAGCGAAAAAGCAACGGCAATCCAAAAGAACAATTGGGTCTGAGGAAGGTTTTCACCAACATAGAAAAAAGGCCAAACAAAACCTGCGGCGCTAAACAGTGATGCCACTAAGAGGACTAAACCGGTCCTTCGAGAAAAAGCAATTACGTCAGGTGTTGTACTCATCGCAAACCTTCAATCGCAGCAACTACATCTTTAACCCTTAGCCAAGGTTGCGGAGACATGACCTTAGCAACTTGTGGTGCAAAAGCAGGCGATGAAAGCAGCACATCTAAAGTGGTTCCATCTGCCACGATGTCTCCGTCGGCTATGAAGACAACCCGGCTGGCAAGCTCTGCGACAAGCTCCACATCATGAGTTGCAAGTAAGACTGCTTTACCGAAAGTTGAAGCAAAGTGAATCAACATACGGGTCAGTTCATTTTTCGCTTCGTAGTCCAGGCCTCGTGTTGGCTCATCTAAAATCAGGACAGTCGGATTGGAAGAAAGTACAACGCTCAGAGCAAGTCCAAGGCGTTGGCCTTCAGATAAATCGCGTGGATGCGTAGAAAGTGAAATACCTGGAACTAGCTGTTGTAGTACCTTGTGAGTAGTTCCAGCAGTTAATTCGTTGTCTCGATCGGCTTGTTCGCATTCAATCTTTACTGACTGTCCATACAAAAGATCGCTGGGTTCTTGCGGAATAAATCCGATCTTTTCCCGTCGCGCTTTGCCATGCAGATCAAATGGATCAGAACCTAACAATGAAACTTTTCCTGCATGTGGTTTATTTACTCCGGCAATAGCTTTGAGCAAAGAACTTTTTCCGGCTCCGTTTCTTCCCATGACCGCCACAATTTCTCCCGCAAAAATCGTGGAAGAGATGCCGTTGAGTGCGATTTTATTGTCATAAGAAACAGTCAGTTTTTCGAATGAAATAATGGTTTCGGTGCCCTTTACCGCAGGCTCGGCGACGTGAGAACTTTCAATTTGTCTAATGTCTGTCGTCATGCGGCGCATTTCTCGCACAGTGGTTCCAATTTCCTTCATCCCCAAGGCCCTGGCCAAATGCACGATCGGGGGAGCGATTGGGGATTGCATCAGGATTTCTTCGGGTGTTCCTACGTTGGCTGCACCATCACCATTGATATAAACGATTCGATCAGCAAACTGAATAACACGTTCTAATTTATGTTCAGCAATTACTACCGTGAGCCCCAAGTCATGGACCAATCGGTGCAGAATAGATAAGACTTCTTCTGCTGCTATGGGATCTAATGCACTCGTAGGTTCATCCAAGACAAGAACTTTTGGATGCGTCACCAAAGCGGCACCAATTGCAACTCGCTGCTGTTCTCCACCGCTTAGCGTTGCAATTGATCGGTTTCGCAATGCGGCCAGACTGAGCAGATCCAAGATCTCTTCCACACGTTTGCGCATCACATCATTGGGCAGGTTAAGTACTTCCATCCCAAAAGCAAGTTCTTCTTCAACGGTGTCAGCTACAAAACCATTTGCGGGATTTTGTCCAACAATTCCTATCAAGTGCGCCATGCCACCAGGCTTTGTCAGCTGAGTTGAAATTCCGTTCACACTGACATCTCCAGCAAGGATTCCGCCGGTGTGATGGGGGACTAAACCATTAATCAATCGCAGCAGTGATGATTTGCCAGAACCAGTAGGACCAATTACTAAAACCAGTTCGCCTTCAGCAATAGTCAGATTTAGGTTTTCCAGAACTGTCGTAGTTGAGTTTGGATAGATCAAAGAAACATTGGAAAACTTGATCATGAGATCACGACCATACTGATTGCCGAGATCACTACAAAAGAATCTTTTAGTTGCCAAGAAATTGGACGATATCGCGAGCGTTTTTTGCTAACACCATATCCGCGACTATCCATTGCTGCGGCCAAATCAAGTGAGCGAGCAAGTGATTCTTCAAGCAAAGGAATGGCAACACGTTTCCAGGAAGTGAACCCTCGAGTATTTTGACCACGCAAACGTTGAGCCATTCGAATTCTTTTCACAGAGCCAACAAGTTGTGGCAAAACAGATGTTGCGATTACGACCGCAACTGCAAACTCATAAATATGTACCGGCAAAACTCGTAAAAGCCGATGTGGGCTCGTCAATGAAGCGGCTGCACCGAAGATTACGATGATGGAGCAGATGAGCAAACCTTCAACTAGTGCAGACGACAATCTTTCCCACGTTACGGCGCCACCGATTCGGATTCCTGGCATCCATGACGGTAAAGGCAGAACAGGTAACTTGAACAGTTCTGTACCTGGAATCGGCACACCAATGGCAATTCCGACAAATGTTCTAACTGCCAAAATCCAGGCGGAAAGTTTCAGTGTCCATTCAAAACTTTTTGCCCACGGAACATCCTCGCGAAATGTGTAGACAACAACCATCACTACACCCAGGCATGAAAGGGTGAACCAGGTGCTATCAAAACGCACGATGGCAACAGCCAATCCGATAGCCCAGAGCCACCACGTAAATGGGTGCAGTGATGGTTTAGTCATAATTACTTCTTGAGGTATCCCTTAGGAGTCTTCATCTCGACTCCGCATTCCTTAGCGGGGTAGCCGTTAAGTCCGCAGATAAAGCCTGATCCCTGCGCACGAACCTTTACTACCTGTCCAAGCACATCGATTCCCAAAGCGCTTTTATCTGCAACAACGCATCGTTGAATCAATCGCGGAGTTGATTCACCTTTAGGGCGAAGCACAGCTGAACCGAAATCAACCATGACAGCAACTCGCTTTTTGCCGGCGACAGCTTTTGTCTTTCCGCAAATCGCATTAAATGATGGCGCAATCTTTGGAGCCTTTGCATCAGGGATTGCATCATTGCTAAAAGTAAAAGCCCAACCTTCCACTGCGCCATCGGCAACTTCGACAGTTGGTCCAGTCATTGCCGGTGTCCACTTAGTAGCACCTGGTGCTGCTTGGAAGTAACCCCAATAGCGCCAACCCTTATCGGCGGCATGTGCTTGAGGAATAGAGAGCGAAGTGAGAACAAATAAAAGTATGAGAAATTTAGTCTTCATAAATGTGGAGCCTCTCGGATGTGAAAGAGTCTCACAGGGAGTGAACCACACGAATAATGCACAAGTTCTGTCACGAACTTCTACTGACGTAAGGAGCACACCCCGCAAACCTCGGCGGGTGGTTGTCTCATCTACACCAAGTAGGTAATCCGACTTATCTATAGAGCAAATTTTTTTTACTCAATTAAGACTTACGGTTGCGGGTCAGCGTCGGAGTTTCACCGAACTTCCCCTACAAGGTGAGCTATTTAGTTGTGTGCGAACCAAACCATAAGCCGTTGGGGTTGGCAACTAGGCGCGCACGGCATACTCTTTTGGCATGGAATACAGACGCCTTGGTAGCACCGGAATGTACGTTTCTGAAATTGCTTACGGAAACTGGATCACCCATGGAAATCAGATCGAGTCAGATGCTGCAATTAAATGCGTACGGGCCGCCCTTGATGAGGGAATCACAACCTACGACACGGCAGATGTATATGCAGGCACTAAGGCTGAAACCGTTCTTGGAAAAGCACTTAAAGGTGTTCGCCGTGAATCATATGAACTCTTCACAAAGGTGTACTGGCCAACCGGAACCGGTAAAAATGATCGCGGTCTTTCCCGCAAACACATCATCGAATCATGCAACGCATCATTAAAGCGTTTACAGACTGATCACATTGATTTGTATCAGATGCATCGATTCGATTATGAGACTCCACTAGAAGAATCCTTAAGCGCATTTGACGATCTCATCCGCGCTGGCAAAGTGCATTACATCGGTTTTTCCGAATGGAACGCCTCGCAGATCAAGTCAGCTCTGGCAATTCAGGATTCACGTGGCTACAACCGCTTTGTCTCGAGCCAACCGCAGTATTCGGCCCTCTGGCGCGTAATCGAATCCGAAGTTGTGCCACTTTCCCAAAAGGAAGGAATCGGACAGATAGTTTGGTCTCCCATGGCGCAAGGTGTTTTGACTGGAAAGTATTTGCCTGGCAAAAAAGCACCAGCGGGCTCGCGTGCAACCGATAAAGGCAGCGGAGCCAACATGATCAAGGGTTGGTTGCGTGAAGAGGTTTTAGAAGCTGTTCAAAACCTAAAGCCAATCGCAGAACAGGCAGGACTAACAATGTCTCAACTTGCTATCGCTTGGGTACTTCAAAACCCAAATGTCTCATGCGCGATCATGGGTGCGACAAAGCCAAAGCAGGTGAAAGAGAATGTGAAGGCAGCAGGAGTAAAACTTGATGCTGATGTCATGAAAGCAATCGATAAAGCTCTAGGAAATCTTCCTGAGCGAGATGCAGCTAAGACAGTAAGCCCAAATCCTCGGGCTTAAATCTTTTAGTTAATCGAGTCGCCGACCTTTACTTGTGGATGCGGAGCACGCAATCTACGCATCTGAGTCGAACGCAACCATGCATACATTCCTAGACCCTTTGTAGATGCTTCTGGAAACTTGATTGTGACCGCTTTGCGAATTTTACGTGAAAGAAAAAATCCATCGATTACTGCCAGAACTAGCACGGCATACATCAATGCAACAGCACCTATTTGCACCGCTGGAACAGGAATAAGTGTCAGAACCAAAACCACAAAGATGATTGGTAAGAAATATTCGCCAGTGGATCTGCGGGAATCAACAAAGTTTCTTACATAACGTCGCGCTGGTCCGCGATCACGTGCCGGCAATGCAGATTCTTCACCGCGTAAATATGCCGCGCGTTGTGCTACACGAGCTTGACGAGCCAACGCCTTAGAAGCGCGTTTTTGTTCCTTAGTTACAACTGGAGCCAAGGAAGAAACCTTGCGCTTTGATTCTGCGTCTTTACGCTTTGGGGTCGGACGACCCTTGCCTTCATTAGTGGTCATGGGGCTAACTATAGAGCCCGACTCTTAAAGCCCTCGACTCGCAGTAGCCCTTCTCTGGGAGTAGGATTAAGGGGTAGTCAATTAAGGAGAGCAATAATGACAACAGAAGCAACAACAACAGGAATTCTTCTCACCGAAGTAGCCGCATCAAAGGTATCTGCGCTACTTGCGCAAGAAGGTCGCGATGACCTGAACCTACGTGTTGCTGTTCAACCTGGTGGTTGCTCTGGCCTCAAGTACCAGCTGTACTTTGATGACCGCAACATGGAAGGCGACATCATTCGCGAATTTGGCTCAGTGAAGGTGATTACAGACAAGATGTCTGACCCATACCTATCTGGTGCGACCATCGATTTTGTAGACACAATCGAAAAGCAAGGTTTCACAATCGATAATCCCAACGCACAAGGTTCTTGTGCATGTGGCGATTCATTTAACTAACCAGTTGCCCTCTGCGCACTAGGATCCCCACATGAAAATCGGTGTAGCGGGTTCGGTAGGTCTTGACCATTTAATGACTTTCTCCGGAAAGTTCACCGATTCTTTGGTCGCAGGATCCCTTGAAAAAGTTTCCCTCAGTTTCCTCGTGGACAGTTTGGATGTTCGTCGCGGTGGATGTGCGGCAAACATCGCCTATGGAATGGGTGTACTCGGCCTTAATCCAATTTTAATTGCTGCTGTTGGCAAGGACTGGGCCGACTATGAAGCGTGGCTGTCTCGCCATGGCGTCGACACCTCACACGCTTTGGTGTCAACAACACTTCACACCGCACACTTTGTTGTTACGACAGATCAAGAACTCAATCAGATCGCATCATTTTTTCCAGGTGCCATGTCCGAAGCTCGCAATATTGAATTGAGTCCCATCATGGAAAAAACTGGTCGCTTAGACATGATGGTGATTTCTCCTGATGATCCAGAAGCGATGCTTCGCCATTCTGAAGTGTGCCGCCAAATTGGAATTCCTTTTGCAGCAGATCCTTCGCAACAGATGGCACGTATGACAGGTGAAGAAATCAAGTTACTGATTGATGGTGCTTCTTATCTGTTTCTCAATGAATACGAGCTCGCACTGGCTATGCAAAAAACTGGGTGGAGCGATAGAGAAATCTTAGAACGAGTGAAGTACCGAGTCGTGACTCTTGGTTCCAAGGGAGCCAAAGTTGAAAGTGCGGCTGGGGAGTTTGTTCAGGTCACCTGCCCTAAAGAAAAATCAAAAACTGATCCCACCGGCGTAGGTGACTCATTCCGCTCAGGATTTATTGCAGGTTTGGCTTGGGGAGTTTCCCTTGAGCGATGTGCCCAATTGGGTGCTCTCATTGCAACCTATGTCATCGAGACTCTTGGAACTCAGGAATATCGATTTACCAACGCACAGTTTGTAGAGCGCTTTGCCGAGGCTTATGGCCGTCCGGCTGCCGATGAGGTTGCAGTTCACCTCAAGTAATGTGAGCAGTGCCACCCCTCGCCGAGAATAGGCTGGTGTCACGCTTAAGGCGTTTTCAAACTATCCTTACCCCATGTCGCGACGCACAGTTTTCAACCGCAGCAAGGCCTTACTTCTACTAGCCCCAGTTCTGCTGTTGACGGGTTGCTCCCAAGTTTCAGGCTTAGGTTTTGAAGAGGGCGTTACTAGCGTTAATGACCAATCTCTTTCATTATGGCAAGGCGCATGGATCGCCGGTGGAGTTGTTGGTGTCATTACTTTAGTTTTGATTTTATGGCCAGCTATTTTCCATCGTGGCAAAAAAGATGATCCATCTTTCCCAAAGCAAACGCAGTACAACGTTCCTGTTGAAGTTGCTTACACAATTATCCCATTCATTATTGTTGCCGTTCTGTTTTACTACACAGCACAAAAGCAAACGATTATTACTGAAAAGACAACAACGTACGCGCATGAAATCACCGTCGAAGGTTTCCAATGGTCATGGCAGTTCGGGTATCCAGATGCGGGTCCGAAAGCGCTGATTACTGGAACTCCGGAACAAACCCCGACGATGGTTGTTCCATTGGGCGAGCGAGTGCGTTACACACTTACAGCTAACGATGTTGTGCATGGTTTCTGGATTCCAGCCTTCATGATTCAGCTGCAAAATCTTCCTGGACTTACAAACAGTCTGGAATTCACGGCAAACAAATTGGGTGAGTTCCCTGGTCGTTGCAACATCTTATGTGGACGTAATCACTCTCAAATGTTGTTCAAGGTCAAAGTCGTAACTCCTGCAGAATTTGATGTATTTCTAGAAAAACTTAGGGGAGGCCAAGCATGACAACTTATGCAGAAAAGCCAACAATGACCCAAACTCAACCAATGCCTTCTCCCAAGGGAAAGTCATTTGTAAAGTGGATAACTTCAACTGATCACAAGACCATTGGTTATCTTTACCTGCTGACATCTTTTGCATGGTTTCTTATTGGTGGCGTTCTAGCCCTTGCTCTGCGTGCAGAATTAGCTCGTCCAGGAATGCAGTTCGTGAGCAACGAGCAGTACAACCAAATCTTCACAATGCACGGCACCATTATGTTGCTGATGTTTGCAACACCTCTTTTTGTTGGTTTTGCCAACGTAATCATGCCGCTGCAGATTGGCGCAGCAGACGTGGCCTTCCCACGCCTTAACATGTTGTCGTACTGGTTGTACCTATTCGGTTCATTGATGGCGTTCGGTGGTTTCCTTGCACCAGGGGGTGCTGCATCATTCGGTTGGACCGTTTATGCACCACTTTCTAATGCTCAGTATTCGCCAGGTATCGGCTCAGATCTTTGGTTGATTGGTCTTGCGATCAGCGGTGTTGGAACAATTCTTGGTGGCGTTAACTTCATTACGACCATCTTCACAATGCGTGCACCAGGTATGACGATGTTCCGCATGTCGATCTTTTCCTGGAACGTATTGTTAACATCGATTTTGGTATTGCTTGCATTCCCACCACTAGCAGCAGCTTTGCTTGGTTTGGAATCAGACCGTCTCTATGGAACACATCTGTTTGATCCAGCAAATGGTGGTGTGATGTTGTTCCAGCACTTGTTCTGGTTCTTTGGTCACCCAGAAGTTTATATTTTGGCGCTTCCATTCTTTGGAATCGTTACGGAAATTTTGCCGGTCTTTAGCCGAAAGCCAATCTTTGGTTACCTTGGCCTGATTGCAGCAACTATTGCAATTGCTGCTCTTTCAGTTTCAGTATGGGCGCACCACATGTTCGCAAGTGGACAAGTTTTATTGCCGTTCTTCTCGTTTATGACTTTCTTGATTGGTGTTCCAACAGGTGTGAAGTTCTTCAACTGGATCGGCACAATGTGGCGTGGCCACGTAACCTTTGAAACTCCGATGTTGTGGGTTATGGGATTCTTGGTGACCTTCCTATTCGGTGGTATCACCGGAATTATCTTGGCTTCACCTCCACTAGATTTTGCAGTATCTGCTAGCTACTTCGTAGTGGCGCACTTCCACTATGTACTCTTTGGAACAGTGGTGTTTGCGATGTTCGGCGGCTTCTATTTCTGGTGGCCAAAGTTCACCGGTCGCATGCTCAATGAAACTCTAGGAAAGATTCACTTCTGGACTTTGTTCTTTGGCTTCCACTTAACTTTCTTGATCCAGCACTGGCTTGGAATCAAGGGCTTCCCACGTCGATACGCGGATTATTTGCCAACCGATGGTTTCACTTTTATGAACACTGTTTCAACGGTCGGTTCATTCCTGCTAGCTCTTTCAATGATTCCATTTGCTATAAACATTTGGATTACACGTAAGGCGCCTATGGTCGGAGTAGATGATCCTTGGGGTTACGGTTCATCACTGGAATGGGCCACATCATGCCCACCGCCACGTCACAACTTCTTATCAATGCCTCGCATCTCATCAGAGCGTCCTGCATTTGATCTACATCATCCGCATGTTAAAACTGAAGGGCACTAATTAATCATGAAGGCATCATGGAAGTTATTTGGTGGTTTAAGTGTTTTCTATGTGATCATGACCGTTATTTACTGGCAAGTCGGCGGTGAAGAAGTTGGAATTGCCGGAATGCTTCTTTCAGCATGTTTGGCTGGAATGGTTGGTTTTTACGTTTGGTTCACGCAAAAGCGCATCGGGGTAACACTTCCTGAAGATAACTTAACCGCTGAAATCTCAGATGGTGCAGGCGAACTTGGGTTCTATAGCCCACATTCTTGGTGGCCACTTCCGGTCGCAGTAAGTGCATGTGTTTTCGCACTTGGGTTGATCATTGGTTGGTGGCTCTCACTTATCGGTTTGGGTGCATTGGTGATTTCCATCATCGGTATGGTTACCGAGTACGAAAAGCCAGAGATTGCATCTGCTCACTAATGAGTTCAGTACGCGCTGAGATACTGCCGGTCGATTTCCCCAACACAGCTGCAGCGCGAATCACGATTGATGCACCTGCATCTGTCATCTTTGATTTATTGGCAAATCCATCAGCTCATCAGCGCTTCGATGGCTCAGGCTCTGTTAAACATGTGATTTCAGGTCCTGAACGTCTTTACCTTGGCGCAACCTTTGGTATGGCGATGAAGATTAAAGTTCCATATCGAATTAAAAACACCGTCGTCGAATTTGAAGAGAATAAGAAAATCACCTGGTGCCATTTAATGAAATGGACTTGGTGCTATGAACTAAACGCCATCTCACCAAATCAGACAATCGTTACTGAATCATTTGACGCTAGCAAGATTCCAGCCTTTGCTACATGGTGGTTAAAGCGCACAGGCGCGATGGCGCATAACCCCAAGTGGATGGCTAAATCATTAGTTGCCCTGAAGGCGATCTGCGAAGGTTGACTTTAGAAAGATTTGCCCCTGGCCTCTTTGTTCTTTTATGGAGCACAGGCTTTATCGGGGCGAAGTATGGATTGCCATACGCTGATCCATTTGTTTTCTTATCAATTCGTGTCTTGATTGCCGCAGTGCTTTTGTTAGCAATTGCCCGATTAATGAGAATGCCAGTTCGAATAGGCCGGGGAGCAATCCTTCGATCCGGACTTATTGGTTTCTTCTTGCATGCGTGTTATCTCGGCGGTGTTTTCTACTCAATCGCACTGGGCCTTCCGGCGGGCGTAGCCGCTGTAGTCACAAGCCTTCAACCAGTTTTGGTCTCCATTATTGCCGTCAAGGTTCTGGGGGAGCAGCTTCGTGTTCGACAAGTGGCTGGCTTACTTATTGGACTAATAGGTGTCGTTTTAGTTTTAGGACCATCTCTGGATGCGCAAATTCCAAAGGTGGCGATTATCGCGATCCTGATTGCATTAATGGGAAGCACCACCGCAACCTTGCTACAAAAGAGAATGGGTTCTGATATCCCGTTGCTCAGTGGAACCGCCTACCAATACCTTTTTAGTGGCGCCATTCTTGGGATAGTTGCATTAGCAACACAGGAAACCACCATCACTTGGAGCATCCGTTTCACTGCTGCATTTATTTGGTTGATTGTGGTCTTGTCGGTCGGTGCTATTTTGTTATTGCTCTGGCTTTTAAACTCAGGAAGTGCGGCAAAGGTATCTTCACTTTTTTATCTCGTACCGCCAGCAACAGCGATTGAGGCATTCTTTCTTTTTGGAGAAAAAGTAAACACCCAAGGCTTCCTAGGTATAGGAATTACCGCCTTGGGTGTTTGGCTTGTAATGCGAGGTTAGTTCAACTTAGTGACTGTCGATCTCCTTGAGATCATTAGCCGTAGCCTTTGGAACTGATTCAGAATGTGCAACGCTCATACGAGAACGAATCTTGTTTCTGATTGCACCAACACGCTTGACGCCACGTGAATCTGTTGCCGGAAGCTCTAGTGCTGGAACTTGCTCATGCGAAGTCAAGAGCCACGCCTTTTCTGGCGAAATTGGCTCATGGACCTCTACGAACTCACCGCTAGGCAAGCGCAGCAAGCGGCCAGTTTCTCTTCCATGCAAAACTAGTTCGCGGTCAGCTCTTTGCAGAGACAGACATAGACGCTTAGTGATGATGAATGCAAGCGGAGGCAGTACGAAGATTCCAATTCGCGTTCCCCACATAATCTGATTGATGGATAGATCAAAGTGTGTGGCGATCAGATCGTTACCGCCGTTGATTAATGCAACCAACATGAAAGTAATCGACATCGCACCCAATGCTGTTCTGTTTGGCGCATTGCGAGGGCGATCCAAGAGGTGGTGTTCACGCTTATCGCCTGTGATCCAACTTTCGATAAATGGATACAAAGCCATACCGGTGAAGAGAATTCCAGGAACGATCAGACCTGGAATCAAAATGTTCCACGAGATCGTGTAACCAAAGAAGTAGGTTTCAAGTGGCGGAGCCATACGAACCAGGCCGTCGAGCCAGCCCATGTACCAGTCTGGTTGAGAACCTGCAGTTACTTGACCTGGTGTGTACGGACCGTATAACCAAATCGGGTTGATGGATGCAACAGCTGAGATAAATGCAGTAACTCCAAATACGATAAAGAAGAAGCCACCTGCTTTAGCCATGTAAACCGGCATCAATGGGTAACCAACAACATTCTTTTCAGTACGTCCTGGACCTGGATACTGAGTGTGCTTCTGGTACCACACCATCATTAAGTGCACGGTGATCAGCGCAAGGAATGCACCTGGTAAGAGCAGTACGTGAACTATGTAAATTCGCGGAATAAAGGCTTCACCAGGGAAGGCTCCGCCAAAGGCAAAGTAAGACAGATACGAACCGACAACGGGTATCGCTTGAATAATTGCTTCAGCAATACGGATACCGGTGCCTGACAAAAGATCATCTGGAAGTGAGTATCCAAGGAAGCCTTCAACGATTCCGAGCGTTAGGAGACCAACACCAATAATCCAGTTTGCTTCGCGAGGTTTACGGAAAGCTCCGGTAAAGAACACGCGCATTAAGTGCGCAACGATTGCTGCCATGAAAATAAGTGCAGCCCAGTGATGGATCTGACGCATCAACAAACCACCGCGAACTTCAAATGAGATGTGAAGTGTCGATGCGTAAGCCGCAGACATCTTTACACCCTCAAGCGGTTCATAGCTTCCTTCGTAAATAACTTCACGAGCTGATGGATCAAACCAAAAAGTCAGATAGGTACCTGATAGCAAAAGAATGATGAATGAATACAGTGCGACTTCACCGAGAAGGAATGACCAGTGATCAGGAAAAACCTTTTGCAGGTTCTTCTTCATCCAGGCAGCAGCGCCTGTGCGCTCATCAACGTAGTTGGCTACTTGGCCTAAACGAGCTTCAGTTGTCATGATGAGATCCGTCCCCAAAAGCTAGGTCCAACAGGTTCTGTAAATGGTGTTCGGGCTACCAAGTATCCCTCGGCGTCCACTGAGATATTTAACTGCGGAAGTGGTCGGGCCGCAGGTCCAAAAATGACCTTAGCTGCGCGGGTAACATCAAATGTTGATTGATGGCACGGGCACAGAAGGTGCTTAGTGGTCTGCTCATAGAGTGCCACTGCGCACCCCATGTGTGAACAAATCTTAGAAAAAGCAATGATGCCTTCATGGGTCCAGCTCAGACGCTCTGCATCTAAGTTGAACTCATCAGGGCGCAAACGAATCAGCAAAACTGCATCCTTGGCAATGTCATTGAGCTTTCTGTGCTCCGGATCATCAGTTTCTGGCAGAACTTGGGCAACAGCACCAACTTCAAGATCTGATGCCTTGATTCGACGGTCGCCCGGGTCTGTCACTAAATAAGTTCCAGCTTTCCAAGAAGTTTTCTTAAGGTCATCTCCTGGCAGTGGACCAAGATCTCTTAAAAGTAGCAAAGGTGAAATTGCTGAAAGACCAACAGCAGCACCCAAGGTGCGCTTAATCAATGAACGTCGACCTAAGCCAGTAGCTGCAGCACCTTCTTTGACGGTCTTAACAAACTCATCTCTGTCGGCATCTGGCGAGCGGAATTCGTGACGCTTTGCAACAACTTCCTGATCTGGCATAAGGGTCTTAGCCCAATGAATTGCACCGATTCCGATGAAGAACAAAGAAATTGCCATTCCAAGTCCGACGCCAAGATAATGTGCGTTTTGATCGCCGAGTACCGGAACGAAGAAGTAAATATCGCGCGGAATAAAAAATGAAGCGATGAGAATAAAAGTTCCGGCTGCAGAGATTGCAAACATCGTTGCAACCTGTCGCTCTGCACGTCGTGCTGCAATTGGATCGTGGTCGGCTTTGCGATGTACGTGTGCTGGAAGTCCTGGATCTTTAATGGCTTCTAATTCATTAGACATTTACTATCTCGCCTTCATTGCAAGCCATACAGCGACACCGATAAGTAGACCTAGACCAAGACTCCATGCAAGTAGGCCTTCAGTTACTGGACCAACTCGACCGAGTGATGCTCCACCAAGATTTGGTTCTGCTTCTGCAGCCTTAATCCACTTGATGATTGACAACTTTTCTTTAGGGGTAAGAGTCTTATCGCTAAAGACCGGCATTGCTTGTGGGCCTGTAACCATCGCTTCGTAAATATGTTTTGGTTCTACACCCATCAATGTTGGGGCATATTTTCCTTGCGTTAATGCTCCACCTTGGCCCGCAAAGTTGTGGCACATCGCGCAGTTAGTACGGAAAAGTTCGCCGCCTTCTGCAGTGCTGCCATCGCGTTCGAAATTGAGTTGCGCCTCTGTTGGAATTTCAGGACCAGGTGCAAGTGAAGCAATGTATGCAGCCAATGCAGCTGTTTCTTCAGGGGTATACAAAGGATCTTTACGCATAGCTTGTTGGCTCATATCAGCCATCGGCATACGGCCAGTTCCTACTTGGAAATCAACAGATGCCGCACCGACTCCAACTAGTGATGGCGCGATTGCTCCACCTTCGGAGTTAAGTCCGTGACAAGAAGAGCAGCCCTTCAAGAAGATTTGACGACCTTCTTCAATTAATGCAGACCGATCAGCTTTAGTTGTTTCCGCCGTCGTTGTTGCACTGGCAACACTAAATGTTGTTCCAATCGCAAGAAGAGCAAAAATCAACAGTGCCGGACCAACCGCCTTGTGGCGACGGTAGCGAGATAAACGCTTCACTTATATTCCTTACTACTTAATCAGGTAAATCGCAGCAAATAGTGCGATCCAAACGACGTCTACGAAGTGCCAGTAATACGAAACAACGATTGCGGTAGTTGCTTGTTGATGTGTAAATCGACGAGCTTTAGAAACACGAATCATCACGATGAGGAATGCGATCAATCCACCAGTTACGTGAAGTCCGTGGAAACCTGTCGTTATATAAAACACGGAGCTGTATGCATTTGTTGAAAGTGATAAGCCTTCAGAAACCAACAGTGCGTATTCATACACTTGACCTGCGATAAAGAATGAGCCCATTAGGAAAGTGGTAGCGAACCATTCGCGCATTCCCCACTTATTGATTTGGTAAAGCTTGCCGGTGCGATGATTTTGAAAACGTTCAGCGGCAAAAACTCCAAACTGACATGTCACTGATGACAGAACAAGAATGGTTGTGTTAAACGCCGCGAAAGGAATGCTGAGTAGCTCAGTTGATTCAGCCCAGATCGTTGGTCCTTGAACCGCTCTAATCGTGAAGTACATTGCAAAGAGAGCGGCAAAAAACATCAACTCACTTGAAAGCCAGACAATCGTTCCAACCGCCACTGCATTCGGGCGGGAGATTTTGTGGTGTGACACGGCGCTAGACATGAAGGTGATTATTCCCGAAAACATGCTCGCCGTCTGCCTAGGCAGCGTCTAGAACCCCTCCTTTTTGCTCCTAAAGAGGTGAAACGGATCACCTCAAAAAGGGCTCTCCTTAGAACCGGCAGTGGAAGGACAATGCGAGGTTTTTCATTAGAATAAAGACATGGCCGAGACTAAAAAACAGATCATCGTGTACTCAGATGACTCTTCAGTTCGATCTCAGGTTGCCTCGGCTTTAGGCGTTCGAGTAGCCAAGGATTTACCAGAACACGAGATTCGTGAGTTTGCTACGGGGGCTGCCCTTCGTGCTTATGTAGATACTAAGAATCTTGCCGGCGGATTTCGCGCCGACCTTTTCATTCTAGATGGCGAAGCTGCGCAAGAGGGCGGCATGGGAATGGCGCGTCAGTTAAAGGACGAGGTTTTTAACTGTCCGCCAATTGTTGTTATCACAGGACGCAAGGAAGACAAGTGGCTTGCAGCCTGGTCTCTTGCAGAGGCATCAGTTGTTCACCCCATTGACCCATTCACCTTGGCAAAGACCGTGGCTGAATTGTTGCGCGGCTCTTCAGTCGTTTCTGCTTAACTTTTCTCATGAGCCAATTGCTGTGGGATGAAAACATAGCAATTGTTGATTCAGGTCTAGATCTTGATGCCGACCGCGTTCAGTGGTGCATGAATGAAATTCTAAATGGCAACGCGGATAACACAACGATAAAGAGTTTTTTGCTTGCATTAAAAAACAAGGGTGAAAGTCCAGAAGAAGTTGGAGCACTTGTTGCTCAGATGTATGAACATTGCGCGCCGATATCAATTTCAGAGCGTGCAGTAGACACTGTTGGAACCGGCGGCGATGGCGCACATACGATCAACATTTCGACCACTTCTGCGATTATTGCTGCAGCAGCCGGTGCCAAGGTCATTAAACACGGCAATCGGGCGGCATCGTCAAAGTCTGGTTCTGCTGATTTGTTGGAAAATTTGGGCATCAATATCAATCTAGATGGCAAGGCGGTAGAAGAAAGTTTTGCAACCTTGGGTATTGGTTTTTGTTTTGCTCCGCTTTTTCATCCAGCCATGAAACATGCAGCATCAGCCCGAAAAGAGTTGGGCGTACCAACCGTGTTTAACATTCTGGGTCCATTAGCTAACCCGGCTAAGCCAAAGTCAGCTGCCATCGGTGTTGCTAATGAACGTATGCATTTAGTAATGGCTCAAGTATTGGGCTCTCGCGGTGTTGATGGCTTTGTATTTCGTGGCGATGATGGTCTAGATGAAATTACTCTTGCTACAACCACTTCTGTATTAAGTATTGGTGCCGAGGAAATCACAAGCGATCTGTTAGATCCGAAAGAGTTTGGAATCGCTAACGCTCCAATTTCTGCTTTGGTCGGGGGAGATGGTGCTGAGAATGCACGAATTTCCAATTCGATTTTTGCTGGCACCAAAGGGCCACACCGCGATGCCTGTGTTTTAAATGCAGCAGCAGCGATTGCAGCATACGAGGGAAAAACTGAACTTTCTTTGCATGAGCGAATGGCTTCAGCGGTCAGAGCAGCGACCGAAGCCATTGATTCCGGTGCGGCTCAAGAGTTAGTTATCAAATGGGCGATGCTTACTCAGAAACTGGGCGCTTAGTTCTTTTCTTTCGAGAGGGAAAGTTGCGCATCTGTTCGAAGCTATGAACATCAAAGCCTGCCAACCGTTCGATTAACCCATGCAAAACATCAACTGTTGCTAAAGCATCATCTAGTGCGCGGTGTGTGGGAGAGGTTGTGGCACCAAAGAATTCAGCCAAAGTAGCCAGCTTGCAATTGATTACCTCATCGCGGTCCAAAACCGCTCTGGCAAGTCGCGCCGTATCAACAGTTAAATAATCTGGCCATGGGATCTCATGCGCCACTGAGGCAGCTTTCAAAAAACTTAAATCAAAAGGTGAATTGTGAGCTACAACGACGGTTTCTTCGGCGGTGCCCAAGAATTCAAAAAGGGTGGGAAGTATTTCATCGATGAATGGTGCAGATACCAACATGTCATCCGAGATTCCGGTTAGTTCGGTTATGAAAAAGGGGAGTGAATGTCCTGGGTCTACAAAACTTTGGAAGGTTCCTAAAACTTCACCGCCCCTGACTTTGACTACACCGATTTCGGTTATTCCTGCGCCTAATCGTGGAGAGCCACCAGAAGTTTCTAGATCCAATACGGCGAAGGTGGTTTCGGCAAGAGTTCTTTCCTCAACCTTGGGCATGTGTTCAATCGTATGTCATTGATCTGACATTGATTAAGTCGTACTCTTCAAGCATGTCAGTACTTGGAGCACCAGAAGGTTGGATACAGGATTGGGCCGCGCAGGGTTCAGGAAAAAACGCGCGCGTTGGCGTTTTGTTGGTTCACGGCTTCACAGGCTCTCCAGCATCGATGCGCCCCTGGGGCGAATTCCTACATTCAAAGGGTTACACAGTTCGTGTTCCGCTTTTACCTGGACATGGAACCACCCCTGAAGATTTAAACAAAGTTAAGTGGCAAGAATGGCCAGCCAAAGTTCACTTTGAATTAAGCGAACTTCGAAAGAGCTGTGATGTTGTTTTTCTCGTGGGACTTTCGATGGGCGGGGGAACCGTCTTAAATGTCGCAGCCTCTGTTAACAATGAATTAGCAGGATTGATCTTGGTAAATCCGATGATCCACGTCAAAGGTGTTCCGGTCGAACTTGCATTCTTTCTTTCTAGGTTTCAAAAAATGCGCACCAGTGTTGGTGATGACATCAAACGTCCTGGAATCACTGAATGGGGATATGACGCGCTACCCACGCGCGGTATCTATCAGCTCTTAAAAATGCTTCGAATTACTCGCCGTAATTTGGGCACAATTACCGTGCCCGTCCAGTTGTTCCATTCTGTTGATGATCACACTCTTCCGGTAAGTAACACCGAGATAATTTTGGATGAACTTGGCTCCACCAATAAGACACGGATTGAACTAGTAAACAGTTATCACGTCGCGACTATGGATTACGACCAAGAATTGATTTTCCAAAATTCACTAACCTTTATCGAAGCCAATACCAAGTCCCTCTAAGAAAGCGCTAGACCCGCGGCTATTCCCAGAATTCCAAAAGCAGATATGGCCGTGAGTGCCCTTCGAACTGATGGTCTTTGAATATATGTCGATGATTTCTTAACTGTCCAAATGAGACCAATATTCCAAGTTATTGAAATCAACGCCCAGATCGCACCTAAGAAAACAATTCCAAATCCCAGGGAAGTGTCCTTAGGAATAAATGCTGGAATGAAAGCAACCGCATATACCGCGGCCTTTGCATTGGTTAAATTGGTGATCAGGCCTAATCTGAAGGAAACCCATGCCGAAGTTACTTCATCACTCTCTAGATCAAATTTTCCAAACTCCTTGCGCAGAGATAGAAAAGTTTGTACGGAAATAAAGGTTAGGAATAAAACACCTGACCATTTCAGAATCGAATATGCAGTATCTGATCGGGTAAAGATTGCAGAAAGTCCGATTGCACTAGATACGCTCCAGATCAAGATACCCAGGCAGTTTCCTAGCGATGAAAGAAAGGCGGCCTTCGGTCCGCCAATGATTGATTGGCGTAGAACCATGGCAACGCCTTGTCCAGGAATCATTACCAATAAGGCCGTAGCAACAATAAATGAAGGCAGATTGCCTAAAAGCGCGGTCACTATCACTTACTCCGCGGCTTAACGGTTAGTTCCTCTACCTCAATTCGATTGGCTTTGAAATCATTTATTGGTGAATCACTGGGATAGCCCAATGCAATTCCGCAGAGCAATCGATAACCCTTTGGGATATCGAATTCTTTTCGAACAACATCATCCCAAATTGCTACAGCTCCCTGGGCACAAGTTCCAAGACCATGGGCATGTGCCGAAAGCATTAAATTTTGCATCATTAATCCAGCATCAGATGCCGCGTAAATGTGAAGTGATTTGTGGACGTAAATGAAAAGTTCTACAGGTGCTCCGAAAAATGAATAATTCTTGGCCCACTGTTCATCGCGAGCCTTTCGGTCTCCTCGCATAACTCCGAAAGTTTCATACATTTCTCGGCCAACTCTTTCTGCACGAGGCTTTAACTCAGCAGGGTAGGGCTTGGCAATTGAGCGATTACTTGTTGGAAGCCCATATCGCGAATAGATAATTCTTAACTTATTCAAAAAACCTCTGCGCATGATTTTAGAAAGAACACCCCACCGTGAAAGGAATTCTTGACTTATGCGTTCTCGAATTTCATCTGTCGCGACAGCAACTTTAAAGGGACGCGTATTCGACCAACTTGGAGCGGTCAGGCTGTCGCTTAGTATTTTTTGGATCAGTTCTGGGGCTACTGGTGTTGGAAGAAAATCGCGGGTGCTTCGACGCGAAGCCAAAAATTGAGAGAACTCATCTGAACCAGATTGACCGTTGGCTGCACCCATATAGGAAGTCTAGCCAGTAAGTTTCTATACCCATTAGTAAGGTGCCGAATGATTTCTCACAAGCCCAATTGAATTTCAATCAAGTGTCATCGATACCAGTACCAAGCATGTAATAAAGTACGGAGCAATGTCACCGCAAATGAGTTCAGATGTCCTGGTAATCGGTAGAGGATTATTGGGATCTGCTACTGCCCGTCACCTGGCACTAGAGAATGCAAAAGTCACATTGATTGGGCCTACTGAAGAACAAGGCTTGAACTCGGGAAAAGTTTTTGCAAGTCATTATGACCAAACGCGCGTTCAAAGAATAGTTGCACACGATGAACTGTGGACTCGGCTGAATCTAGATTCAGTTAAATCGTGGTCCGTTTTGAAAGACCAAACGGGGACAGATTTCTATGAAGAAAACGGATGCATTTATGCAAACAACTTTCTTGATGACTATTTAAAGAGTGCACCGTCATTGGCCGATAAATTTGGTCTAGAAATTCACACAGTGGACAGCTCTCTCAAGTTGTCTGAAATTTCTCCCTGCCTCAGTATCGAAGCGCCGTTCTTTGGCTTGTTCGAACCGAAACTTGCAGGAATGTTGAATCCCAGAAAGCTAGTGAGTGCACAATTGCAAGCACTGAAGCTGTTAGGTGGAACAGAGTTAAATGATTTTGTAGTTGATGTTTCCCTTTCCGATGGCCAATGGTCGGTTCGAACATCAACAGGCATGACCCATGTTGCACCACAAGTAGTGGTAGCTGCCGGGGCGTTCACTAACCATTTCAATCTGATCCCTAAGGCTTTGGATTTCTACAACAAAAGTGAAGTTGTAATAGTTTCAGAAGTATCCGAATCAGATTATTTGAAGCTCAAAGGCATGCCATCGCTTTTGTTTGAAATTAAGGAAGATGATTTTGACGGTATTTATCTAACGGCCCCAACCAAAACTGCTGATGGTCGTTACATCATGAAGTTGGGCTTAAATCAGAAGTTGGACTTAAATCTCAATGATTACTCGAACCTAGTGAAATGGTTTAACGCCGGCGATTACTCGGAATATGCACCTGTCCTTGTAAGAGAAAGAAACCGACTATTTCCAGAAGTGAAGTTTCTCAATTCAGTTTTGAAACCCTGCGTGATCTCTCGCACGGTTACGGAGAACCCGTATATCGAAGAGATAGCAAAGGGTCTCTTTGTTGCTGTTGGTTGTAATGGCTATTCGGCAATGTCATCTGATGCACAGGGCCGACAAGCCGCAGCGTTGGTAACCAATGGGATTTTCGACATTGGTTACACCAAGGAAAATTTTAAGGCTGCTTTCAAATAAGTGATGTTACGTGGACGATACTGGGATCGAACCAGTGACCCCCACAATGTCAATGTGGTGCTCTACCGCTGAGCCAATCGTCCTTAGGTGGAAGAACTATACAACAGGGGATTATCGGGCGTAATCATCCTCAATACGCTCAATATCATCTTCGCCAAAGTATGTGCCGGTTTGAATCTCAACGAAAACCAACTCTTCGCTACCGTTATTGCCAATTCGATGGAGCTGACCCATTTGTACGGTAACCGTTTCACCAGGATGCTTCGTAAATGTTTTGCCATCTAAAACAACAGTTGCAACACCGGAAACAATGAACCAATGTTCGCGACGTTTTTGGTGACGTTGATAAGAAAGACGAGTACCTGGTTTTACGTAAATGCACTTAACTTTGTGAAGTTCACTTTCTTGCAGAACTTCATATCGACCCCAAGGTCGCGTTGAATCATCTGCTGACATAGCCAACATCCTCCGTTATGTGTAGACATTAAGTCTTTCACTAAAGATGGAGGTCGGGACGGGATTTGAACCCGTGTAGAGGGATTTGCAGTCCCTTGCCTCGCCTCTCGGCCACCCGACCATATAAATATCGCCGTTAGATTTAATTCTTCGAAGAGAGTTCAATCTAAACGGCGAGTATCAGAGCGGACGACCGGGTTCGAACCGGCGACCTGAACCTTGGCAAGGTTCCGCGCTACCAACTGCGCTACGTCCGCGAGGAGGGCAAATCTAGCGCAGGAGAGCC
>JACCDX011281759.1_pt1 | contig 25847 bp, 11 predicted proteins | sample 7449681 | NCBI WGS metagenome assembly JACCDX01 (sample SAMN15323450, study PRJNA562643) | freshwater metagenome | isolation source: river surface water | place: USA:Blue River Watershed | collected 2017-08-18
CTCCTACTGAGGCAGAATTTGAATATACCTGGGTAATGTCTGATGATGATGCGCCCGTTAACGGATACCACAACAAATTCCCTGTAGCATTGGAAACAATGTAAACTGCCCCATTGTCGCCAACGATGATACCATCATCCAGGTTTCTGAAGTATACCTGGTTGAAATCGGCCGTAACTGATTGCGCAGGACTTAATTTCTCAACTTTTGTATTTGTTCCTGAAAGATCCAATTTGGCAATCAACCCGTCTTCACCAACAGCGAAACCTTTGCCGTTGGTTTTATCCCAGAAATGGAATCCATTGTAAAAACCAATGCTCGATGCTTGGGTCCATGTATTTCCTCCATTGGTGGTTTTATAAATTTTACCCAAAGAATTGATGGCGAGTCCTTTGGCTGTGGTACTGAAGAAAACATGTTTAAAGTTAAAACTCACTCCGGTTTCTATGATCGCCCAATTCGCACCTCCGTCGGTAGTTTTTACCAATAACCCATCTGCACCCGCTGCGAATCCATTGTTGTTATCAATCATCCAATTGCAAGCCAAATCAGATGCTCGGAGCTTATCAGCCAATGTTACTTCAGTCCAAGTGCCAGCCCAAGAAGTACATTTTATCAGCTTTGAATTTCCGGCCAACTCAACCACAGCGTAGCCTGTACCGGTGGATGTTTCTTTGAATGATATGCTCTTGGTATCTGCTCCCGCCAACGCTGATGGCAATTTATTACCGCTCCATGTTATCACGCCTGAGTTGTCGCTGAAATATTCAAAGAATCCCGACTTACCACCTACATAACCCTCATAAACACCCCCATTACTCCTAACTACAATATCTACAAAATCAACCACCGAGTATTTGTTTAGTGCCAAAATGACCCAGTTTTGTCCGCCATCAATGGTTTTCAATAGTATCCCGCCTTTGGCCACGGCGTAACCAACTGTTGTGCTGGCCATAGAAATTCGACTGATATCACCGGTGTAGATATCGCCTTCACGGAACCAGTGTTCACCGCCATCAACAGAGCGATAGAATTGTGAGATTCCGTTTAGATTTCCAACCATGATTCCATTGTTACCAGTGACAAATTGCACATCTTTGGCTTCAAAACCCGCTGGAATACCGGTAGTCTGAGAAACATACCATAAATCCATCTTGTCATTGTCTGGAACACTTTGTTTCACTAGTTGATTTAAACTATTGTACTCATATACTGTATTGAGAATATGAGAAGTATAGAAATTATGTGTACCATAGGTTCTGTCGGCATTGATTAATTCAAAATCTGCTGGATCCGTAACCAGTTTCAGTCCCGCAGGGGGTACGGTTCTAACAAGTGAGCCCGCTTGGTCATAGTAATACAAAGTAAAATGATAATCTCTTGAAGGGTATTGTACTGTCAGAGTTTCAAGTGCTGACATACAATGAGCATAGTAATCTTTCTGAAAGGCAGATGTTAGCTCTTCCAGTTGTTGATTGTGACGAATTTGAGCGTTGTGATAAGCGACTTCATCCAAATATTTGCTACATGGATTTACATAAGTCACTGTGGGCAATGGCTCTAAGTCACATTTGTTAAAATCCCTTTTCAGAATTTGCATCGCACTTGTGCTTTTCTTTCTGATTGGAATTGGCTGAGAATTGATAAAATCAGAATATTTATTTACGTAGGTAACGATAGGGGCAGAACAATATTTCATGACGTCTGCCGGTGTATGGCCTGCTAAATTTCCATAGTGATCCGTAAACCGCAACCAACACTCACAACTTGTATTTTTTGAAAAATTCGCTATGTTGGTCACCCCAGCAACTTGTGACTTTTGCGCATAGTAATGATACTGCCACCAGCAATCTGCATCGCAGCCTTGTTCTTTAAATTGATAATATGTTGCTGGTTGAAAGTCTGGATAATCCGAATGTGGAAATTCGGTATTCATTGCATTTACCCACCGGTTGATGTAAACACCATATTTAAGTGCACATTCGCATTCTAATGACCCAATTGAGTCCTCCGTCATGGATATTGGCGTAAACCAAGCAGGAGGGTTGGTCATTGATGAAAATTTATTATTGAAAGCAATCACTGCGTTCATCAGCACCTTTTGCTGTGCTGTTCCTGAATTGAGCAAACCATCAGTACTACCCCACAAATCACATTCGTGGCAAAAAGTCATTTGACATCCATAAAATGTAGAGAATTGATTGATGTTTACTGGAGTTGATGAAAGTGGCGTATCACAACCCGAAAATTGAAATAGATTATATGCATATCCTAACCTAAATGCTCTGATGTAGTACAAGTAATTGGTTACACATTCGCATGGAAATAAAGAATCGTTGGCAACAATGGCAATTGTTGGTCCACCACTCATATTGAAATTCTGTACTTCTTGTGCATACCAATTATAATTTGAGCAGTCTCCATTGCTGCTAGGCTTTAATGGTGGGTCACAATCTGGGCAAGTACCAATAGGAATGCAGGATACTGAACCGTAGATTTCCTCATATATACCATTGTTGAATTTTACCATCACGGTAAAATTGTGCTCTGCGCCGGAAATATAACCCTGACCATCAGATCCAATTAGTCCTAATTGTACAATATTAGAAATACTGCCATTGGATGTAAAGTTTTTCAGATTCTTTCTATACAACCGAATGTTACAGTTGCTGATGATAGCGTTTGTAATAGGATCTTTAAGTTCTATGCCTGTTGATATTTCATTGTTTCCCCAAACTGGATTTTTCAATGTAGCATTTCCTTTTCCAACATATGATTCAAGCAAATTTGTATACAAATTACTTGACATTAAATTGATATCTGAAGTTGGATGCGATGGGATATAGTATGACAACAATGCTTCAAAATCGGTGGTAGCATCATATTGAATATTATCGCACACCACAGGTACTGGATTGTTACAAATCCCCAATCTACCCCTGGAAACTGAGCCAGAAATATCAACCTTTGAATATGGTGCTGAACCACTCACAGAATACCAAGCAGACACAGTAAAACCACCGTTCAAATTACTATTGTCAAATTTGAAATTGGTGAAATAAGCAATTTGAGATAATTGTGATGCAGTAAAACTAGAAGGACTATAGGTATTAAAATGAATTTCAATATCATTTGTGGATGTCGCAGCTCCATTTTGGAAAATCCTAAAAATCCCTGAACCATTGTATGACCAACGCAAATTGTTCTTTGGGGAACTTCCAACATTATTGCGAATAAAACGAGTTATGGCTGTTGTATATGACGTTTCTAAATTCACGTTGGAATTCACAAGATCATTACCTTTAGCAACCGCACTCATTAATTTCTCTAAATCGTTGGCATAATCTGTATTCTTACAATCATCCTTGAAGCTACAATTTCCAAAGGGTAAGCAACTTCGTCCTTTTACAATGACAGAATTCCCCGAGCTTAGCCTTGCAACTAATTCAAAAAAATACATGCCCGTGTTGGGGTCATTTCCTTTGCTTTCAAAATCTCTAAATTCAACAACAGTATCTGAGCTCCAATTGTAACCCATGGGAAACTGCAAAATGACATTACAATTGGCAGATATTGAGGAGGAATTAGTGAAATGAGCAGTCAATACGTTAGTGGTAATAGATGGATTCCAACTCCAATCTCCAAAAGATGATCCCGGAATACTTGGTGCTATAATTGCCTTGTGAATGGTGGGTGTAAACCAAACGTCTTCATATACTTTGTGGTTTGATTTCAAGGTGCCCTTTTGAGACATTTCGTTTAACCACAAGGTAAAATCCATGTCCAATGGGCAGGCCTTGCCATAATAGGATCTATTAAATTGGGCTTTGTCTTCGTCTATTTGTTTTGCGGCAGCATTTGCGCGCAAATCGAATCGTTTAACTTTGTTGGAGTATAACTTATAGGTATTGTTAGAACAAGGTTGATTGTTGTCAGTATCGAAATCACTGTAATCCATGTTTGACTCAAAAGGATTAAAATCACCTTCTGATAAACCAATACAATGATTTATACCTCGGTTACAATTGTCGGTATTTGAAACCCAATCATCAGCACTTTGTGCCATCAACTCCTGCTTGTAGCTTAAATACAAAGATCGATATGTGATCCATTGTTGATTGAGTTGTTCTGTAGTAGAAGAGGTTGAACCGAAATTATCGCAGGCGGGTTTGGGAGGCGTTGGTGTCGGCAATGGCGAGCCATAATAAGAAGGACAGTTAACAGTGATTGCGGCTACATTTAACATTGACGCCGATCCTTGCCACTGATCAACTTTTGACTGCATTGCTGTTTTTTGTGAGCTTCCGTTAGGACTGAGGAAATATGGATCAGCATTTACTAAAGCGTTTGTTGAAAGCAAATTTGGAAATTGAGAAATTGCATCGCTCCAAGTATTGACGTTCAAAATCATGTCATCAAATTCTGAACTGGTTTTACCGTATTGAGTGAATGACTTGTTTATGTTCGCGTTGCACCATTTGTTGTAGCAGTATTCTGGGTGATAATACACCAAACTCCAAGACCAGGATCCCCGCCAATTTGATATAAAGTCAGAAAGACGCTTTAAGTTCTCAGGATAGCAATAGGTAATACCAGATTGAGTAAAGGATGAGTTGCATTCTGGAACATACGTACCATCCGGTAGCTGTGATAATCTTATTTTACTGCGAGTAACCCCATCGGCTTCAAAATAACCTGCGACCATACTGTTACCTGAAACTCCAAACACTTCCATTTGAGGATTTCTCCAATACGCAGCATTGGAATTTGTAATAGGTAATCCGCCGTCAGGCAGTAGGTTGAAATCATTGTAAATACTCAAAGGATATAAAGAGGGTTCGTTCAATCCTGTAATGGTATTCAAATATTCTCCATATTGACCAGTAGGTGCCATATCTCCCAACATCATTTGATATGTAGCCTCGCACAAATCCAGCCCTTTACAAGGTTCCATACAACGATTGTATTCTTCAGTCCACTCTTCCTCTGTACCCCGGCCAGTAAGGACGTATTCATCCTTGGTACCCAATGCCGCGGCGCATTCTTCACAAGTTATATCACATCCCTCGTAGTCTAATTTGGCCTTTTCTTGCTTTAGCAATGTATCGAATGGTGTAATACAAGAATTACTTTCCGGATTCAGGTATTGCTTTAGGTAATACTCGTACGCTTCTTTGTTCACGCTAAGCGTTTTTGTAATATGATAATTACCGATTCCTAAATCAAAGCTGAGCGAACCTAGATATTCTGAAAAATACACTTCATTGCTGCAGTTTGTATTTAGTATGGGATGTCCGACACGTATTTTCTTTGGCAAGCCAGTCAACATAACACCACAGTCATCACGGATGGCTATTTCAAGATCATAAATACAATCAAAACACATGTTTGAAACGCATTCCGGAGACACGGTCATGGGAGTAATCCCGTAATTAAAAACATGAACCCCTGGCTCGCTTACCAACAGATATGCGTTATACTCTAATGCAGAATTATCAATATTTGAAACATTCAATACCGATTTTCCATTCACATCGGCGGCAAACAAGTCCGCTGACACTGTAGTTGACGAACTTGGATAACTGTTTAATTCGGACACATTTCCTGGCTTCGTTCCAGATAGTGCCGTGGCAATTAATCTGCCTTCCTGGTCCAAATAACTAATTGATACTTGACCGTTGGGATCAACAACCATATTTTTCTTGTAATGGCGGGCGTACCCCACTTCACTACCAAAAAGTCTATCTAATTCTATTTGATTTGGCTGCCCATAATAATATTTGGTTTCATGCCCACTGCCCAATTGATGATTTTGACCTACGCCACCTTGTCGTCTTATCCTTCCCGTATTATCAGGAGTGTATTCAACCTGATTGAACGGAAATCCAGCAGCATCTGGTATGAAAGCATTGTTTCCAGTTTTGTTGGGATTTGATGGACTGTAGTATTGCCCTGCACCCGTAGTGTTTTTTAGTGCTCCAACGCTAGGGTTGCAACTAGATTGATCAACGTCAAAATCCGCCCATGAATATTTGTCCCCTGTGGTGTTTACATTCAAATTGGCATTGTAGGTCAATGCCGGAGACTGCAAAGGCACTGGCAAAATATCAATAGCTTTACGTCCATTGTAATCGTATATACTCTCGGCAGCAACTGCGGTATTGTCAGAATTAATTTTTGTGACTGTTTGTCGGCCACGCAAACTTCCATCGTAATAATTAGCGATTTCCTTTTTCTTTCCTTCCTCAGCAAAAACGCTAGAATACTGCCAATTCAGATCCCCTTGGTGTGCATTGCTGACATAGTAATATGAGTTTGAACATGACCCAGATGTGGGATTTGTTCCCTCATCAGGTCGACTCCAAGCCCCAAAAACCTCATTCGATGGACTGGCCAACAATCGTCCAACGGCTCTGACCCGAAAAATCAAATATCCTCGTTCATATACCAGGTTTAACTTATAGGAATTGGATGCCGTGCTAATTCTGGTTGAATTGGTTTTAAAATTCCATTTGATTGTACTTGCAGCCAATGCAGTGGTTAAATTGGCAGAGTAATCGTCCACATAAGTCCATTCAAGGTCATAGGTTTCAGCACCTGTGATTGTATTCCAATTTAGGGTAACTTCATCTTTGATTCCATCGCCATTTAAATCTGCATCCGTTGCGTTAACACATGTTGTAGCAGTCGTAGACAAATTGTAAAATCGCTCGATATCAATATTACCTTCTAATATAAAATTATCGGCTGGATTTGAAATTGTATTACCTGCGGCATCCTTAATGTCCAAAATTCGGACTTCCATTTTGTGTGCACCTGTGAAGCTGTAGGCAATGCGATCTCGATAAGAATTACCCGGTGAAGCATTTGGATTATACTCCAGGGTTAAATCTACATTTTGTGTAGATACAGCCAAGGAGGCATTGGTCTTTTTGATTTCTATAGAAACCTTGTAAAAATATGACGTTGAGGAATAGACCGGGTATGTATGATCCACATACAACACAATCGTGTTACTTACTTTTTTGTTGATGAAACCTGATGAGGAACTTAATGGCAAACTTGAAAACAAGTTATCAGTTACGGAAAATGATGCCGTTGGAACAGCGGTAATTGAGGAGCTGGCCAATGAACCCGTAATTGGAACATGCCCTGCACTGCAATAGTGAGTAATAGCCATGCTCCAGCATAGGGCTAGTATTCTCCAAAATGATAACTTAATCAGGTTTTTCATCTCAATTAGTTCTTAAATCCATGATTCGGTAAAGACTGAATTCAGCCTTAGGTGTAATTGCTGAATTTTTTAATTCAACGATATGGCCAATAGCGAATTCCTTAGCCGAGAATTTTTTATTTTCTTGGTAATCAGTGTAAGAGACTTTTGTTCTTGGCTTGATGATTTCACCATTATCATCTGTAACGGCCTCATTGTGCCACATTTCAAGAACTGTTAGACGGTGATCAACGATGGCGATTACCATTTTTGACAATGGATACTGATTGTCTTGGAAGTCCAATTCAATTCTACTTTCAGCACCTTTGTCATTAACATGGATAGAACTGCATAATTTTAAGGCAGAGATGATTTCAATTCCAGGACTGTTAGCCATTGGTATGGTATTATATACCATGACCAATTTTGAATTTGTATCAATCACAACCTTTGTCTGCTCATTTTGTATGGTTTCTATTCCCATCAAAACGCTGTGTTCTTTCAATTTATTTCGCCGGTAATAGCCCGTGTAAGTTTCATCGGCCGTTTGGGCATTATAATGTGAGTACAGGGCATGTGTAACTGTTACCCCATAATTGGGATGCTCCAAATAATAAGAATTTAAATCCACCAAAATCCTTTCAGCCTTTTCCAAATCATGGGGCACAGCTGGCAAAACCGTCTTTGAATTGGGACCAACAGTATTTACATGGCCCATTGAAAAGCCTGTAATCCCTGTGAGTACCAGAAGTAGACAAACCGATTTTTTCAAGATTTTGGTGGATTAAATTAAAGGAATCAATATGGCCAAACGACCTTGAATTCTATGTTTTTGACCCTTTGACTGTGGTCATTTTTATTCCAAGCCTCTCCGCCCTTCAAGTAAGAAACAAATTTGCCATTTTCTTTTTTTAATTCATATGAACCTTTTGCAAAATTAAATAAGGGTGAACTAATATTATTTCCCCATCTCAATCTAATACAAACGAATCCAGGGTCTGGTGCCACCAAAGAAGAATCAATATTATATGTACCAACTTTAATATCCTTTGGGTTATGAGAAATTAGAAGAGTAGTGTCAGAAGCCCCTATAGTTGACCAGACTAGGGTTGAATCACCGCTACCAATGTCTTTAACACTCAACTCAGTTTGTTTTGCACAAAAATACTTGAACCCGTTAATTAAAATATACGGTTTCACCGAAGATGTATTATCGACAGGAGGAGTTACTGGGTCTTCTTCACAAGACTGAAGAATGAGCATTCCGCAAACTGCGGCAATAAGGGAGAGTCTAAAAATTGTACTTTTTTTCATATTTTTTTGTTTATTTTTTCTGATTGCTTTGTCTGTTTTCACTAATGGTAACTATACCTCTTTCTGTTTCTTTTTTGGTTCGGATTAATGTCCCTTCCTGGTCATATTCATAGAAAGTAGCATAATTGTTTTCATCTAGTACAGCTGTTAACTTGAGACTGATCGGATCATACACATAACTTTTCATACTTCCGTTAACCGGGTAGATTCGGATGTCATCAAAATATGAGATCCCACTGTTAGAGCCAAGTTGAACGGTTATCGATGTTGCCAACGCCGGTATTGTAAACTCCTCATAAATACGTTGCCATCCTTCGATGATTCTTCCCTTGGCAACAAATGGACTCGGATTACTTATACCTGAATTGTATTGTATTTGTACAAAAGGTGCATCAAAAATCGTATCGGTAGGACTGGCACCACCCTCTTTCACCCATAAACTTATGGCATACTTTTGTCCCGGATCAGGTATAAAACCACCAATACAATTTTCACAAGGAGGCAAATCGGGAATGAAACAGGCATTGGGGGCCGTTATTTCTGTTGATTGTGAACATAGTGCCCTTTCATCGCTCATATAATCGTCTTTGTAAAGGCTAATTTTAACCACATGTTTTTGTCCATCAGCCAAAAGATTACTTATTCGAAACGTATAGGGTGATGCCAATGGTAGATTTAAGAAATGTTCTACCTTGTCTATTTCAATTTTTACAACTCCATGGCTTGGTGATCCCGAATTCGAAAAATCTAAATCAACGTAGTATAAATTAGAATTCGTAGAACACGTACTCGGAACAGTTGAGTTAATGTTTAATATACAAGGAGTTATACTCGGTTTTGGACATGAATCTATTTCAATAAATTCTCTGCTCGCGCAGTAATTAGAATTTGAAATCCGTTGTAATGAATATAATCCTTTTTGATCAGCTATGAATGTTCTCCTATTGTTGACACTAACAATTCCATCACCTTTCCATTTGTATTTAGGAAACAAACCTGAAACTGAAATTTCTCTTGTCCCATCACCTAAACAGGGACCAACTGTGATTGGATCAATAAAACAGCCCCCATCTATATACGCATAGCCCAGATGACCTCCCAATGCACAATCTGAAACAACAAATGTCACTTTAATTTCGTGCCCAATTCTATTTGTTAAATCTAACAGCAAAGTGTCCCATTGCATATATTTTATTGAACTACCCGGAGTTACCGGCTCAAATTTGGAACTGCCGAATTCAGGATCCGCATTGTCTGCAATTACCCTATAAGTAGCGCATTCAATATTCTCATTAATTGTAATATCGTGATATATAATTTGAAAATACGGCTTCTCCTCTTTGTCGTGGCCACCATTTGGTTCTTCTAATACAACTGCAAAACGGGCTCCATAGATGGGTTTGCTAGCATCTACAGTAAAAGAATATTCCAATTTACTTGCATGTCCCCCATTCAACTGATTTTCAAGTAAAATACTGTAATTACCGCCTGGTGCAACCTGAGGCAACCTGTTATTGCCAACCACACTATCATATGGAATTCCGCTATTGGCATCTTTGAGTGTTATATAGGATGAAGAACCTGGAGTAATAGAGGTATTAAAAGAATTACAACTCAATGTGGGCTCAAAAAAACAAGAAACCCCTTCCCAAGCTGACCAATTGGAAAAATGTCCACCGGCCGCATTCTCAAAATCCACATTATCGCACATAGCTCCAGAACCGGCTCCTGGAGGAGGAGGGGCAGATGCTATTTCCCAAGTCTTTAACGCAGTTTTATACTGTAAAGAATTAGACGCCTTTTCTTTTGAAAATTCTGAAACCCAAAGTGTGTAATCGAGTTGTTGCATCTCCAAGCTTTGGGAAAGAGATTCATACATCTGCCAACTGGTATCCGAATTTGCCTGAAACCAAAAATCATTTCTGTTTTTTTGAAATTTTTGAATCCGGCTGTACACAAATGCATTCATTTCCCTATTTGAAAACTTATACTTTATCGCAAGCGGTTTTAACACTGTGTGCGGACCCTTTTGTATCCAAAGCGTTTCAAATTTATTTTTTCCGTCAGCAGCGAGTAATTTACTTGACCAGCATCCAACCAAAAGAATTAATACCAAAAACCTTCTCATCATCTTCTTTATTATTCAGGATTACAATCGTTTAGATTTCTTGTTACCGATTTCGGCGTTCCCGCACCAACAGATAAACTCTTTTTACCCGTGTGCGACATTGTCTTGGATACCGATAAACTATCCGCTTTATAACTGAAATGATCTGTTGCACAATTTTGAAAATCATAATCTTCAAAACCGTCAAAAGCTATTTCTCGATACTTAGCATTTGCCGCAACAGAAGTAGGAATGGTATTGTTGTATCCATAGGTAGCCGAGGAAAATCGACCCAATGCATCTACATTTTCCAATTCTGCACCATAGGGATTAATTTCAGTAATTTCTGATGTCCAAGTCCAATTGGTATTATCAGTCACCCATTTGTTGCCATACCATTTCCAATAGGGATTAAACGCAGTATAAACACCATCTCGCCGTATATCCGTGTTGTTGTTTTTCCAAGAATGTTGTCGATCAATTAAATATGCATAAGACTTATACGCCCTCCAATGGCCTTTGTTTCCAATCGCATACTGATTTTGAGATTTTTTCATAAATGAACCCTCAGCAGCAAAACATTCACAATACGTTTTCCATTGATCCTTAAAAACTTGAGCACTCGTATTGATGACCTTGTTAAATTTATTCGATTGAAGACCAGTCAATGGATTTTCCAGCGAGGTGATACCTCCCATACTCACGCCAATTAAATTTTTTCGGCCGCTTCTCACAATAGTCATAGAAATGACAGAACCAGCTGGTTTAAAAGGATTCCCCATTTCATTCATGAAAGTGACCGTGTTACCATTGACAGATTTAACCCAGGCTAGATCTTTATTATCTGCGACCAATTCATCCCCTTCGACAAAATACTTATCAGCATTGGCAATGGTTGCAGAACCATTTGTATTGAATTGAACACCATAGAATTTCAACCCCAAATTCTTGTATGCCTGCCCCATGTTATCATAATACCAATGGGCCGGGTAGTTGAAACTATAAATATCATCTTCGAAATTGTTCTTTGTTTGGGTCAATAAAACCAAACCTGTTTCGCTATCGTAGGCCAGATTTTTTGTACTTACTTTACTACCCAAATCATGGGCAATGGTTTCTTGTAGAATACCATATCTATTGATAATTTTGGTGGTTACGGCACTTCTAAATCGCGTATATTCTTGTTCAATCGCTGGGTAAACCGTAGGAACAGGAACCGGAATATATGCGGCTAAAAAGCTATTCAAATTCGATTTGAGCCCACCAGATATTGTAGTAGTTTTTTGTTCTCTAAAATCCGCGACAAAATCAAACTCGACACCAATTTGACTTGTATCAATTGTTCCATCAGGATGTACAACTACACCATCATTTTTCAACTTCCATGACTCCTTCCCATAGGCCTCACATTGATATTTGTATTCAACACCGCTTATTGGTCGATCATCATCTTCAGGATATACCCACATCGCTTTTTGCTTACCGTGCATGTCATTTAATTCCACAACATATCCTTGAGACACCGTCATGAAATCCCGGTTGGCTATTTTCAGAAATCTCAATATAGGAGACGTCTTTCTTGGCTTTGCATCGATGGATGTATTATTCGTAATTGTCGGAAAATCGCGAGCGGTATAATATTCATTTACGACTTTTCCGGTGGCATGTCGTTTTACATTGGTTCCTGATAGATTCTTCACTGTCACCTTACTATAACCAACGGTAGGTGAAGGGAAAAATGCTTCCCCAATTGGACCGTTCAAATAGGACTTATCATCAGGGATCAATAACTTTTCTTGTTTATCTCCATACCAAATTGGCAAATAAAACGGGTTTTCATCTGAACCAATACCAGGCTCCCATGCAGCAACGCCACTGGAAATGGCCTCACCTGTGACTGGATCATTTGTAGTGTAACTATATTCTTGTCCGTAGATTTGGGTAGAATTTCCTGATGCACTATTCATTGCGTCCCATTCATCGCTCATCTCAATTTTATATACCCTCAAGCCTCCGCCCAGTTTTTTTCGGCTTGGATTAAGCAGACGAACAAATGACTTACTGTTTATTACATCCTTACCACAATCTCTATTTTTTAGATACCCATTAGGCCCTTGAAAAGTTTGTTTTAATGATTTTATAAATAAAGCATCCGTTATCTTTGTTATAAACTCCTGAATTCCAGGCGACTCAGGATACTTATGATTATAGACCATTTGTGGAGCGTTTGCGCGGGCAAAATGCCAAGCGGCCTTGCTAATGGGATTCACATTTACAGTACTTTCAACATCACCTTGATTTACTTCCTTCAATTTAATCCAGCCATAATTATAATCTGCTCCAGCTGAACCGCTAGATTTCATGCCAAATGTATCTATCTCAGCATATCCACTGATGTATTCGTAATGCCCCTTTCCAGTGATGTCTACAAGGAACTTAAAATATAGTTCATCTACTCCGTCTAGATACTTGTTTTTAAATTGTTCCAAGGTCGTGGAACTTGATAAATTATCTTGAAGTTTGAACACCAGAACTCTGTTATTTGTCGTTGAAACAAAATTGGGCTGAAATAATTCACTCTTTCCAGCAAAGACATCATTGTTATTGTTCTCATCATTGGCGATACCGGTAATTGTAAACATTTGCATAGCCTTTTTATTTTGTACATACGCATAATCATCGCTCTCGCAGTAAATTTTGATACTACCACCGCTAGGTAAATTGATTTTCGACAATGTCCATGCAGTGGCATTTAAATCCGCTTCTGATTTTGTTTGTTCAACATACGGAAAATCAGAATTGGCCATATTGTCACTTTGCGCGTTTAATATATTACCCTTATTTTGTTTGTAATTACCCCAACGATCGTGATTTTTAATTCCGTATTCAGGGTTGAAATTGCTTTGAATTAAATTCGTATAATCAAAGGTATATGGGCTAAAGGCACTTTTATTTGACGTACCGTAAGTGAAATATATTTTCTTCAGCGTTAATTTACCTGAACTGCTTAGATCAAAACTCGAACTGGTTTGATCTTTCTTCATTTCAACGTTGTTTTCAGTTTTCGGGCACAAAGAATAATCATACACAAAATGCACCTCTTTTATTGGAATTGCTGTTTGCGGATTTGCATCGTAATCGGGCTTGCTATAAACAGAGATTTTACGTAGTAATTTCATATTCTGTTTTCCGAAGCCCCCATTTCTTCCGGCGGACTCACAGGCATCTTTACGATCTTCAAGTGTAAATATGGCAACGGTGTTTTTGGTTTCGATTTTTTCTAGATACCATATTTCTTTTTCCCCGTAAACATAATTGGCCTTATCATCAAAATAATCTGATCTTAATCCCTCATTATAATTTGCAGTTCCGTTACCAAACGGCGTTCTCCATTTATACGGAGCTTTTGATTTTTGATATTTAAACAATGTGTAATTACCAAGATCTCCTTTACTAGGACCTCTAACACCATCGACATCAACATAATCGGGCGACAGCACTGCAGACAGTAAATGAGAATATGCAAATGCTGGCATTTTTGTACTGGAATAGTAATGGTCGTTGCCTCTTCTATTGTAAATGGAGTTATCACCTGTGCCATTTGAATTATCATACGAATAATTAACGATGCCTCTATTGCCGTCAATATTGGCTTTATGACCTGAAATGTTCTCTGCTCGCGATAAATTATCCGTATTCATTCCAACATTAAAACTCGTCTCTTCTTGATACGTATTATAAGCTGGAACACCATAATAGTAACGAACACCATCATTCCGTGTTACAGAAATTTCTGCAATATGATGTTTTGGTGCATGATACAAGGGTTTAGCGTTACCGTTCAATCCTTTATACGGCAAATCTGCAAATGACAACAATGATAAAGTTTGATTTCGTTTAATCCGTTTGGTACGATAGTTTTTAGTTGGCATAGCAATGAATTCACCAGCATCTGTTTGGTAGGCCTCTTTTGTACGCACCTCAAAATCGCGTGGACCATTCGCATCCAATGCTATTCTTACTGCCTTGTCTTTGCCCAGCGATTGAAAAAATTCTGGTTCATCATCTACACTTAATTCGCCCATTTCCTTGAATGAACTAGATTCGTACGTTAAATCATCGCCTAAACTTCGCCAGGGCAAAACAGCCGCTGCACGATTGCTGTAGCTAGCGGCAGAGCCGTTTTTACTATTAATTGTACTCGCCCATTCACCAGATTCGGTTTCTGTGGTATTTACACTAAAATCTGCACCTGTCTCGAACAAATTTCCACCTCCGGCCTCAGCACCCACAGAAGTTCCCGTTGAAATACTTCTACTTACATTGTCTGATACATATCCAACATCATTTCTATAGGGTCTAAAACTACCACTTATACCTTGACCGGAGGCTGAATAGATATCAAAAGTGTAATTGGTAATAGGCAAATTCGGCGTATTTTTATTGTATGCCATTTCCCAAGACCTGTTTAAATCCATCATTCCAGTTACGCGTCCATTATCATCTCTACTAACATTCTGTGAATTCAAATAACCATAAGCTGGAATTCGCATCATACCACTATCCAAATTCATAGCCTGCTCACTGTAATATCCTTTAATGCTTGTGCCTTTTGGAAATGCTCCCAATGACGAATTTCCTGTAGCATAAGAAAAATTCACATTGTAATTACGCATTGGCATATTCACCCTCGGGGTGTAGGTAGGAAGTCCAAAATTTATCTGATAACCAAATTTTAGTGATTGTCCAATTTGATTGATGTTCACAGATGATTTGATACTTAAATCAGTTAGTCCCGAACGGCTATTAAATGAAGAACCAACAGACAAAGGACTCCTATTCTGATCGACTTTTTCATTCTTTTCTTTTTTATTGTCAAAACTCAAATTTGGCCTAACCGTAAACCCATCGGAAGAACTACTTAACCCTAAGGTCGCATTCAAATAACCTTTTGAACTATTTCCAGCGTTAAAACTTGGGGAAATCATTGTCTCAAATCCAAACCCATTGTAGTTATTGTAATTAACTCCAATTGAGAATTTTGATGTTGTATCATCTTTTACATCATTTCCAAAAATTTCAAATTTAGTAAAGGGAATAATCGTACTCGCACCAATAGTTCGATTGGGTCTGAGATTATATTCAGTCTCAACAATGTCTCCATTAAATTCATCCGGAATTCCGCGCATGCTTCTGTTAATCGCGCCAACATTGATATTCCAGCCCAATCCTACCCAGCTAGCCTCCTGGTCAGAAGTAATACCCGAATTATAAGCCAAATTCACTGGATATCCATCCACATCAATGAGCGGAATATTATAGCTAAAATCGCCCGTAAACGGATTAACCATATCAGTCACTCCGATGGGTTGAAACGATTGAACTTCTGGTTGACTTGGTCCATTTGTTAGAGCATACACCCTTAACGGCCAAAATATCTCAACCAATAAATTCAATCCAATAAACGCCGAAACAGGCTTTAAATGCTTTCTGATAAATTTCATAAATCCGTATCGCTTAGTTTATTTTCTAAATGAATTTCACCCAACCCAAAATACTCATCGTTCAAAATCAAATGATGTGGTAATTTTTTCCAATTATTAACAGCTGGAAATGCAGTCTGAATACTTAAATATGGAGCAACACCAAAATTTCTCTCGAGTTGAATCATTGCACAAGGAAGGGTATCTTTTCCAATGATCATTCGAATGTTATTCTGAATTGTAGAAGAAAAATACTTTACTCTTTCTTCAAAGGGTCTAGGATTAGGTTCCTTCAGTAGGTCAGGTTGTTTATCACTTGATATTCTCAATTCGTAGCATATTATTTTCTCCGCTTCAGCAATTTCTTTGTTTGAGGGCTCCGCTCCAGCATTTAATATATTCAATCTCTTTCTCGCCGATTGATAAATCAATTCAAACTTATGATCTCTAATAGATTTAGAACTACTGATTAATTCCAATTCCGTTGATTGAGAACTGGTAAATGTTCCAAGACTTTTGTTTAATATTTCATCCCATGGCCTGTCCGTAATTGCAGGAGTCAAACTCAACAAAAGACCAATACAAAAAACTGTAAAGATCAACGGAAAAACATATCGTTTATTAAGCTTCGTCATTTATTCGTATTAGTATATCTGTTGTTTATATAAGTAGTTGCTTCTTTCGTCGCATTGAATCTGTCCCGCGCAAATAAAATCGTCCCCATCGATTCTGTCCCGAAGAGCAAGTCATAATCCTTTTCTTTACCGAAATCGGAAAGGTATGATTCTAGTTGAGCATGTAATTGTCTATCATATTGCTGCGTTAAGTCGCTATTGAAAGACGTCACTTCTTCTTCCTTTACCATGTATTCTTCTCTCTTCTGTTGAAAATGAGCAGCCAATTCATTGCTGTATTTTGAATTCAACTTCTTGGATAATATATCCAATTGAAATCTTAATGAATCCAATTGTTTCATTCTAGCAGCCTTGACGATCTTCAAATCAGCACGCAGCTTTTGGGTAAAAGTGAAATTTTCAAATACTTCCTTCAAATTAACATAGCCAACACGCGGCCTTGAATTATACCACACCGCTGAAAAAACAGAAAAAGCAATCAACATGAATATCACCAAATATTTATTCATGTTCAATCAACGATTTGGATCTTTAAAAAATAAGGAACGTGATTTTCACCCAATACCTCAAGTGTGAAATATCCAGTCGCAAGTCCTGGAATCTTTGAAAGGTCTATCGAGTATTTATTGATCCCGAAATGTTGTAATACATTGGTGTACTCGTTGGGTCTAGCTATTTCCACTTTTTCAACCCCGATTTGATTGTTTTCAATTAAGTAGGAATAATTATCATCGCCACTCATCTGGATACGTAAAAATTCACCGTTGTAACTGCCCGTACATACAAAATACAAAACGGAGTTCGACCTAACTTGAATATTGCCTGCATCCAATCGTGTAGTGAACTTGGCAAATTTGAATGTATCCTTCTTTTCAATTTCTTCTGGTTTCAATCGAAACTCCCAGACCTCACTTTGAGCTACCGGGACACTTTCAACCAATCCATCCACTTTCCAACAATAAACCTTGCCCGTATCCAAATCATTCATCTCTGCAGGATATGGCAGCGTCGGTTGATCAATGCCAATTTGATAATACATTGGCCTATTACGGATTACCGCCACTGGACAAGATTGATTTTTTGAGCGTTCGACAAGAATATATCTGTAATTGAAGCCGTTCACAGTGGCAATTGGCATTGGGGGAATCCAATTAAAGGTGGGTCTTTTCCACTCTAGCTCAGCTTTATCTTCCGGAATAGCCAATAATATTGGAGTGGGCGGCTCAACCAACAATTCAAAACATTCAGGGTATTCATTGTATAAGGCATCGGACCCTTGACCGTCACAGTCGCCTGTCACACAATACGCATTGTAACAAACAGTGTATGTACCACTCGGAAATGACCCCGTAATACTCTCAATATCCGCAATTGCTTGACTGTGGTATGTGAGCAGTGAGGTATTAACTGTTGTAGCTGAATAGCTTTGTGCGCCTGGGACCAATTGGAAAGCGCCACTTTTAATTGTACAAACTGGCTTCCCTTTAGCCGAAACTATAGCAATCATATAAATATTGAGTTTGGCTGCACCTGTGAATTGAACATCCAAATTCCAAACGTCAGTAGCCGAAAACTGGTAGCTGTTGACATACCGCGGATGAAACGTCAGTGGGTTACCGTTTACAGCGATAAAAAACAATCCCAGGATAAAACTAACTAGATATTTTCGCATCATTGAATATTTTTTGTTGAAGTTCACCCTTAAAAATAACCACTAAGCGCATTGATATCCATTGGCTTAAATTGCTAAATTTTACTGCTTACTACAAACTCATTTAATTCGAATATATAAAAAGACCAACTACAATTCCAATATGAAATCATTAATTTTTTTATTCGTTTAAACAAATAGCTGTTTTATCAAAGGCATTACATAGTTTCGTAAAAGTTATTTTTCAAGTATTTGATTGTGTTCATGTTTACCAATACGGCAAGGCGCATATTGATCCTATTTTTTGTATGTACCCATTCTATAATGGTGTATTCACAATCTATTGATTCAACAAATATTAAAATATCTAATTCATCGGATTCCGCGTATAATTTCCAACTGATTAAACGTGATTCAGGTTTGACAACACCAGGCCACGGCATGTTAAAATTGAAAAATCGAATAACACCAGATAGTGCTACGATTCAAAAATTAATCAAACCACAGATTAAAGGTAGGGTTGGATTAGAAGGCTATCATACTAGCTTTCAAAATCCAAGAATGCTCAACGAACCTCAATACTTAAGACTCTCTGGCACCTCTTCAGTTTCATTAGGTGGTCTGCCATTGTTGGTTGACTTTTATAAAACTACTGAAAAACAAACTTTTTACAACAGCAACTATTTTAAAATCAAATTTGATTACCAAGCATTTGTTAGCAACATCACTAAACTTTGGGAAGAACAATTGCATAACGCAACGGCAAATGCCGACATGTCTAAATTTCAGTCTCGAAGTCATGAAAAATTAATTGTTGAAAGTCAAAACCAAAAGGGCGCACTTAGAAACCAACAATTATCCCTGGAAACCAAACTCAAAGAACAAAAAGAAGCCTATTTACTCCAATATCAAAAACAGGCAGACTCATTTGTAAAAACACAGCAAGACAGCCTAGTAATCGAAATTGGTGTGACACGAGATTCTTTTGAAAAATCTCAAACCCTCAGTACGCGATTTGACGACAGTATGAAATTGGAACAGTTGAAAAACGACACTCAACGTATCGCAGAAAGCATACGTCAAATAGAAAACCAATTACAAAATCTCCAAAACAAGCAGCGGCAATTCGACAGTACATTTAATGCAGATACAGCAAAAATCAGCAGGTATAAAAGGTTATTAGAAAATCCAGAAGCAAATTTAACTTCTTGGTTGAAAGAGCAAGGCCTTCCACCTCAGTTAGGCCTCCTTTCCAGAATAAAAGATTTCCAAACGGGTATTGTAAATCCATTGATTCATACATATAGTATTTCTGGCGTGAGTATGAAAGGACTTGAAAGTAGTATCGCGTTGGGGAAACAAACAGTAAATTTGGCCTGCGGCAAAGCAATTATTACTGATGTCAACTCTTATAATAGAGCAAACAACAGATATGAAAGAACATTTGTTGGTGCAGACTACGACTTGAAAATTCACGATCATTTTTCTTTTCATCTTTTTGGTCATTATGCCGCAGACCCTAAAAGTAAATTTATTACCGAGAACCGAATTGCATTGCAAAATGGAGTCGTTGGTATCAACGCAGTTTATCGGTCAAACAAATGGCCCAAATTGGACATATCCTTTGCTAAAAGTAGTTTTAGAGCATTAAATAATTTCGAATCTACTACACCAAACATTCTCAACGCAAGCCCTTATTCAATTTCACAACAAACAATGAGTAACGGAGCTTACAAAATCTTGGCGGAGAAAACCGTAATAAAAGGATTTACATTAGAAGGAAGCACCCAAATGGTAGGTCCTAGATATAAGAACCTCGGAAATCCTTTCATGCGTGTTAATTTTATTGAGCACATCGCTAAAACTAAATTTGCGTTTTATAACAATCAAATTAGGGCATCGGTATTCTATAAAACCACAAGCAATAACCCATTACGAATAAGTGAGGTCACTAACACAAGCAGTGGATATGGCTTGAGCTTGAATACATATTTCAAAAATAAAAAATTGCCAAACTTCATGACTTCTTTGTCTCCGTACGAGCAAGGCAATAACCATCCAGACAGCCTATTTCGAATAAATAGCAAATTCTCCATCCTTACTGCCGGAATGACCTATAGAACAGGCAAGAAAAACAAGTATTTCGTAATGGTTTATGGTAGCCAAAGTCGCATGCAATTCACCGACACTTTCTTAGCCGTTGTTCGCACATTATCCATATCTCAAGATCTATCAGTAGGCAAAAAAATCACCTTGGGCGTTGGAAGCACATTTACCAGGACTTTTCCGGCAGTTGATAGCACACAAGCAAATATTCATCAAGCGCGATTTACTTATAAAATTGGCAAATCTTCATCTGTGACATTAACAGGTTTCACTTCGCAATTTCTCAATGGTGCTTATCGCAAAGGAGGTAGCTTGAATATTTCAATGCCAACAGGTAAACACATAAAAATCTCATTAAAGGCCGGATATGACCATTATTTTAAGCTTTGGGGGATTGATAATAAAGAAGCTTTTTGGGGCTTGGGTAAAATTGAATACCGTTTTTAAATAGTTGTGCAAAATTCTGAATACCATTACCGTTCAGAAACAAGAATTTTTGAGAATTCGACCCTTTCACATTGAGAAATTACATTTACGAACACAATTTGGGTAAAAAATCAAACTCTTTAGCGATATCAATTGAAGATGTCGTGGTATTCTCGACATAACACCAATCATTTTACGGAATTCCGCGTCTATATGTTGGAATTTCTCTCCATATTTATGGAATATCACGGTAAAACAACGGACAGTATTGGAATTCTGTGGAATTTCATTGGAATTCCCGTGTAATATCAAAGGAAATTCTTGATAAAATGGGTAAAAACCAGATTTACTTGAGAGTTCATTGGGCCAGTTTAACCATTTATTGCTGTTACACCTGTTACAGTGTAACACTGTAACAGGTGTAACAGCTCTCTTTTTTGCAGCAACCTGACGCACGAATGCAAAAAATCAAAATTGACGTTGTAACCTCGACTAGTAATCAGTTTAGGTTGCCTAAACTGATGGATTAAATAACCTCAATTCAATTCTCATGTGGTTTTGAGATCCAAGACAACAACTAACTCAGAAAGTCCGCAATAAATCAAACACTTCGATATTAGAGAATCAGAATATAACTTAATCAAATTCCAACCAACTTTTTCCATCAATTTATTGATAATGCACCCATCCAATAAATTGTTTAAATCTGCCGATATGTGGATTCGCCAAAATAAATTGAATTTCCCAAAATTGAATTCGAAAACTTTTCGGCTTAAAAATGATCATTTACGATTTTTTGAGCGTTTTAAAAGTCCATAAATCAGAAAACCATCTTTCAAAACTGAACTTTCGTCGATGGAAATGAGGCACCCATCGGAAATCCGTCATCGGACAATTTTGGTCTAAAAAATGGTCAAAATGTTTGAACCATGTTTGAACCGGCAAAAAACAGCAAGGCCCCAGATTGCTCTGAGGCCTTGATTTTACTGGGTCGGGATGGCGAGATTCGAACTCACGACCCCTTGCACCCCATGCAAGTGCGCTACCGGGCTGCGCTACATCCCGATTTGGTTGTTTGAATCAGCCGAAACTGAATCTCCCGGTGGTAATGCGCATGGGAACGGGTCACCCTGAAAGGGACTGCAAAGATAAGAAAATTATTGCTCACCCACAAAGAAACCAAAGAAAATCCCATTGAATCACCCCCGCAGATTGAATAGATAAGTTGCATTTTGTAACATTGTGATTCGGTAAAAACTCCGCAATGACTAACTATTTCAAATTGACCCGATATTACAAATACGTTTTGATTCATCTGGTTCTCACTGCGATTATATCATTATTTAGTGTCCCAACTATCGCACAAAAACTTACCCCAAAACAAACCAACATAATAAGAAAAACGATTGTACGGTACCTCGAGAAAGAGGCAAACCTTCGCGTACTAGAAACTGGCAAAGCAGCTTTTTTGCCTATCGGAAAGGATACCTTTTTCAACATCCACGGACTCAGGTATGTGTTTAAACTCCAGGGAGATTCTGCCATCCGACTTGATCAATCCGTTTACCATGGCAGTAATTTTCATCGCTACCTCTTCCAGCACGATGGTAAAATGATGTCGCTCGGTGGATATGGCATGTTTGTTACAAACAACAACCTCGAAGCATTTAATGTTGAGGCACGAGAATGGTATATCGTAAAAACAACTGGCAATAAACCAAACTCCATCAAAGGGGCAGGACTCCGATTCGGGAATTTTGTTTATATTCTTAACAACTGTATTGACGGTAATAACATAGAAGTCCCTCGAACTGACATTTACTTTTACCGCTTAGATTTACGCAATATGACTTGGAAAAAATTCAAAGAATTTCGCACTGAAAATCTTGATTTATTACCAAACGATTATTTTTATCTGAAAGACTATGTCATTACTAAAGGATTAAACAATAGTGTTATTTATAATCTCAAAACACAAGAATACCTTTATTGCAATAACGACGCTGTGGGTATTAAACAATTCAACGGCTATAACACAAGCGTACACAACAACCAACTTGATATTTTATTACAAGATTCTTCTAAAATAGTGATCAAAGACCCTCAACGTGATATCGACGAATTGTGGACTGAAAATAAAAAATATGCGAAGCACCTTGAACTTAACCCATCAATTTGGCAACAATATACAACGGAATTAAATGCTTGTATTGTTACTTTGGCACTGCTGATAATTGGAGGAATTTGGCTGAAAAATCACAGTAAAAATAAACGTGCAGACAAAAACACTTTACATCCGTTGGTCTATAAAATGATCGCAACATCAAAATCCGAATTCACTCAAGACGAACTCGATGAAATTCTATCTATCGATCATATGGAAGGAGAAAGTAAAAAAACGAAGCGCCATCGTCTACTTGCTATCATTGAAACCCAATATCCGGGGTTAATTGAGCGACAAAAGGATAGTACGGACAAACGCAGATTCATCTATGTCATTCACCAAAACAGAGTGTAAAGAACAAATGAAATCGGTTACACTGCAGTTGTAACCGATTTTATTAGTCGCTAAGACGAATTTCGTTCACACACGAAATTAAAGTCTAATGCAACCTGGAATTTTAGCAACTGCAATATTGAAAGCACTAATGCTTATTCAAGGTTGCTGTATTTTGGTTCTACTTTTTGCAGCAATTAAAATTATTCAAAAACGGATACATTGGCAAATCCGATATCTGCTAGCCTTGATTGTTTTCCCAACAGCTTTGTTAATTTCCACATGGATTTATGAAAGAAACCACCGTCCGAAACTTCTCAAACAACGAATTTCGCAACATTGGACTTGGACAGATGGACAACAACTACATCGCCTAGAACTGAACGCATTCAATCGAACGTTCCAGCACCAATTGGTTGGAGATGATAATACCTCAAAAAATCAAATGATCAAAAGCAGCACATCGGTCTTCAAACCTGAAGTGGACATCATCACCCAAGAAACCTACTATTCCTTGTATCTATTTGATTATCCAAAAACTGGTTACACCACATTAATTTCCATTGATGGTGCCTCGGCCCCCAAGATTTCATTTTCCGGAAAAGAAGTTTACGAACTCGAATAAGATGCCCTTCATTAGGGATAAATTTGCCTCATGTTACATCCATGGGTTCAACTAGTTCAGGAGCGGTTTTCAACAGTTGACAACCCCCGCATCGCAGCGCCAATGTCGGCCTACATGAAAAACCTATTCCCATTTCATGGCATCACTTCACAGCACCGGGCCGAATTGCTCAAGGACCTACTGAGCAAAGAAAATCTACCGCAACCTCAAGAACTCCGTGAAATTTGCGAACAACTCTGGCAATTACCGCAGCGCGAATACGTGTACGCAGCGCTCACATTGATGAGCAAAATGCAAAAACACCTATCGCCATCAAACTTCCCCTGGATCATCGCCCTGATTACCCAAAAAAGTTGGTGGGATTCTGTGGATACCTTGGCCGGCAATGTCTTAAGCACGATGGTCACAAAGAACCCCGACACCCTGTGGCCAACTTTTGAACCCTTGATCGCCTCCGACAATTTTTGGCTCAATCGCACCGCCATCATCGTGCAACTCAAATCGCGCGACAAAACCGATACCGACTTCCTTACCGCAGCCACCCTCCCCCATATGCACAACAAGGAGTTTTTCCTCAAAAAAGCCATTGGCTGGTCGCTCCGACAATACGCCCGCTACAACCCTCAGTGGGTCATCGATTTTGTGCATCGACACGAAGCAGATCTATCGGGATTATCTAAACGAGAAGCCCTGAAACGATTGTAAATCAAGGCTTGAAAATACCGAAGGTCGCGTTAATTTTGTTCTATGGATTCGATCGACAAACCCAACCCCGCGCAACTGCTTCACAACAAAGCCAAAGCGGCCCTGGCCTTGGGTGAAATTTACGAAGCCAACATACACATTCGCAAAGCGATTGAACTCGATGCTAGCGACGCCAACATCGCTCTGGCCAGAGAAATCAAATATGAAATGGGCAAAAAGGCCTTAGCCAAAGCCCAGCAATTGTTGGAAAAGCAGCGATACGAAGATGCCCGCGATGAAGCACAAAAAGCCCTTAAAGCGATGGAGGTGAGTGCCCAAGCCGAGGCAATTATTGCTGCCATCGACCTCAAAGAACGCAAAAAACGTCGTGGTGGCAAGCGATTGGTTTGGTTGATTTCCCTCGTTTTACTCGGTAGCATCGCGGGTGGTGCATTGTACTACAACCAATTTTCCGCCGAACAATCTGCGTGGTCACAAGCCCAAACAACCGGAAGTTTTTCGGCCTACCAAACCTTCCTACAGAAATACCCCCAAGGCAAATTTGCCACCAACGCGAGAGAAGCCCTCAAAGCCCTCAACGAGAAAGATGAATCACTCTGGCAATCAGCCATCCACCCACCAGAGAAATCAAACTTAGAACGATACCTCACCGCCATGGAAGCCATTGGTGGCAGTCACGCCGAAGATGCAAAATGGCTAATCGACTCCCTAGATTTCGACCTGGCTGTGAAAGAGCAAAACCCCATCGCCCTAGAAATTTACGTCAAAAATCACCCCAATGGCACCTACGTGGCATCGGCGCGCAAACTCATGGCCACCTTGGTAACCTCAGATGATTTGAAACAAATTGTTGATCGGTTCACCCAATTCTACGACTACTATGCCCAAGGCGAACATGAGAAAATGATTGATTTCTTCAATGAAATCACCCCTAGGTTCATGGACAAAAAGATGGTTGACCAGGAAACGTTGCTCGAGAGTTTTCGCGAAAGTCAATTAGACGTTGAATCCGAAGAAATTGCCATCGATACCAGTCAGTTCGCCGTAACCAAAGACACTTCCGGCGTTTTCACTTGCAAATTCAC
>JACCDX010651114.1_pt1 | contig 25841 bp, 19 predicted proteins | sample 7449681 | NCBI WGS metagenome assembly JACCDX01 (sample SAMN15323450, study PRJNA562643) | freshwater metagenome | isolation source: river surface water | place: USA:Blue River Watershed | collected 2017-08-18
CCTCTTACCAATACTGGTACGAAAGTTCTAAGTTTCGGCTCCATCTTTTTTGCTGCTTTCCAATCTTCCTTATCACCCATTCTTTTAAGTTTGTCAGCAAACTCAACAATTGGGTCAGGTCTACCGAATGACATCGGAGATAGATAAGTTTTGTTGTTAATGTTGTAGTGAAAGTACAATTCAATGAAAGGATTCTCTTTGTTGAATTTGTAAGGGACTAAACGAATAGTATGTTTGCCCGGTGCTGGTTTCCAAAGTTCTACAGTTGTTCTTTGGGTGTTTTGCAGTTTGTTAAGTCTGCTCTTAATTGCGTCTAAATTAATAGCCATTTTCTTTTAAATTTTAAGAGTTTAAGGTTTTAAAACGTTTATGTTTTAAGGTTGGATTATAGTGTCTTTCCTACACTTCCGTTACATATATAAATATAAAGGAGATACAAATATACAACAAATTCCTGATATTTCCAAATCTTTTTTTGAGTATATTTTAGTCCTCATAATTTGTAACAAATATACTAAAAATATGTTACAAAACCAAATAAAAAAGGGAGAATTTTTAGTTTCTCCCTTTTGTTTATTTTTTAATCATTGATGTTAATTTCGTTGATTCTTGCTTTTGTTCTAATCCCTTTTTATTTGCTTTTGCTAATTCACCAGCATATTGTAGGGCTTCTTTTGCATTTTTGAATGATTTATATGATTGAGTGATTTTATCTATATCCATAGTAGGTCCTTCAAATGATACATTATATTTACCACCCTCATTACCAACAAATATACTATTTTCACCATCTGCTAAACTATATTGAATATTTCCTGTATTATAATCAACTTCAGCTACACCATCCACACCCAATACATCATTTAAGTAATTTCTTACATCATCTGCTGCATCATTACTCATTTTACCATCCTCATCAGGTTTCCAATTTTTAGAATTAATTTTTGGAGTTGATTTAGAAGTTTCACTATCACCCATTGTATCTCTATGATTCCATACTTTATTCTTATCATCATAACGATAACCTAAATTTGTTGCTGCATCAGCGAATCCTTCTTCATCAAAATCGTCACTACCAAGTTCTCCGAAATCATATCCCATATCAGATAAAGCATTGTATAACTCATCATCAGTTTGGCCGTTTGATGATACATCCGATTTAGGTGCGTTACCATCAATCCTTGTTACAGGTATAGGTCCATCTTCAACATGATGTAGTTTGTATTGAGAACCATCATTAAATACAATAACTCCTTCTGTTTCATCAGTCTGAACATATACACCATCTTCTCCTTTATCTATTCTTACTTGTAGCATGTTTCCATCTGCACCATCAGTATCATCTATATCAATGTCATCCACAATATCTTTTAATTTGTAAACTCCTTTAAATTCTTTATCTGCTGTTTTTAATAAACCTTTGATAATTGATTTAACATCAGCTTTAGGAGTTTCAATACCTCTATCTTTTGCATAATCACCTTTAAACAGGTCAGCCGATTGTGCGGATTGCTTAGCTTGAGCTTCTTTATCCTTTTTAGGGTCTATATGAGAGCCGGCTTGTAATGCTGCATCTTTAGCTTTTTGTGTTTTAAAATAAACAAGTTTTCCACTTTCTTTGCTACGAGCAACTAACTTTGGGTCTACGTTAGCTTCTAATAATTCTTTTAATCTTATATTTGCCATTTTTTCTAATGTTATATTCTATAAATATACGAAAATTTTTTTAATTTACCAAATTTTAAGATAACAAATGATAGTATTCTTTGAAATGCTTAATTCTATCAGGCAATCCAATAGTTCCACCATTCACTCTTTTAGTGATTGATGTTACCACAATATCAGTTGCTCCACCATCTGCTAATTTGTTCAATCCGTTTTTAGACCAGAACCAAGCTGCTGATAATAATGCATATTTAGATGATACTACGTCAGGGTTTGATGCGATATCTTCACCAATTGCTTTACCAAATTGAGTGTAGTTATCTCTACCTGTTAATTGGATGTATCCTCTGCCTCTGAATTTGTAGCCATCCCCACTTGCTTCCGAACCATTACTCATACGATTTGCATATACTTTGTTTGCAATCTTTTGTGGTTGTCTAGCATAAGGAGTTGCTGCCGCTTCAGTTGGGAAATACTTTTTAAAGATACCAGCCAATCCTTTAGCTGAATAGTTTAAGTTTTCTTGTGTTACTCTAAATCCACCACTCTCATGTCCGCATTGTGCTAAAAAGTGTGCCAATCTCAATGGAGTGTTGATTTGGAATTTAGCTGCCGTATCAGGAATCATAGCAATTACTGCATCAGGAATATGTCCTTTTAATTTATCTAATTTTAATCCACCAACAGGTACAATAGGAGTTGGTTCAACTGGTGCGATTGATACACCACTTTGCCCCATAATCATTTCCCAAGTTTTAGGTCCAACAATACCATCAGCAGGTAAACCATGCTTAGCTTGAAATTCTTTAACCGCTTGTTCAGTTTTAGGTCCAAAGTTAGTTACTGCCGGAGAGATACCTAATTTCTCCTGCATTAATTTTACGTTTTCGTTGTTATCACCTTTTTTTAATAACATTGTAATATTATTTATGTTCTTGAGTTATAACTTCTTTGCCATCACCAAAATCAATTACTTCAAAAACTCTTGTCTGAATTTTCTTAGTACCTTCGGCATTGGTTAATATGATTGAATTTTTGAACTTTTGCCAATTAATGACAAAAGATGTATCTAACACTCCACCATTTTCTTCTTTAACTAATTCGTTAAGAGCATTTATAGTGTATAATGTATTAGATTCTTTTTTTCTATGTATTAAGATTGTATTTTCCAACGGAGTATCCGGTTGGAAAGCTGTATCAATATTGTACGTGATAAATAATTCATCCAAATTCCCCTTATTTTGAAGAATATAGATGTAATTATAAACGATGTGGTAAGTTTCTCTTATTAGTTGTAATGTATTTTGTAACTCACCTTTCGTTGTAAACGTACATAGTAACTGTGTTTTCATCCGCTTTTCCCTTTTCTTTTATATCATCTATAAATATGAAAAAACGGATGAAAGGGTATTTTCAGTTATTTCTTTATCTTTCGTTTTTCTTCATTATGGAATCTACCAGCCCCAGGATTACTACTTCTACCATCTACACTAAATCCAACATTAAATTCAGGTCTTGGATATGCTAATATCGTTACCCCATTTGATGAATTAATATGTATTCTACGCTGTCTAGCCAATGCAGCACCACCACTATCTTCTGGTTGAGATATAATACTATCATTACTAAAATCTTGCATATCTACATTTGCATTATAAGCTTCATGTGCCAAAAACTGATAATAGTAATAACTTTCTAATCTTTCTCTTAAATTCTTTGCTATTTTAGTATCAACAGGTAAACCAGCTTCTTGTCTTTTTTCCAATACAGATTGAAGTGCTGCTTCTACCGAACAATAACCAGCCCCTTCAGATTGTCCTTTTGGTACAGGACATTTAGAAACTTTTTTCAATCGATTTTGAACATTAGAAATAAAATTATCAGATACTCCAAGTTTCTTAGCTTTTTTAATTAAATCATCTCTATATGTTTGATGATATTTTTTGGTTTCTTCGTTAGTTGCTTTTAAATCTAAATCATATATTTTACTATGAGATTCTGACATTTGGACAACTCCCTCTTTTATTTTACCATCTTTATCATTTCTATATGATGATTTATTACATTTTGAAGTTAATGCACTAGCACCACCAACTCCTTTTTTAACACTTCTACCATCCAACGTAACAACCCTTCTTTCGTTTGTACCAGCTTCAATTGTAATAACATCCACCGTTTCTAAAGTTGTACTTTCAGGAAGTAATGCACATTTACCATTTTGTGTACCCTTGCCATGGTCTTGCATTTCAAGAATAGCAGCATATACTTCTGCGAAGTTTGCCCAACCTTCACTTAAAGATGGTTCACCTTTGTGGTTTGCTATATCCGAAAATATTCCTTGCATTTCCAAATACCATTCTTGGGGATTTTTATTTGGGTCTTTTTTAGAAAATTCCATTAATTTTTTTATAAGTGCCAATGTTGGTTTATCGCTCACATAATATTTTTTTGCTAAATCATAATATCGTTTAGCTATACCACCCAATGCCTCTTGAATTACAATAACTCTATTTTGTGGGGTATCAGGAATTACACCAGTATCCATATCAATAAAGTCCATATCATCCGCTAAAATCTTTTCAGCATAATCATTTATATTATGATTATTTCTTATTCTCAATAATCTTTCTTCTTCGGTAATACCAGGTTCGTTAGTGTCCATTTTTTTAATAAGCATTCCACCTATCTTAACACTTTGTATTTTACCATCTTTATCTTTTTGAACGCTAGCTATATTTTTACCATCTGCACCTCTTAATAATTTTGTTTTTCCTTTTTTATCAATAAACGTTTGATTTGCAGTTGATTTTTTACCACCAAAAGTTGATGTAGGTATTTGTACAAGTCCGGCATTTTCCATATGTTGTCTAAATGCGCCATACATAGGTGTATTACCACTTCTACCACCAGTTTCTACTTTTTCTCTTTTCTTAAAGTTACCTTGCTCCAATGCTATATAAAATTTAGCTGCGTTTGGTTTTGCATCCGTTGGTTCTGCAATTCTAACCCATTGTGCTAAAAATGCAATATCAGCTTCAGATAACTTTTTACCAGCAAACATACTTTGAATAAGGCTCTTTAATTTATTCTTTGTTTTATCATCAGCTTTTATTTTACCAATTTTATTTATAATTTCATTTTTAGCTAAATCTACTTTTTCTTTACCCTTCTGATTAGGTAATTGATTTAAAGCTGCATCCAACGAACCTTTAGCTGCAGGTACTGCTGGTTTTGCTGCTGGTTTTGCTGTTGGTTTAGTTGGTTTTGCTGCAGGTTTACTTTGTTTTGCTTTTGCGGTTGCTGCTTTTTGTTTTGATTTATCAATTGTTTTTAACTTAACAGGATTACCTTTAGAAGTTTTTTTAACAACCGTTGCCTCAAACAACATATAAGCCCAACTCTCATCACCCTCAATTAATACTCTATCAACTACACTTTCAGTTTTCACATATTGTGCAGGTCCATTTGGAGTATCTGAATAATATCCACCACCTAAACTATACACCACTCCACCATCTTCGGTTGATGGTTCTTCAGGTTCAGGTAATTTTTCAGTTGCCTTTGGTTCTTCTTTTTTTCCTCTTAATATATTATCAACTAAATCAGCATGAGATTCGCCTGCCATTACAACTGGTATTTTTCCTTGTGCTGATAGTTCTTTTTGCTTTTTAATTAAATTAAGGTCTCTTACTTTATTAAATGCAACCTGAACATCGTTCACTCCAGTTTCTTTATCACCTTCATCAGCAGGGAATGATAATCTATAAAGTGTATCAATATCCTGCTCCGTTGGTTCATCCCAATTTTCTATTTGTGGAAATCCTGCTTCTTTTGCAGATTGTTGTAAAAATTCTTTACCTTCATCATCTAAGAAATCGTTTGGACTCATTGTATCAGTACCTTCACCTTGTCCAATCATACTAGCCCAATTACCTGCTTTGATTTTACTTTGTGAAAGACCAGTTTCTTTTTCTTGAGATTTATATAAATTTGATTCAGGTTTATGTACATCCAAATCATCACCATCCCAAGTATCTACACCCGCACCCATTTCTTTAAATTTAGGAGCTGCATATTCCATTTCTTGATTGAACTCCAATTCACCACTATCACCTGTAGCTCCTCCTTCACCAACAAATACAATATCTTTCCATTTTTCCTTTGGTACAGTTGCTTTAACTTGATTTATAATATCATCAGCCATTTTAGTATCACCATGTTGAGTACCAAATAAGAATCCACCATCTTCAAATTCCACAGTCTTAATATCCTTACCAGACGTTTCACCTTTAAATGATTTTACATTTGATTCAGAATCGGTTTCATTTGGTTTTAATTCTGCTGCCTTTGGTTCAACTACATCTTCTTTACTAGCATCTGCTTTCTTAGCTGCAATTCCCATATCTTCCGCAAACTTATTCGCCATTGGAATTACATCCTTAATATCACTATCAATTACATTAACTTTCATTTGTATTTGAGAATCAGGATTTGCTGCGTTGTATGCTGCTATTGCTGCCCAACGATGATGTCCATCCACCACATATCCGTCTCTACTTACATAAATTGGTGCAGTAATATCTGGGTTTTGTGGGTCCTTTTCCAATGCACCCATCATACCAATTACTTTAGCCCCAACTAATTCATTTTGAGTTGCTTTTAATTTATCAGCAGGTACTTCGGTTTGAGTTACTTTAATACCTTTTTCTTTTAGCATTTCTCTAAATACAGGTTCAGTATCAACTTCACCATCTTTATTAACAGACATTTTTTCTGCTCTTGTACCAGGCAATGCTTTACCTTTAAATTGTGGCATTTCTTCTCTTGGAATTCCTAAGTTATTATCACAATATAAGTTTGTGCCAGGAACAGTAATTTGACAAAGGTTAATGTTTGGTGCTTTTTCACCCTTAGCCTTTGCATCATCAACTATTTGTTTTACTTTAGTTATATCGGTATTAAATTTTTCTAAATCTTTTGGGTCTATATCATCAGGTATATCACTACCACCACCAAAAACATCTGGGTCAGCTTGTGGAATTTCATCTTTAACATCTACCGATGCTATTGGAGAAAATTCATCTTCTTTCTTTTCAGGTTCGATTTCTTTATCAGCTTCTTTATCTGCGGTTTCCGCATCTTTTGCTAATTGAGAAAGTGTTTCTTTTTCTTTATCCAAACGAGCTCCCATAGCAGGGTCTGTATTTGGGTCGAACATAGCCTGAGCTTGCTTCATTTTTTCATCTTCACCTCCACCTTTTTCATCGCCACCTTCTTTACCTTTTTCATCTTCAGGTTTAGTAGGTTGTCCTTCTCCACCCAAATCTTTATTCAATGCATCTCTTTCATCAGAACCATCTGGCGGTAATAATCTTTCTGCAGCTTTACGTCCAGGGTGGTCAGCTGGTAATCTTAATAGGTTTCCTACTAAACCTTCCGCATCATCACCTTTTGCATTTTTATACTTAATAACTTTATTAAGAACCGGATTTTTAAATGCTCCAGCTTCTGCTTCAGTAAGATTTTTTACTAAATCATTTTTGATGTTGGATAACCCCATTTCTGAAAGTACAATACCCAACTCTTTTATATGGGTTGGGTTCTTTGGGTTTGGCATTCCATCATCTACTCGATATGCCCATTCGGTAAGAATTTCATTAATTAATTGAGATACATTCATGTTCATTAAAATTTATGGTCAGCTGGTTCACATATCATTTCTAACTCGTCCCAATGAAATTTTGGTTTTTCATTTAGAAATACAAAACATTTCCATTTATTTGATTTTTCAAAGTAAACGTGTTTTTGTAAATGTGATGGGATTGCTGCCCCAGTTGGTACTCTTTTAACCGGAGTATCAAAGAAAGTTTTTATTAAGACGGTGATTGGTTCTACATCATCCCACTTACGGATTTGTTCTTCTAACATTCTCCATTCACCTCTATTAAGATATTGGTTTTGCATTATTGAATTTAAATATGAAAACGTCTGCTTCAAATTCACCTCATTATCAGAAAATGTTGCCGCTGGAGCCCCATGTCCTTTATCATACACATTTCCTTTATAATCTTCACCATCTGAAGTTTTAATTCCCTTTTCTGTATAGAAATCCATATGACCTCTATTAACATTTGTAGGGCGGTTTGTAGAACGATACTTAATTACTAAAGGTTGTTCTAACGATTGCGAATAAAGTATATCAAACACTTCATTTTTTACTCTCACATCAGGCAATTGTCCGAATGATGTTAAGGAAACGATTAAAAACGATAAAAGGAACATCAATTTTTTCATATTATAGCATATTTTTGTATATACTATAAATATGTTCTTTAGAGGTTTCCGTAAGTTTTTCCCCAACTTGCTTTGATTGGAAATCCACCATCTTCTATTATCTCTTTTAATCCTTTAATGGAGTCTTTATCAACATCAACAGGTACATCAAATAAGAAAGAGTCATAAGTGTACAGGTCCAATGTAATATCCGTACCCTTAATATAATCCAATACCCTTCTCATTTTCTCTACGTTCATTTCAGTCTCTACGGCTTGAAGTAGGTAGTTGAATACTTTTTGCGGATTAGCCCCTTCAATCCAATCTAACGGAATGATACGATGTGGTGTTTGTAGAAATCCCCTCTTTTGAGTTTCCATCCACAATTCATCAATATAATCAGCTACAGCTTTAAAATAAGGAATTTGTTTGAAATCATCATCAATACCACCATACAATAATTGGAATGTAACTCCTTTCGATTCCTCAACACTACATCCATATTGGTCAGCTAACCATTGGTGTACATTACCATCCGGCATATCAAACTTTACTAACTTACCAATTAGTCGTGGATGGTATGCGTTATAATCCATTTGTAGGAATATCCCATCCGAAACGAAACACTCTCTACTACCATCGGTTTTGTTTAGGGCGGCATAGTTCACACCACCATGTCGATTGGATGGTCTACCTGTCACCGTAAATGGATTGTATTCCGTAAACACACAATTCTCTTTTGAAATGTGCTTGGAAGCTTGAGGCCATCTATCAACAAATTTTTCCCTATCGACACGGATTCCGAATTGTTCGATATCTGAAAGGGTAGGAAGGAATATATCGTTATACCAATTATACGTTTTATACTTTAGAGGAATACATTTTACGAATTGTGGTTCTATTGCTTCCGCAAGTTTAAGAATGGGAATAGATTGAATGATGTCTTCTTTGTAACCCCTATGTAAAAGGGGAGCTACTAAGTGTTGTAGTGGTTGAGAGTAGTCTATTGTTTCACCATGCTTTAAGAAGTAAGCGGTGTCAACATCATTCAATCCATCCCTAATTGTAACAAAAGATTGTAGTAGCTTTTTCTTTTGAAATACCCACTTTTCTCCGGCAGTATTCAACACACTAGCTATTTGCTCATTAGAGAGTGATATAGCGTCTGTATGTTGTTGTGGTACAATATACTTGTCCGTTAGGGTTCTAATGAATATAAACGAAATAGGAGTGTTTTGTGGGTGCTTATCATTATCCACCCACAAAGGATACCAAATGGAAACTTCGGTTTCCAGCTTTTCCTTTAATTCGTTCAATTCATCAATAGACTCGATAATTCTCATATACACAAATATATAAAAAAAATCCCAAACTACCAAATAATAGTTCGGGATTGTGGTGGAGATGACCGGAGTCGAACCGGTGTCTTACGAAGTAATCATAATACCAGCATATCACACGTTTAGGATAAGGTTTAATCTTATTCACCTTCCAAAATAATTGGGGCCGTTTGGTTAGAACAGCTTTCCACCAACCTATCAGTTTTAAACAGCCGATAGGTAATGCTGCTTTTCGTTCACTTCTATTTTAAGTCCCACGAGTGATGCGGGAGGGATTAGGCTGCTACAGCGTAATCAGCACCTACGAAAGCCATAAGGTCATCGAAGGTCATTGTAGATAATTCTACGTCATTTATTGTTTTGCGCAGATTTAAAGAGCTCTAGCACATCTCTCTACGTGTGGTACTACCATTCGCATCGCAATCAATACCAAGGCATCCCCATATAAATAAATACAAATATAAGAAAAAATATCTAAATTACCAAATTAATTTGGTTTTGCAAATTGTAATAAATTTGGAAGATATAAATGTATAGTGTTTAATTGTTTGGATGCAAATTTAATAGATTTAAAATTTGCTTCTTTAATTTCTTCTTTGGTTCCTGTTATTTTCCAATTCAATTCAACTGCTGTGTAAAATGGTTTACTAGAAAGAGATGAAAAAGATTTTTGATTAATTTCAATAATGGGACTTTCTGTATCATTTGTTTTTTGAACAAAGCATCTTTTTATATATCCATTTTTTAAATCAGCATCAGTAATTTTTGGTAAATATGCTGTTACAGATGGATATTCAATAATAGATTGTATTTGATTTCTTATTTTTATATATCGTTCTAAACTCATTTTTAATTTATTTTACCCACCATGCATTGCTCTAAATGTTCCAGTTATTTCAGTTGTCCAATAATCATCTCTAAGTAGTTGCTTTACTCCCGTTATTTGGAAAAATCCATTATCTACAAATTCTGTTGGTAATCCATCAATTTTTAATTTATCACCTCTTTTTATACCACTAACACCATGTACATTTACTGTTATATGAGTATCCAATAAAACCGAAGCATTAGTACTTTTTCCTTCAATTGCATTATCTCTTCCTGTTTTCAAAGATTCAAATAATGCTTGGTCATCATAAGCACACAAATAACAGTTATCTACAACCTTTTTACCAAAAACAAATGTATGGTCAAATTCAACCCTTGGAGCTAAAGTACATTTTTTTATAAATTTTAAAAAATCTGCTTTTGCTATTTTTTTAGCCTCATCTCCCGATGGTGGTGTTCCACTACCAGCTGTATCAGGACCTGGATCTGTTCTAAATTCCATTGCTGTTAGAACTTGGTCTTTTTTATTTATACCGAAAAATTTACTTCTTACAGGAGGCATTGATGAATTAAATTTTGCACCCAATCTTTGACCTATTATTTTATTTGCTAATTCTTGTGTAATGTCTAATTTTAAATCCGCATCAAAAAATATTGATTTATTTCCACTTAATACAAATTCCCTATTAGGTTGCTTTGTAGCATATACTAAATTTGCATCCACAATTCTAATTTCAGCCACACCATTTCCACTTACGGGTAATTCTTGTAATTGAAAATCCCACATTGAACCAGCAGCAGATGATAGACCATTTAGTAATTGATAAACTGCATCTTTATAAGATAATCCTTTTGTTTCAAAAATACTTTTAGCATAATCTAAATTAACATATAAATCACCAACATATCCCCAAGTTCCAGAATCTAAATTAATAGAGTCTGCACCAGGTATTGCAATAGATTTACTATCCATAGGAGGTCCTGAATACGCCTTTCTTTGTGGAAATTGTATATAAATACCACTTGCGTTTTCTACAGAACAATTCCAAACGGCTCCACCCACAATACCGGTTTGAGTACCTCCCTGTTCAACTATTTTTTCAAAATCAGGCAAAGGGGCTCTTGCATTTGGTATAAATAATTTTCCACCATCTGTACTGAACATTCTATCAAATCCTCCACATATTGCCCACTCCCAACTTATTCTTGTGGGAATTTTTTTACCATTTACAAATGTGTATGCAATAACATCATGATGATTCATAATTTCCAAAAGCGTACCCAATCTAACATATTTTTGTTCTCCAACTATTTCTGTATCTGATTCTAATTCTGCTTCAACAGATCCAAATGTTGCAGATGGTGGAGCTCCTCCTCCAAACAATCTAGCAATCAAACTAGGTGATGATTTTGTTGATGCGTTTACATTAATTCTAACAGATTCATCAACATTTATCCAAGCACCTCTATCACGAATTAAATAAACTACAGCTTCATTAAGCATATCTTTAATTCTTAATGTTCTTTTATTAGATGGTAATAAATTATATCCTTGCATCCATCTTCTAGTATTAATATCAGTTGCACTACTTATTTGATTACCAGAATATTCTTGTGGTTCATATGTTGTTGCTGCAGTTGTTATTTTCTTTTGATTATCTGCTGCCATAAGAAATCCAGGTAATTCTAAAAATCCTCTTGATTTTACAGTTATATCCCAATAATCTTCTTTAAAACTAATATCACCTCCCGTAATAAATCCTAAATAAACATCCTTTTTACCGGCATTATTACTTCTATGTGTATTTACACTTGAAAACTCTGCCATACTTGCTGCTACTGTTGGTGATGGTCCCGATGTTCCACCCAACATATTAACTCCGGGTTCATTCCATCCCCATTGTAAAAATATAGTAAAGCCCGGTTCTAAAAAGTAATAAGCCACAGCTTGCATTTGTCCTAAAGAAAAACATCTTATCGTAAGAGTAGCTTGTCTTGAAAAGTTTTGACCTCCATCATTAGAGTTTTGCTCATCCACTTCTATACCAGTAATAATTGGTCTTGGTCTATAGCCTTGGTCTTCATCACCACCCATCGGAGATACTGCATTTCCAGCAGTATCCAATCCAACTGAAGCGTTTGATGTACTTGTCCCATAATCCCAATTTGGATTGTTTGAAACTATTGTTAATCCACCATCACAATATGCGGTAGCAGATACCCATGCACTTAATTTAGAATTAATTACATTTGCATTACCACCCGTTCTATCGGATGCACGAGATAGCATTGTACTTTTTGCATAACCAGCTATATCGGAAAAAAATGTTCCTACTGACATAATTTTTAGCTTGTAAAATCGTTTACTACCTGCTGATAATCAGCTGGTATTCTTAATATTGTTCCTTCTCTTAATCCTAATGGAGAATTGTGTATATTGTTTGCAGATGCGATAACCCACCATAACGATGCATCTTTATAATATTGATATGCAAGAGTATCAAGTCTATCACCAGATTCAGACATTACATATAAATCATAATTGCTTAATGGTATATGTGGGTATATTTTTGGTCTAAATACAGTTTTCCCATCTATTGTTTTTTTACTACCATTACTTAAATATCTACTTATCATATCTATAATTATTTATTTTTACAAAATTTCTATTTCAATATCAACTTTAACAGTGTATATTCCATTTTCAATAAAAGTTTTTTCATCAAGTATATTGGTGGATACTCTTACACTTGTATTTCCATATTTTGATAAAGCATTTTTGAGAGCATTATTATTTGCAAGTGTTTTTGCTATGTTTTGTTTACGCGATGCTCCTTCTCCTGATGCTTGTATTTTCTCTCCTTTTTGTGGCTCTGGTTTATTAGGATTATTTGATGCATTTGGGTCATCTTTTTTATTCGGCTTACTTTTATCTTCTAATTCTTTTTTATTTTCTTCTTGTTTAGCTTTATTATCATTAATTTCACCATTAGTTGATGTTTGTCTTGCCGCTGCATCGGTATTTGCTCCAGTTGGGTCATTTGGATTTCTTCCGGCTGGAATCGAAGCATTGGCATTATTTGTTTTTTCTGTTATATTAGCAGCAAAATTAGATGGTAATACAATAGGTTTCAAATTAGCAGGAACTCCCATATTTGTAATTCCTGTCGTTGTTGTTGGTCTAGCTGTTGGAATCGTTTGTGCTAATACTGGTCTTATTCTAGCTGTTGGGTTTGGTTGGGGTAAAGTAGTATTAGCACTATTTTGAGATGTATTTGGTGAATAATATACTCCAGTATTTGCTGCTCCAGCAGGAGTTCCCATCATTTTCCCACCTCTTTTTAAGGTATTTTTTCCAAAATCATACATAGTAGTTGCACCTGCTACATCTTCATAATTTTCTATAAAATGCAATGTCATTTGAACTGTTATAATCATAGGAAGTTTATAACAACTCATATCTAAACTTCCAGACGAATTATATCCAATTTCCCAAGGAAAATTTTCATCAGTTGTATAACTAAGAGTTTCAATCCATGCAGGTCTATTCTTAAATAAATCTCCAACCGTAAACGATATAACAGGAGGTATTGTTGCTGTATGTGTTGTAAACCCTTGAGCTGATGTTTGTGATGCCAAAAATTCAAGTCTTTCCCATGCTTTTATATGCTCTAATGGATTTTGAGAATATACATCAAAAGAAAAAGATAAAGTTCTTTCTATTGAATCATATGTGTATAACGGATACGGCATTCCAACACCCTGATTTTGATTATACGATGGTGTGAATGTTTCCGAAAATCCTTTTATTGTTCCTCTAAAATAAACGTATTTACTATTTTGAAGACTACCAATTTTTAATGTTATAAAATCAATTTCATCCAATGTTTTGGTAGTTCCATCCAATACTGATTTAAATGTTTGAGATGCCTGTACACCTTGTTGGTTTAAGGTATCTCCTGTATTCATACCAATTTCTCTATAATATTCTATACTTCTAGCTGTATCATATCCGAATGTAGAAGGAACACCATCTGTTTTTGAATAATAAGCTCTTGCACTATTTGGTACTCTTTCAGGAACTCCTAAATCAAAATACCCAGCACTTTTTATACCAGATTGATAATTTTTTGAAGCATTGGCAATATAGCTATCCAAATAAGTTGATAAATCGTTTGCATCTAAAATTCCAGATGGTTGCTTTCCTGTCAAATCAACTCTGTCTGTATAGGGTATTGGTAATCCTTCGTCTGTAAGTGGTATATCTAAATCAGTATAAGGACTTGATGCTGCGGTTGATGTTACCGCATCCATTTTTTGACCTAGCTTTTGGATACCTGGTTTTTTAGAATTTTTAAAAGGGGTTGCCTTATCCCCAATATAGTTAATTGTTGTTCTCCAGTCTTGATTATAAAACGCATCATTATATGGAGATTGATATGCATATCCAATTAATTTTGAGTTTTGGTTTTTGTCTCTAATTTTTGTTGCAAAAAATTTACGTCCAAATATACTATTTACTTTGGATATACTTCTAAATGCATTAAATTTTTGAGATAACTCATTTCTTAATTTTATATCAGTATTATTCTCATCAACTACATCAGAATATTTACTATAAGCATCATAGTATCTTCTATTTTCAGGTTTTTTTGCTAATCGATTTGCACCTTGCTTTCTACTACCAAACAATACCGAATTTAATGCCTTTTTACCTTCAGCCAATGCACCACTTAAAACCTGATTTCCGATTTGGTCAGGTGTACCAGTTACTGTTTTAGATAAAAATCTACCAAATCCATTACCTTCTGATGCTTTTTTTATTTTAGCTATTTGGTCTGGTAAATCGGAAGACCCTGCTTTAAATTCAGGTCTATCCATAAATCTACTTGGAATCATTTGTTCTGGGAACTTTGCTCCCAATAAACTTCCTAATTTTTTTGGTGCATTTTTTACAAAATTTAATACACCCCCAAGCAAACCTCTAGAGCCAGCACTACCATTTGCTTTAGAAACCATAAGGTCTCTACTATCGGTTGTTTTTCTTTTTAATCTTATTAAATCAGTTCCATATATTACAGGACCCGATAATAACATAAGTGCTTGCAACCCACCAGTTTCTTGCTCAAATAATGTTTCTCTTGTCCTTCTTGATGTTGCTTTTTCAATTTTATCTCTAAGCTTAAAAGCAGGAAATAATAATTTATTATTTGGTTCAGATGGTATATCTTTACTATTTCTAATCGCATACTTTTCTTCAGCAGTAATACCACCTGATAAAGTTTCTGTTTGAAATAATTCTAATATAGTTTTTGCCATTATAGTCCAAATTGTTTTTTATAAGCCTCTGTATGAGTTTCTCTATTTATTTTAAATTCTCTAGAATCTATATATCCCCTACCATACAATGTATAAAAATGATTTTTTATAGCGTTATCATCTTCTAAAAATTTTCTATTATCTCCCGATACTGCTCCTCTTGTGTATTCGCTTGGAGAAATTGGTTCAAATTCAAAACGTTGGCCGTATTTGTTATTTGCTTTATAAGAATTTAAATATCCAATTGCACCATATCCTCTAAATTCCCAACTTTGTTCATACGGATTAGGAACTCTTTCTGCAACATTTTCAATTGGTGTTGGGTCCGGTATTGGAGTTGGGTCCGGTATTGGAGTTGGTAGTGGTGGTTGTACTTTTTGAATCGGAGCAACTGGTGTTGGTGCCGGACTTGGTGTTGGTGTTGGAGCTGGGCTTGGAGCCGGACTCGGTGTTGGTGTTGGCGATGGAGCAGGTGCCGGTGCAGGTGGTGCTGTTGGTGCGGCTGTTGGTGCTGCTGTTGGTGGTGCCGTTGGTGGTGCAGTTGGTGTTGTATTAGTAGAATTGGTAGGAACGCTCGTTGGTGGTGGTGGTGCTGATGGTGGTAGTGCTCCGCCTCCAGTTGACCTTTGAGGATTACATTGACCAAAATCATACATATTTCCAATTTTGTATGCAGGGCGTAAAAACTTAAATGTAAGCTCCACTTCAATTATCATAGGAGCTTTGTAATCATCTGATTTAAATTGAATATTAGCGTAATCATTTAATCCAATTTCCCAAGGTGAATTATCAGGTGCACTATATGTTAATGATTCTATAAATCCAGTTCTATTAATATACATATCACCTATTGTAATGTCAATAAAAGGTGGAGTTGCTTTACCAGCACTTTTTGTATATTTTTGTGGATAACATAAAAAAGCTAATTCAGATAATTTTTCCCATGCAACTTTATGCTCATCTATACTATTTGAATATACTTTAAAATTAATCGTAACACTTCTTTCAGAATGACCAAATGTATAAAAGGGTAATGGACTGCCTGTGAATTTTTTTGATTCCCAGTTTGGAGAAAATGTTTCGGTTAGTGAAGTAATGGTTGCTCTAAAATAAGTAAGCATTCCAGTTACTCTACTTTTCATTTTAAATGGTATAAAATCTAATGCATCTGTTGCCGCTTCAGTAGTACCAGATAATTTTGTTGTTGGTTGTAATAAATTAATTTTATCAGAAAACTCTTTTATATTATAATATTGCTTAGCTATATTTCTTTGTTGAATAATAGCTTTTTTAGAATATTTTTTTGGAAGTGAGTATGAATTATTGTAAGTGTAGATAGCGTTTACATTAGGAATAACGTTTGATGTACCAGCAACTATACGTTTGTTGGGACCTAATGAATTATTTTTAACAAATTCGGTATAAACATCAGATAAATCATTTCTATTTGATATATTTGTATTTGTATAATCAACAGCTTTTGAATATGGTGATGAACTATTATATACACCAGCCGATTTTGCTAAATTTTGTCCAGCTTCACTCCTACTACCTATTAATTTTTTTTCTAAAGCCTTTTTTGCAGCTGAGATGCCGGATGATATTAATCTATTTCCTAAATTTTCATTGAATCCACCTTTTACATTTTGTGCTAAAAACCCACCAAACCAACTTCTTTTTGCACTGTCTTGTACTTTTTTAAGTGTATCGGGTAATTCGTTTTCTTTACCTTTTGTAAAATCAATATTTTTCGCAACTACCGTTGGTATTAATTGTTTTGTTGGTTTAATACCTAACCTAGCTACTTTTTGTACAAATCTAGCAACACCACCTAATAATCCTTTACTTAATTGTCCGCCTGTTGCTTCCCTCATTTCATCCATCACATCGGTTGTTCTATTCTGCAAACGCCCCAATTCCGTTCCATATAAAGCAGGACCCGATAATAACATCAATGGACGAATTCCCGCCACCTCTTGTTCAAATCTAGTTTCTCTTTTTGTAATTGAAAAAGATTTTCTTAATCCTTTTTGTGCTTTAAATGATAAAAATAATAAAGGATTTGATGATGAATTTTCTATATCCTTACTATTACGAACCGCATACTTTTTTTCAGGAGTTTCTGTTGGTCCAAATGGTACAATTACCTCTGTTCTGAATAATTCTAAAATAGTTTTTCCCATTATTTTTGCACATATGAGTTACCAGATGATTGAGCAGAAACTTTTGATACTCCACTCGTAATTTTTCTACCATCCATATTAACAGCTATCTTTCCAGAAGCCATATCCATTCTTAATCCTTTTACTTCAGCTATTAATTCGTTTATATTATTTGCATTAGGTCCTCCACCAGAGCCTCCTAATAAACTACCTATTCCATTAATCATAGCACCCAATGGAGTTGCTCCCATAACCTGAGATAATAAATCTCCCGGTGTTTTTGTTGCTATAAGCGTATCAGCAGGATTTGTTGATATAATTTTTCCTTTTTGTATTACACCATCATTTACAGAACCAGCAGGTTCAGCTGCCTCCTTTTGAACACTTGATGCGGATGATTCACTAAATCCTAATAATTTTTTTGCCCAACTAGGTAATATATTAGAAAACAAACCTACTAAGCTATCTCTTAACCATCCTAATAATTCTGGGAATGCATCCATAGCTATATTGATAATAGCTCTTGGAATTGCTGCAAAGAATCCTAACACACCTTTGAAAATATCCATCAATCCCTTACCTACCATTTCCATATCACCAGAAAAAAGTCCTTTTACAACTGATACAATACCACTCACCACATCTAATATACTTTGAAACATATTCCATCCCATTTCTATTGCTTTAAGAAAGCCTCCTGCAAACACACCAACTATTCTACCTAAATAATCAAATCCCGTTATTAAATAATCCATTATACCACTAGTTCCACCAAAAATACTAAATACATTATTCAACGAATCACTAATTCTTTTAAAGAAATTTGCGAATGGAGTAAAGAATCCTTTTACAAAAGATGCTATAAGTTTAAATGCAGGAACTAATATACCAACTACAATTTCACCAATAGGAAGGAACGCATCTAAGAACGTATCACCAATACCAGAAAAAGCATTTTTCATTTGAGTGAATTTTCCTTGCGTTTCTTGAGTTAGTCTATCCTTCTCCATTAATGCATTTAATTCACGTTCACTCATTTTTGATACATCCTTACCCAGCTTTGCTTGCTCCATTGCGTAGCCAATTTGCTTCTCTTGCAAATGTCCAAATTTATTGTAAACTTTTTGCATGTTTACCAACTCACCCAATTCCATTTTTGTAGCTTTTGCTAAAGCCATTTTATCCCACTTACTTAATTGAGTAATGTCACCCTGTTTATTTAATTCACCTACTATTGCTTTATTCATTCCAAGCAAATCATCTGCCGCTGCTGCAGCACGTGCTTGCGTTAAATCAAACCTTCTTCCTAAAACAGCGCTAGCTTGAAGTTCATCTGTAATACTTGTTTCAAAGTCTAAAAGATTATCTGCTGTTTTTGTTAATGCACCAATCGATGTTCCAAGCTTTGCAGCTTCAACACCAGCCTTAACTAATTCTTTGTAAGAGCCTCCAAAATATTTATATGCTGCTTCAGAGTTATCTGCTAAATCTTTTATAACTTTACTTGGTGCTACTTTTGCTGCTTTAGCCATATTAACAGCTATGCTTGTTTGGGCTTGTGCTTGCTCTTGAGTAAGGTGCCCCATATTCATAAACATATGGGTTAGCTTTGCAGCACTATCCATAGATACACCAAAGTTTTTATTAAGAACAACTATATTTTCAACCACAGCCGTTGATGGCTCCATTAAATTATGGAATTCATTTGATAATGTTGATGATGCCGTTGAAACATCTTCCATAGTTGCTCCCAAAAATTTAGTTCTCATAGCAACATAGCTAATTTGTCTTCCTAAAAATTTTATCTGAGAGTTTAATAATCCTGTTTCTTTTTTAAATTGTTTTTGAGCCTCACTCATCTGATACATTCTGTACACTCCCAAAGCTATTACCGCAACAATTGCAGCAATAATAGCTTGTGGTCCTGCTAATGCAGGTCCTAATGCTCTAACAGCAGCCGTCATTGATGTTAAGCCACCCCTCATTCCGGATAATACACTCTTTGTTACATTGGCACCACCTTCCATAGATTTGGTAAAAGATTTTTTAAACCCACCCATAAATTGATTGCCTAAATCTTTAATTCCTGCTTTTAATTTATCAAACGGAATTACTTTACTAAAAACTTTCCCAAGAATTGGAATATTTTCTAAATTACTTTGAAGTGTTTCAAACTGACCTTCTAATGCATGAGTAACACTATCTACAATATCTTTAGTTTTTTTCAAAACACCAGCTCTTTTTTCCTCTGCTTTAAAAATAGATTTATTTACATTTAAAGAATCGATTACGGCTTTTAATTGAGATTCATATGCAACAAGCAATCCTTTATTAGTACCAAACTTCTTCTCATCTAAGTTACTTTGCCTTTTTTTAATTTCTTCAATAGCTTTATCTATTTGCTCACTGGATTTTAAATTTTTGATTATATCTTGTGTTAGTTGAAATTCTTTTTTTATTTCTTTGTTTACACCTTCTTTGCCTTTAAGCATAGATTTAAAATCCTTCACCATCGATGAAGTTAGCTTTTGCATTTCACTAAGTTCTTTCAGAGAATTATCCGCCATAAGGATTATTTACTTATTTACTTTTTTTATTTATATCCAAACCCACACTCTTAGCCCATTGTTTCATATATGGAGTAAGTTCATATCCTTTATCAATATAATCTTGCACATCCGCTTTAGCTTTTGTTAATGCTTCATCAGCATCTTTTATAGCACTTTGTAATTCTTTATTGTTTTTAAGTGCTTTTTGTATTTGGTATCCCATCACTTTATTAAGTATGTTCATAAAGAAACTATTTTCCTTTACGATACCATGTTTTTTTGTCATTTCTTTAAAAAGATTCCTATCTTCGTTAGTTACTTTAATATGCTTCATTTGACGGTTTTTTATAATGATAAATATTAGGAATAAAAAAAGTGAGGGATTTTATCTCCTCACTTTCAATTTTGAATTAGCTTTTTGAGTAGCCTCTTGATTTTGTTGATTTTCTTTCTTTTTAGCTTCTACCAGTTCATTATAATAAAATAATCTCATATTAACCGGCATTTCGTAAACATCAGATTGAATAAATCCATTACCATAATAACATAACTCAAAAATCTGTCTATGTAGTAATTCATAATAATTACTCGGCAGGCCAAAAAAACCCTACGCCCATCGGAATCGGGCGTACCTCCTTTTCTCCTGTTTCAGGGTTTTCATATTCAAATTCCATTTCAATATCAGGACTAATACTTTTTACATATTCTCTAAATGCTTTTGTGTCCTTTGTTAAAAAACCATTAGTAATAAAATTATTTATATATCCTACATCATTTTTTCCATCTACTGAAACAAACATATATCTATATCTTGTTGTAAGTTCAAATGATGTATCTTTATTCATTTTTTGTAATGCTTTTACTTCTCCATCAATTTTCTTCTCATCACCATGTGTTAAAAGTTTAAATTGAATTACATTTTTTGTTGTAGGAGTTGTAAATGTATATACATTCTCTCTATTAAGTGCGGAAGTATTTACATCTCTTGTCTGAACCTTTCTTAAGTCTACTACTACTTCATCTTTTCTACCAAACTCATCTTCCATTTCAACTTTATATTCATGTCCGTATCCTAAAATACGAGTAGCTAACATAATTGCGTTTTTATCACCTAAAATAATATCATCCGCATTTATATCTTTGTCTATAATAATTGATTCAAATAGTTTATCTAAAACTATTCCTTTTTTAATTAAGTTTTGTGATGCTAAAATTTCTTCTTCTTTAGCGGTCATATACTTTATTTCTACAGTACCTTTTGATAAAGGACTTGATTCAGGATAACACTTACCATCGGATGGCAATCCTATCACTTCGGTTGGAAATTGATTTACACTCATAATATTAAAACGTTTGTATATAAATATATAAGTTTTAAAAAGTTGGCATAAAAAAAGGGAATACTTTTGATATTCCCTTTCTATGTATGAGTTTTTTATTAGAATTCAAGAACTGCGTAATCGTATGTAAGTGTCATAGTTACAGTTGCTACTTCGTTTGAAGATGCATCTAAATCACCAAAGTTTACTTGCGTTGGGAATGCACCATACAAAGTCCATTGTTCAACTTTATCACCAACTGGTCCTAACATATAGATATCAACACTCTTTTTATAAAAGTCAGCGTATCCATTTCTACCTGTTAAAGATTCATGTGATAAACGAACCCACTCCATTACTGCTTGAGCAGCTGAAGGAACAATTGGGTCATAAAGAGTGATTTCCAAATCTTGCCACTCACCTTTACCCTTTAATTGTCTCTTTACGTTGATATGGTCTATTGTTACTTTCTCAAAGTTTAATTGAGGTCTGTTACCTGTCTTAACCATAAATGCTGGGATACCCGTACCTTTGAACTCCATGTAGTAACGGTTCTTCATCTTCGGTTCGAAGGAGGTGAACATCATATCTCCAAAATCTAATATATTTGCCATTTTTTGTCCCTTTTATTTTATATTAATAAATATCAATTTTATTTCAATCCATATTAAGCGTTAAAAGATGCCCCAGTTGGTAAGATGTTGAAATCCACTACAATGAATTCCGCTGTCTTAGCCGGCTGAAGGAATATTTGTCCTGCTAATATGTTTCTATCAATTACATCCGGTGTGTTGTTGGTTTCATCCATTACAACTCTGAATGCGTATAACCCTTGTCTTTGTTGAATTGATTCCAAATAAGGAGTTACAGTGCCGATAAATCTACCTCTTGTTGCATCAGTATTTTGTTCGAATACTAAGTAACGAGAAGTTGATGCGATGAACTTCTTAACAGTGATAAGTAATCTTCTTACGTTGATTCTATCTAATGCTGAAGCCTTATCTTGCAATGTCTTCTGTCCGAATGCTACAATACCTTGTCCAGGGAATACAGCGATTGGGTTTACTTTGTTCTCATATAGAGTATCTCTTTCAGCGTGTGTTAATCTATTCAATACACTAACTGCTCCTACGATACCACCTCTATTCAAACCAGCAGGTGCGAACCATTCTGCTGCTAATCTATCGTTAGAAGCGAATACAGCCGGCATCAATACTGATGGTGGAACTGAAGTTAATTTATTTGTATTTACATCCACAGTTTTAACCCAAGGATAGTAAGTTGCTACATAGTTTGAATCTACTGCGTTTGCTTGTTCAGTTGCTTCAGTAATTGTATCATCATAATCGTTGAAATCAGCGATATAGAAACAATCTGCTCTTTCTTCTACCATATCAATTACTCTAGTAGTGATTGCTGGGTGTAATGAACGAATGATACCTGGTGTTACAACCATATTGATATCATATTCATCAGGATTTGATAAAGCGTTAATTGCTCTTTCGTATGCTAATGAACCACTTGCTGTTGAAGTTGAACAGTTAAATCCTTGCGTATTTGCTGCTCCCCACTCAACATCACCAGCTCTTGCTGCTACGATTGTTGGATTCATTCCATCATAACCATCTTGGAATGCTACCATAAATTGTCTCTTAACCATGTCTGATGATTTAGAACCAGTCATTACATATGTTAATTGAGAATCGAATGCAAATGGTACGTTTGAACCAGTTACAACACCATTAGGTAATGGTTTTAAGTATTGCCAGTTATTGAAGTATGCATTTTCACTTTCTAAATCTATACCAGAATAGTAATATGGTGCAGATGATGAGTTACCAGTAGAATTTGTTTGGAATGCTACTGCAGGTACTCTTGCTGCTTCAGTATTATTATTACACTCAATTGGGTTTTGATATGCATCATGTCCAAAAGGTGCTGCAGATACAGGATATGTACCAGGAGTTGCTACTTCAACTCTAACATATTTTGATTGGTTTGAATAATCACCATATTCTGTGATTTTTCCCGCCGCATCAATACTAATATATCTATCACCAATTCTTCTAGCAATATAGTTAGGAGAAGCAGGGTCTAAATTACAATTATTATAAGTTTCTAATACAACTTTTCTTTTATCAGTATCAGAGAATGTTCTGATTGTTACAGTAAATGTTGCGTAATCAGTTGAACCATCTTCACCAGCTGCCTTTACATTTGAAATACCAACTTTAAACTTAGTGTTGTAGTTAGTACCATGTCCCATTGTATGGAATTTGAAAAGGTTACTTCTTAAATTGTTATTATCTTTTTGAGAAATAATCCAAGGTGTAGATGCTGCTCTAAATGCAGGAGTATCTTCAGTACCAGTATAGTCTTGGTCAGGTAATTCAGCTACTGTAATTACAGTGTTACTTGTTAATGAACCTGTATAAGGTGTAGCAGAATTTTGGAAGTAAACATAAGCATATGCAGTTTTACTTCCCATTGGAGAGTTACCGAATACATCATAAAGGTCATCTTTAGATGTGTTTAAAACAGATGCTGAATAGTTAGCTGTTGTTAAAGAACCAGATAATCCTTTTAATACAAAAGAACCATCCAATGCATCATTACTTACAACACTAACATCAGTACCGGTAGTAGTTGGGAAACCATAATTTTGGTATCCATTCTTTGTAGAATAAAGAACACCAATAAGTTTCTGACCCAGACCAGCTGATGCAGATGCAAATATTGCTAAAGGTTTGGTTTGCTTATATCCACCAATTCCTGCAACTCTTACTACAGTTGCTGAACCAGCTTCTTGCAAATATCTTTGTACTGCATATTCAGTATAATAAGTTCCATCAGGAGTTCCAAATTTTTCTTGGAAGTCTGATGGGGAAGTCACAATAGTAGGAACAAATGCAGGTCCTTCTTTAAAAGGTCCTATAAATGCTGCTCCAATTTCACCAACTCCTTGCGCTAAGAAGGATAGGTCATTTTCTCTTGTGAATACACCAGGTGATACGATTCTTTCTGCCATTTTATTTCTCCAATTTCGGTTTTTTGTTTGTAATTCCAATAAGGTTTACGAATTACTAATATAAATATAAAGAAAATATCCAAAACACAATATCATGCTTTGGATATAATTTATAAAAATTTTATTTTTCTTTTTATTAAATTGGTATTCTTGGGGTGTTATCCGCTGAACCAGAAACCCAAGGAAATTGATTATCTAATAGATTTGTGATAGGATTTCTAGACTCATCCATTTGCTTTTCAATTCTCTCTGATATATGGTCCCAATAGTTTGTAGCTTTATTTGAACCACTAACATAATTTTTTACCCAATCTAATACTTGTGATTCTGTTAAATTTTCATATGATGTAAAGTTTTCTGGGTCTACCGAATTTATTGGAAAGGGTGTTGCTCCTACGAACTCACCTTTATTTCCATCTTCATCTGTAGCCGTTACTTTCCATTGTGTTCCAACAATAACGTTTTCTAAATCAGTTGAATTTTGTTTTTTCAACCCCGTTAATTTCCATTCGTATGTATATGCCATAATATTTTTTTTAATTATTAATAAATATTTAAATTAGGTATTTTCCAATTGGTCCATAGGTCCAATTACATTGAAATCAAACTCTTGGCACATTTTTTCAGCAAGAAATTGATTACTTCCACTCCATGCATTTAATACATCTTGTGGTACTTTCCATTCACCATTTGCAACTTGTGTATCTGGAATTGCTACAGATTCTCTATTTGGGTCTCTATATCTTAATTCATATCTTACTACACAATCATCTTGTTGTAAATCATATCTTAAAATATTTGTAAAAACCACATTAACCGGTTTACCAAATACATTTTTTTGTTCTACTTTAGTTAGCATTTTATTTTTTTATTTTATACGTCTTGTAATACAGTTGCTGATTGAATAACATTTCTTTCTATTAAATCTGCTGCTATTTTTTCTTTCAATAAAGGATATGCTTTTGCAAATATATCCCCACCTTCTAACACACCAAAATCAGGAACTTTCTTTTGATAAACTCTACCATCAATAATTTCTTCTTCAGTTCTAGACATTTGTATTGAATGCCAATTTGGTATAGCATCTACTTTTGCAAGAAATCTTTCTTGAATAGGTGCTCCCATACGATTTGAAATGTTTGTTTCCAAAAGTCTCGCTGTTTCTTCATTTTTAAATACATTCACATAAAGTTCTAATGCACCTTTGTTTCTATCTACAACATAACGATAGATTCTAACATACGCTTCATCGGTTATACCCTGTGATGTTCCAATTTCTGCTGCTATTTTAATTGCCATAGTTATTCTCTTTTTAATATATATAAATATATAGTTGTTTACTCAAACCCTAATTTTTC
>JACCDX010344077.1_pt1 | contig 25833 bp, 54 predicted proteins | sample 7449681 | NCBI WGS metagenome assembly JACCDX01 (sample SAMN15323450, study PRJNA562643) | freshwater metagenome | isolation source: river surface water | place: USA:Blue River Watershed | collected 2017-08-18
ATCGTAGTGAAAAATAATTCTCCGTCGCCCCCATTGATTACCGCGCCCAAATGAAGACGCGCATCGGCAACAAGGCGTGCGCCGTAAAAAATATCACTGCGATCTTTTAACATCGTGTTATTGAGCGATCAGCGTATTAAGCGTTGCGCGGAAATCATGAATTGTTCCACTGTTCTCAACGACTTGATCAAATCCATCCCAATCGTCAAGCCCACCTTCTGACTGATGCGACCCTGCATTGATCACAGAAGGTCGAACAATTTTCCACATTTCGCCCCCAATCTTTTTGATCATTTCTGCTTCGTTTTGAAAACGAACATCATCAACAACAATTCTGCAGTCTTTATCACGAAAGCATGAAGACACGCGGTGCATCATGCAGTCGATCCAAATGCTCCGAGAAATGCACTCGCGCCCCCACTCTGTTCCAAGAGTTTGCAGTACATGACGAGGAGTTGTATTGATTTCCTGAACGAGCTTTTCCTTTTGCCCCCAAACCAGCGACATCGCCTGTTCTCTTGTGTAGCCAAGCGAAATAAAAAATTCTGTTCCCATGCGCTTGATGGGTTCTGCAAAGCTCATTGTGCGATAGCCCTGCTGCGCTAACACGTTCGCTGCAAGTGATTTTCCAGATTGAGCGGCGGGACTGTAAAACCCAATGAGTCTGTTCACTGTAATTTGCTGTCGCTATTGAATGATACAAGAAAACCCCCTTTCGGAGGCTTTCAAGTCTTGGGCTTACAAGCTATTCACCTTGACAAGGCCCAGAACCCACATGCGGGGGCGGTACCGCCTTGTTCCCTGATGAGACCCCTTGACGTTGCGTGCGCTGGTGCTTTACAGGCCTACCGCTTGGCCCGAGCAGTAGAAACGTTGGCGCCGGGGAGGTGAATCAGCCCTGTTTCAGTGGGATAGGGCCGTGCTTCGCCAAGAGATCAGAAGGGCATTTCGTCTGCAGCCGGAGCAGTCGAGCGAGAAGGCATCTCTTGACCCTGGCGCTCAGGGATCGTGAAGTCAGTCGCATCCATGTAGATAGCAACGTATTCAGTGCCATCTTTTTTCTTTTTGGGAGACACGTTTTTTACGGTTCCCACAAGAGTCACTTGGCGACCGTCTTCCATGAATTTGACTGCGGTCTCGATCTTCTTGCCGTAGAAAGTGGCGTTGACGAAGTGAGTTTGTTTTCCGTTTGTAGTTTTAGAACGAATACCGACAGTAGCAGTTTTGCCGTAATCGCCATCCTTTACTTGAACCTCGCCGGTCACATAACCGCTAGCAACAAGAGTGAGCATCAGAGTTCAGGCTCAATGAGCCTTGGAAATTGGGTGTTTTCGAGTGAGCAGTAAGCTTTGTAACGCTCGATAAATTCTTGCGCACAAGCTTTCAGCTCTTGCTTGTTCAGGACGTGAACGTGAGGTTCGCGCCAGTCGTAGCAAACACAGATTACACCCTGAGTTATCTCATTGTCAAGTTCGCCTCGCTTTACAGCAAGATTGTGAGCAAGCGCATATGCGGCGATCTGCACTTCAGCACTTTTGTAATGCGACATTGATTTTGCTTTTTTCTTGACGCCTTCTTCTTTGTAGGAGCGCACTGTCTTCCAGTCCCAGATGCTGTACTGCCCATCCCAATGCAAGCGCAAGTCGGCAGTGCCTGCATAGCCAAGATGACAGAAGAGAGCTTCTTCCATCAAAAAAGATGGAGCGCTGACTTCATTCTTGAAGTTTTCCTTTTTGATTAAATCAAGAACTGGCGACAGATGGGTGATGTATTCGTGAATGTTGTAATCCATAATTTCATCCATCGTCGCGTGATCCATTTTATGTTTTTCTGCATCTTTCATGAACGACATTTCTACTTCAGCGTGAATGATCGTTCCCCTGCGCTGCGCCCGTTGCATAATGTCTTCCCAGTTGGGCTCCATCTGTCGCCAGATTTCAAGACCCTTTATTTTGTTTGGATCGAACAGTTCTGATGTCCTACCCAGAACAGAGCTGACAGAAACGTATTCGTGATCGTCCTTGACGTAGAAGCCCGATTTAGGATGCGCCATGTTTTCTGATTAAAGAGAGGAGTTTGAGAGCAGGAAGTCAGCCGCCTGCCAATGCCCATTATCTCGCAAGTAAACGATAATTGCAAGCAGTGCGCGTTTTGATTCCGCCTCCCACTCTCCTAGGGCTCGATCGTTGATGATCGGGGAAATAGCGAGACAGAGTTCGTGTTCAAGCTTTGTCATGTTTCTGTAAAAGAGATGGAAGCACTCGATCAAATACTTTTTTCCAGTTGATGATTGCTGCGTGACCTTCGTGAATTGTTCTTACTTCGCCTGGTACTGCAAGGATTTCAGCGAGTTGCACTGTTTTGTATCTGTGCCCACAGAATTCACATTGCCTGTATCTGTAAAAGTCTCCACTTGGAGTTCTTAGCGAACTTGTCACCTTTGTGATTAAGGCATTGCAGTTGGGACAGGGTAGAGAGGCTTTGTTGAGCGGCACTGAGGGATGGGTTGGTTGAAGTTCTAATTTGAGGGAAATTAGAAGTTGGTTAGGCGTTAAGGGGCTGATCAAGAACCAGGCTGGCAGCGGATGACGTGAGCCAAGGTCGCAACACCACCTGAAAGCCAAACAAACCATATAGCTGCCCAATAAGGTGGCCGAGAAGAACGTTTGTTCATGAAACAAAGAAGGGGGTCTGCTACTCAGTCGGAGGTTCAAGATTCTTTAAAGAGGCAATCTGGTTTTCAAGCTGTTCAATGCGCTTGAAAGCATCTGCCAATAGCTTTGCGGTTTCCCATGAAGAAGCGGCAGTTGGCTGCTCACTGCCAAGTGGGCCGTACACGCTGAGTTCGATTTCAGCGTTGATCTCGCGTGCTTCGTTTTGGTCAGTCATGGAAAGAGGTTAGTTGGCCGGGCTACAGGGCTTTGATCCGTTCAGCAAAGTCCCGCAGCGATTGCATCTTGCGCTGCTCGTAGCTGCCCCAAGTGTCGCTGATGTCTTCAGTTGGGTCACTGGGGCTGGTCAGTGCCCAGCAGTCTGGGAAGCAGAGACCTGCATCAAGAGCGGCTTGGATGAGCTGTTGGTCAGTCATCGGCCCTCCAGCTCGTCAGCGAGAGACAGAAGGATTAGAGCGTCACGCTTGCAGTACAAGGCAGCAACGCGAAGGGCAGCGGCAAGACAACCTTGTCCTGTGTGGCTGGAACGGAAGGCGTCCAGCACTGCCTGAGCAGCGGGTGAGAGATCAACCATTGTCAACCCAATCCCATCCAAGTAATAGCTTCGTCATGAGCCGATGAAGTCTGTTTGGTTTTTTATACACAGCAAACTGGGTTTGGCCCCAGTTACTTTTTCCAATTACCCAGAACCCCTTGGGGGTGGGTGGGGTAGCGAGCTGCATGGTCATCAGTTGATCGGACTAATCGGGCAGGGATTCAAGAGCGCGGCGGATAATTTCCACATCGTATTCTTCATCTTCTGCCGAATCGTGTCCATCCGTGTTCATAAACCTGAGCCAAGCTTGTTTAGCTTGGTCCTTAAGGCTTGCAGACTTAGGGCGGCGGAAAAAGCGAAGATCGGGAATTTTGCGCATACTTAAAGGTTGGCTTGCCAGCCACTCACAGCACGCCTCAAGCTCTTGGTCTGCGCCCCATTGGGCGGCGCGGATGGTAAGAAAACGCTCTAAATCGCTGAGTTCGCCGCCAGCAGTGCAATCAAAGTGCTCACCAATCCACTGCAGCACAAGCTCCGGTGGCGGTGGGGTGATGGGGTTTTGTTGTGTCATGGGTAATTAGTGGCAATGATTACTGGGCTTCAAGCTGCTCTGCGGTCAACGCATCCAATTCGTCGGCAACAGCGTAAATGTCATCAACATCAATCACCAAGCTGTACCAGCCTTCGCCGGTCGCTTCGTAGGCATTTCCACCGACTAAGCCGCGAAGTGCAGCGGCGATTAACGGAGCCATCTCAAGAGCAAATCCCGGCAACCCTTCAGGCGGGACGTCGTACCGCTTCAACGTCACCGCCGTCAAAACCTCTTTCGTTTCTGGTGATAGTTCTTTCATGGTTGTTAGTTGATCGGACTACTGGGTTCGGGACCAGTCCACAATCCTTGCGGCCAATTTCATGTACTTAGCACGCGGGAAAGCAGGCTCAAGGTCTGGGTTTTGGATGTTGAAGCCAACCTCAAACATGAAGCGTTGGATCTGTTCGTAGCTGGGATAGCCAATGTGTCCCTCGCTTTCAGCCAAGGCGGCTTCAGCTCGACGAAGCAACTCTTCAAGGTGAGAAAGGCTTGCGCCGTTGTCTTCGATGTACCAGCACTGATAGCGATGCAGGGCTTCGGTCAGCTCAGCGCACAGTTGTTTGTAGTCGGTCATTGTGTTTAGTGGGATGGACTAGGAGGGCTCGTAGGTGGCGGCGAAGATGTCTGGCTTGCAGGGATAAAACTCTCCCTTGACCCCGCGAATGATCCAGTCGCCGGGGTTAGCTCGATGCGTCCCCTCAAGGGTCTCGATCAGCAGAAACTCGCCAATCGCACTGGCCTCTCCTCCTTGACTCAAGATCCATTTGATCAGCTCTGCCGCAGAAGACACATCCCCTGTGTGCTCGCGAGCTTCAATCTGAACGGGCTTTTTGGTGAAGTAGGGCATGGTAGTGATGTTGACTAATCGGGCAGGGATTCAAGAGCGCGGCGGATGATGTTCTCGTGAACGGCATCCATGCGGTCGCTGCAGTCGTCCAGCAGCGTAAGCGCCTGCGTTTTCAAGCTCGGCGGCTTGGGGCGGCGGGCGGTGTGGAGACAATCCGCGTAGTGTTTGTCGTAACCAGGCAGGCTGCCGCGGAGCCACTCACAGCACGCCTCTAGCTCCTGATCAGCGCCCCAGCGGGCGGCTTGAGTGGCGATGTTACGAAGTCGACCGGACGTAATCGAAATGGTTGCATTTGTGAACGGCTCATAGGAGTAGTTGTCATCGCACAGCCACTGCTCCACCAACTCAGGCGGAGGGGTGATCGGGTGTTCTTGAGTCATTGTTGGACCTCGTAGTGTGTAGAGCTAAGAAGACGAACGAATAGCGTGAATAGCAACCGCAAGGCCGAAAGAAATCCACACGAAGTAAATAGCTGCCCAGTACGGAGGGCCGGATGATAGACGGGGCATTAGTGTGTAGGTCACTGGGCTTCAAGTTCATCAAGGTCAACGATTGGGACATCGCACCACTCATGGCCATGGTCAAGGCCCTGCGTCCACAAAAAACACGCTTGAAGCACAAGCTTGCCATTGCGTCGAGCCAAGCGGTAAGCCTTTGCTTGGCCGTTCTCAACCCGAGCAGGGGCAGCAAATGACAAGTTAATAATGCCGTTGTTGTCAGTCATTAGTCGTAAGAAGCGAAGGGCCTAGTCGTTCCAAAGCGCACAACATGCACCAAGTACCTTCATGACCAGGGATGTTGCTGCTAATCGTGTGAGGGTGCGTGCCGTGCTTGGGGCATATGACCTTGGGAGGCTGATAAACCTGGCAGGATTGATTGGTGACTCGAAGCTCTTGAGTTTGAAATTCTTCAGTCATTTCCTCTGTGATCGCCAACTGTTTTGCACTTCTGTAAGTCGATGACGGTGACATAGCCTTCTCCGCCCTCGGTTTCCCAAGTGCTCGGATGCGCTCTGGCTACAGCCTGAGCATCTTTAAGTGTTGTGCAAGTCTTGATTGGGTAAGAAGATACGCCACACTCGATGCAACCAACTTGATACACCAAATAGCGTGAGCTCATTTTTCAATGCCAAGCGTCGGAACAGGAAGGCCACCTTCTGTCGGAACGTAAATTGTGCGATTGCCCTTTTCACTACCTTCCTGCAAACCTACAATATACAAATACTGCAAATATCGCGGGTTATCTTTTAGTGAATCGCCGATGATGCGATTAGCTTCTGCGACACCTTTGGCGCGTTCGATTTCAGCTTCTGCCTCAAGCGAAGCTGCATCTTTTTTCGCCTTCGCTTCAAGCACTTTCACCTGGCGCGTACTTTCTGCCTCCATGAGGGAGGCCTTGCCAGCCAGGGTGCGGTTGTAGACGCCAAGCTGAGGGAGCCCCCAGAGAACAAAGGCAAGAGCGGCAAGAGATGCGACAGTGATGCTGATAGTAAAAACAGTGTTGTCTTTCATTGTGATTTTTGCTGATTATTTCCAGCGATCTTGTGTCGCCGATTTTTCTTTTGCGTAAAACGCAAGGAACTGCTTATGGTTCTCTTCCAGCCACTCGCGAGTAGCTCGATTTGCTAGTCCAGAAATACTTGTATCACTGAGCTGAGCCAGCTCAACAAGTTTTTCGTAAATGGGGCGAGGAAGAGTAAATGTGACTCGTTGGCTTGAGCTAATTTTCATCAGTCGTCTCCGAATGCGTCTTCAGCGGCTTTTGCAAGATCATCAATTGTCTTGGTGCTCACTTTGTCGCTAACTGGCTCAGGAATAATTTGCGCGCCCTTGCTGTTCTTGCCTTGGTTGAACATCTTGACGTGATCTTTGCCAACCGCCTTCAGTAGCGCCGTTGCTTTGTTTTCGGGGATTTCTGCGAGGCTCAAGGATTCAGTGATCGTGAGCACGGTTTTGATCCCGTACTGCGTGATGCCCAGATCCATCAGCTTGGTTTCAAGCTTTTCGTTGACTGAGGTGGGTGCGAAAGCGACGCTGGCGGGGAGGCCGCCGGGTGTCTCATCAACAAGCTTGCGAGCTGCCGCCGGGGCAGAGGCCGTCTTGGGTGCTGCAGTGCCTGCATCGCTACCCAGAACGGCATCCAGGGCGTCATGCTCAACGATTTCCATGGCCGTGACCCAGAGGTAGCGGCGTAGATAGGTCTGCACAGCGCCCAGGTTCTGAATCTCGTGAGCTCCCTTGAGAGCAGCGCTGGACATGGGGCTCGAGATCTCGATGCAGTCGTCTGGGTTGCTGCAGTCGGTGATGGTCAGCGTGGCTTCCTCTTTGCCGTAGCTGACGACACCTGAAATCCCGAGCGACAAAAAGATTTCTTGAACAGTAGGAAGGAAGTCCCCAAGTTCAAAGTAATTGTACCCAGCGAATTTGTTTTTACCGCTTTTTGAAAGCTTTTTACCCTGAAGCGCGATACGCGCCTGCATGAGTTTCTGATGAACGGACATGCCGCCTTGTGTGTTGAACAGATGCAAGGTAGCATCAGATTGCATGAGCTGTCAACCCCCTTTAGCTGCAAAATGCCGACACGCGCCTCCACCTCCCTCAATCGCATCCTGCGAGTGACGGTGAATTTGCTTTTTGAGAAGGGCGAAAGCGTACAGGCAATTGCAAATTTGATGCAGGGATTTGTTGATAGAAGAATGATTCAAGAATGGTATGAAAAGTATTGCGAGATCAACGGAATTAGTACGGAAGAGAATTCATCTCACAAACATCTGACAAGAAAGATTCCTGTTGCGCCTATTGATTTTGAAAAAGTAACGCTTGATGAGTTTGAGAAAAGAAAAGAATCGAACTGGGATGACTTTTAGTTTTACACAGGTTTCTGTTCCGATAATTTTTTATAGTGCTTTTTCGCTGTCTCTTTTGCAAGCTCAAGCGTGCTTTCAACTGACGCAGGCTGTCTTGGGTGCGTATTCAACCATTGAAATGGCTGTGTTTTTTTAGCTTCTTCCCAGTCTGTGACTTTGATCACAGCAATCCCTCGCGTTGTCATCACCGCCCAGCCGTAGTGATGTGAAGTGTCATGTGCTTCCAAAAAAGCTTCGACGTATCCTGGCGCATTTAATTCGTCACGCAGCGTGAAGATTGATACCCAGTTCGGCGCCGGTGAGATCTTTGCGTTTGTCATAGCTATAAATAATTGAAGGCGCTAGAGCTTTTGCGATCATATCATTTAATTTGTTTTGAATCTTTGTTTTAATCTCCTCGTTGCACACCGCTACAGCTTGGTCAAGTTTTGCGCACAGGCAGTTCACGTCTTTTCTGTAGTAGAGATGCACTCCAAACATGTACACTATTCTTTCGTTTTCTTTGACGCAAAAAATTGCATAATTTTCTTGCTTGATTCTGCTGTGATAATAGAATGCACAGTTGTGCATTATTTGCGCGTGCCTGTAAAGTTCTTCTGTTCCACTTGCGTAGCAAATTGAATAACGATCATCAATAAAATTATCTTGCAACTTTTTGCAAAATAGCATTGATGAATTGTTTTCTTTGAAGTAAAAATGAGTAAATGAATTCTTTCTTCGCTTTGGGGTTAGCTCAATTAGTGCATCATGTAACTCTCTGATTGAGTTGTATTGAATTTGCGAAAAATCAAATCCTTCATTCGCATTAAGTCTGTGCATCATTGAAAATGTATCATTGAGAATCATATTACTATAAAGCGCTGAAATGATTGCATCAATAGATAAGCGATCAAAAACTTTCATTTGCTTCGCTTTCAAATACTTTGCCCCGTACTCGTAATAAAGACCGTCCGAAAATATACGCTCTTGCCCAAAACGATCTAAATGCGCTTGCGACATTTTTTCAAGAAATTCTTGCGCATGATCTAGTGAGCGATTAATTCTTATGTACTTTGCAATTCGCAGCAATCCTTGCGCCATCAGTGGATTTTTCTTAATCGCACTGAATAGAACGCGCCTGCTCTTCTTTCCGTTTGTGCGCAAAATTGTTTTTACGGGATCGTCAAGCAGGAATTCACCAACAGAAATTTTACGCAGTGTTTCATCTGTAAATTCACGAGTGCCTGGGTAGCAGAGCTGCGTCATCAAAGAGAACGGGTCGTTACTCAGATAACGAGTCGAGATCCCATGACGCTTCAGAAAGCTGCGCAGAAAAGCAAGTAGGCGACGCTCCTGAGCCAAGTAGAGCCCACGATCAGGGTCTTTGTGCATGGGTTTTTTGCGATTACCCTCTTGCGCCCTGCAAAGCATTGCCAACTTGCTACGCATGTGATTTGGAGACGAAGTGCGAACTCCGACTTGGCGCCCAGCCAAGTTGTAAAAAATAAATCTTTTTTCACCAGATTTTAACGTTCTGATCTTGAGTTGATATTTGAAGTGATCATTAAAAACTGACCCACCCTCGTAGTCTTTCGATCTGTAGCGCGACGAAAAAGTAATTGAATTTTCATGTTCAAATGCAAAAAACGTATAACTTGAAGACGACATTTTTCCTTTTTCTGTCGCTTTCATGCCCTTGCGAAAAGATGCGATCTTCTTGCAGGAGATGTAGTTTTTCTTTTTCTGAGCAGGAATTTGATCAAGCATTGTCTGTTCTGCGTTGAGAGAGTGAGTGCGCATTCCGCAAAGTCTTGCGCACTATTGCTATTTTGTCAATACTTGGGCGCATCCTAGACAGACCTCTTCAAAGCTAGAAATCTCAGCAAGCGCATCGACTGCTGTTTTTTCTGCCTCAAAAATCGCATTCACGTGCGAGAGATAGTCAACGACATATCTTTTGTTTGCCGAGGCGTAAGCTAAAAGCTGTTCTGCTTGGGACTTGCATTTCTGAGCAATCAGCTTAAGATCTAACAGTTCATCGACTCTATACGCTTGCAAATTATCATTCAACTCGATAAATTTAATGGAAAGATCAATCGACTTTTTTCTTTGCAGGAATTCTTTCATGATGCGCACGCACTGAGCTCTGTACGCACGCTTGTCTTCATATTTCAAGAAGCGATAATTAAAATCATCGACAAGCGCAAAGCAGTGAGAGCTTCCCGCAAATCCAGACAGTGTTGAGCACAATGCAAATGTTTCTGCATTGACTTTTATTTTGTCGCCGACACGTAAATGCTGAGGGGGCGCAAAAGAATCTCCATCGTAGCAAAGTATAAATTCATCGTTCCACCTGCATTTGTCATCCGTGTTTCTATGACAGATTGGGCAGGGCGTGTTGCGAGAGGAATGATTCACTCTGCACGCTCCGTCATTGCATAAAATTCTTTAGCGAAGGAGATCTCGCATGTTCCTGTTGCGCCCTTTCTGTTTTTAACAACGGCGTACTCATAACGCATTGTGTCCTCGTTCTTGTCGTAATACCAGGGCCAATAGTTCATGATCACCATGTCTGCGTCTTCTTCGATGCGCCCAGATTCACGAAGATCAGAAAGCATTGGTTTTTTGTCATTTCTCGATTCAACACCTCTGTTCAATTGACAAACGGCGAGAATGTCAACACCTGTTTGCAGTGCAACAGTTTTTAGCTTTCGTGTTGCAGCGCCAATTGCAAGCGCTCGTGTCTCAGCTTTTGTCGAATCTGAATCAAGATCCATCAGCGTCAAATAATCAATGATTACCAAGGAGAGGTCTTTGTTTCTGCGCTTTTCTGTTTTGATTTTTGTTGCGACTTGAGTTGGCGAGACGTTGTATGTATTTGTAAAGATAAAGTTCTCTGCAATGCGTTCGATTGGAATTGATCGAATCCGCTCCTCTTGCTCCTCATCTTTAATTTGCCTGATGATGTGCCCATAGCTAAGAGGTGTGCCACCTTTTTCTAAGCACATTAAATAATCAAGACATGACAACATGCGCTGACAGACTTCTTTGTCAGACATTTCAAGCGTGTAGAAAAGCACCTTGGAACCTTTGGCGGCGACATCGAGAGCCAGGTTCATGGCCCAGGTTGATTTGCCGCTGCCGGGGCGTCCTGCAACCACGATCAGGCGGCCATCTGTCCCAAGTGTGGGATGGTTCAGGCCGCCGCCAAGAGCACTGTTCAGGAAGCCGAAACGGGTGCGTAGGACACGATTTTCCTGCTTCGGACCAAGCAGCATTTCCTTGGCAGCGATGAAGGGATGAACCTCATCTTTTTGTGTTTCTACGCCCTCAATAAGCTGCGCGGCATTTAGCACATAAGAAAGCGCGACCTGAGATTCTTGTATGTTGCAGCTTCTTTCTACAATATCTAGCGAATTTTTTAAGTAGTCTTTAACGAGAGAGCGGGCGTGATGAAAATGCCAAATAGGGATAATTTTATTTTTCCAGACATCAAGATCTTTTTCTACAGGGCGTGAAACAATCTCATCAATGTAATTGTCAATTGTTGCTGCATCGCATTCGACTATTTTTCTAAGGCGAGTCGAAACAGTAATTTCATTCGTCGGCGCGTCCTGGAAAGTTAGTAGTTCTTCTTGCAAGCAATCGAACATGCTTTTGTTAAGTGCGTCAGAAAATATCTCGCGCCCTTTAGGAAGATCCATGAATTTATCAATCCAATCCTGTTCGCCGAACCCAAAACAAAGATGGTTGTAGGCGGCGGCAAGAAAATGTTTTTCTATTTCAACTGAGTCCTGCTGAGTTTCAAAGTCTTCGATGCCGAGTGTTGTCACGTTGTTCTGAGTGCGAGAGTTTGCAGATTGTAGCACGTATTTCAGAATTGCAAGTCGCTTGCTGCGTCTTCTTCAAAAATTGTTGTGACAGCTTGCGTGCTGGGTCTGTTGTTGATTTGCCATGCAGGAGTTTTTTGTTTTCCAAAGCGCTCCCAGTTTTCGTAAGTAATCGAACTCCATTTTTTCTCGCCCATTTGTGATTTCTCGATAGCAGTTTGCAATTGTTTTTTTACATGCTGCATACCACCGCTTTTATCTTGCAAGATTTTTCTTAGCTGCAAAATTAAGCCTGCGAAAGCTCGTTGCGTCTTTGCCCCTGCCTTGTGCTCGTTGAAGAAGCTGCAGATCAGCTCTGAGAGGGGTCTGAGATCGTCAGGAACGCTGCTCTGAGTCGCCTTGACTCTCTTCGTACCCGAAGCGGGTGAAGGCGTGTGTGTGGCGGGTGTGGGCGGAGCAGGGATCTGTCGGGGGGATACAGGGGGGTTTTCTTCTAATTGGTCTTCTGGATTTATTGGTCTTCTTAATACGACTGGTTTCCCGTAGGACGGGTTTCCAGTCGCCTGGTTTTCCGTAAGACGGGTTTCCAGTCGCACGGTGGGTCGATCCCGGAAGGCCAGCTCTCGGCTGATGACCTTCCCTGTTTTTTCACATCGCACAACTTTATCTTCCAAATATCCAAATTCACGCAACTCTGCAAGAGCTGCTGTGACTGCATCTCTTCCTTCTGTGCCATGACTCATGATCCAAGCCTTATTAAACTTGAAGCCACTGTTATGACTTAGGCATCCCGCAAGAATTCCTTTTGCACGCCAACTTAATCTTGAATCTCTAATCGCTTCATTAAGTATCATTGTAAATTTTGCCGACTCCGCTTTGCTTTCAAAAACGTTGTCGTTGTCAGATAGCATTTTCAACCTCCTCAATAATTTGCAGTGCAGCAAGTGCAGCTTGAATTTGCTGTTTTTCTAGTATGTCGTATTTGTTTCTATCATTTTTGTCTGCTGCGCGCAATTTGCTGATTGCAAGCTGTGAAATCAAAGCCTGAAGCTCCATTGTTTTTTGCGCCTGTCGTAAATTCATTACGGGCGCAAGTTCAGATAGCTGAATTGAAATCCCAATCGGGTCCAAACTTTTCTCGCACAATTTCTCCGATTGCGATTGTGAGATCGTCGTCAGTTTTTCTGAGAAACTTTTTGAACTCGTCATGAAGCTCAAACTCCTGTTTGTCTAGCAAATCAAGTTGTCTGTGAAATTCACTCATCGCCGGTGAATCTTCTAGGTAATCAGTTGCTTTAATGTAAAGCGCTGATCTTTTTTGCGTTAGTTCTTGGACACGCTTTTTGTGCTCATCCCGTCGCGTGACAATGCTGTTTCTGAGATGCACTGCACGCGCTAGGGACTTTACAAGTGTCTCTGTCATGTGCATTTTGTACTTAAGGTGTACTTGTGCCAGTAGTACAAAGCGTCATGCCTTCACCAGTTTCTTGCTTTTTTGCTTCGCCTCTGTACTTTCTTTTTCTGCGTGCAGCGCTAAATGCTTCTCTAAAGCGTTCATGTGCGGACATTTGCTTCCAACTGCATGACGCTTAAAAAAATCACGCAATTCTGAAAGAACTCCAAATTCATATTCCGCTTGTTCTGGCCCCCATTGCCCAAATGTGCGATCGAGAACAAATAATTCATACCATTCGTTATCATCAAGATAGCGACGCTTGGCTGCCCACATCAAATCTTTATGACGTAGTTTGTTTTGCCGACGCTGTTCTTTTTCTTGACGCGCGCGTTCCTGAGCTTCCCTGCGAGAAAGAAAAGTTGCCATTTTTCTGATCAGATGAGTTTGAGTTGTTTGCGATTTGCTTCTTTTGTTATCAATTGAATTGATGTAGAAGCGAGATGAATTTGAGGAAACACCCAGTAGTCATACCTTTGTCCGCCCCAAGTTTTACATTTGAAATGCGGAAGAAAAGAATCACAAATTACTTCTTCAACAATTTCAAACTCCTCCTCCCCATGGAAGCGAGCATATACAACGTCTCCGGGCTTGAAGCGAAGTCTGTTGCGTCTGAACATGGCTGGGTTTTGCATGGAACTCCTTAAGAGTAAGGTATTGAGCTTCACCTGTCAATACAAGTCAGCGGATCAACGTCATTTGCGATTTACTCAGCTTCGTTTTCGCTTGCAATGATTCTTTCCTTCTGCGTCAGTGTTCTAAAAAAGCGAATGTTTAATTGCCATAGCGCATTGCTGATTTTGTCCATGCTCGGAAAAAGCTCTTTTCTGTATTCAGCAGTGATGGCTAAAAAGTTATCGTCAAGCAAATAAATTAAGCGCTCAGCGAGTTGTGCTGATTTTGCAAGAGATTGTTTCAGCTCGCGCATGGCTTGATGCACGAGCATTTTTTCTTCGTCGCTGGCGGGGAATTTCAAAGTGGCTGCAGTGCTTTTTGTTTGTAGACCCTGATTTCTAGCGCACTCGGATAAAGCTTCTCCACCGCCCTGATCGCTTCTGAGATGGTTCGTTGCATGAGACGGCCAGAAATGATTTGCTCATCGCCCGTCTCGTTGAGCAGAATCACGCAGAAGAAGAAGGAAGACACGACATGAAGCCCCTAAAGCTTGCGACGATCCTAACGTACAATCTTGCGTGAAAGCAAGAAATTTGTGTCTAAGGCTACGAAGTCAGCATTCAAGCATGGGATTTTGCTTCGCCCTCAGGGGCATTCATTTCAGCGAGAGAAAATAAAAAACTGTGTTTCGATTCAATGGAGGCAAAAAGCTTTGTATGTTATGCGTCGTAGATTTTACTTTCAAGTCTTGAAGGCGCACGTGAAACTTAAATATCGTTGGTGGAATTATTACTATATAACTCGTGTTGGGGCGCCAACAGAAAAAGAGTTTCTATGTCAAGAGACTTTTTATGTCGCACGCATGTCCAAAAAAGAAGACGCTGAAAAGTTTCGCAGCTATTGGTATTGGTGCAGAAGAAGATCATTTGAGATACTTGAGTGGTTGTGGAATTTGCAAGCAGAAGATTACTGCTGGAAGTTGCATCAATATCTGAAAGGCTTTATTGTGACCAAGCGCCCAATCATGAGTGAAGTCGAAAGGTATGACACAAAAAGTAGCGAAGAGATTTTGTGCGAAATACTCAGAACGCGGCGAGCTTTTAATAACGGCGAGTCAGGTGAAAAAGAGATTGCATCTATGCAGAGAAGCATTATCGAACAATAAAAGCTATACAACAAGATTCAAAGATATTTACGAGTCGCTTGAAGAAATTGAAAACAATGCGATGAAAAAATTTGAGATTGCAGGGTTATTTACTGACAGATACTTTCAACTTCAGATGCGTGGGTGGGGCGGAGTTTATGCAAGTTATGATCAGAGCGCTTTGCCTGAGGGCGCATTTCTTCCTTTTGTGCGCACGAGATTCAATTCGCAGACCCCGATAGACGAGGGCTGCATCTGGATTGGGAGCTTTGGTGAATTTCCAAGAATTTATGTTGCAAACAATGTTGCCAAATGGGTGTCGCCTTATTCAAAGTCTGGATACGTCATAACAGAAGTTTTCCTGCCTTACGCAGAGGCCAAGAAAATTCTCCCAAGACTTTCAAACAAAAGAATTTACCCGGATCTTGATGTGACCGTGCTTTAATGGGGTGAGCCAGCGAGTTCCCGCTCCTGGCTCGTGACCATCCCAACTTGCATTTGGAACGATGCCCAAAAGAATACCACTTTCCATTGGTCAAAAATTTGGCGAATGGATTGTGATTGGTGACGAGTTTAAGAAAAGTTCATTAAACAGCGTATTTCATGTTCCCGTCAAATGTTCATGCGGAAATGAATCACTCATCTCAAAGGCTGCGTTAAAAAACAAAACGTCAACATGTTGCAAAGAATGCAGTTCCAAAAAACGCAGGCGTATTAATATTTTTCCTGGTAAAAAATTTGGTAGTTGGACTGTTGTTTGCGAGTTAGAAGCAGATACCCGCTCCGGCAAGCCGGTCAGGCGGGTGCTCGCTCGTTGTTCTTGTGGTATAGAAAAAAATCTTGAACTGGTTGGATTGGTTCATGGCAAGTCTGTTTGCTGTTTGGATTGCTCAAATAAATTAAAAACAGATCATGGAATGTCAAAATCGAGGGAGTATCAGGCGTGGAGGCATATGCTTAACAGATGTTTTGATCCGACAAATGCACGTTATGCGTATTATGGAGCCAGAGGTGTAACTGTTTGTGATAGATGGAATCCAGATAGAGGGGGGTCATTTCAAAATTTTTACCTTGACCTTGGCCCTCGTCCTTCTGCCGATCATCAACTTGACAAAGAAATTTTTCATAAAGACAACATGATTTACGGTCCTGGTCTTTGTGGCTGGGCAACTAGGAGAGAAAATATAATGAGAAGAAGAAATACAATTTATATTAAATTTTACGATAAAAGTACAACTCTTGCTGATCTCGCCAAAGAATACAAGCTGGACTACCATTTTCTTTATTACAAGATCGTTCTTTGCGGAAATAGCGCAGAGGAAGTTATTTCTAGTTTATCGACAAATCATCGCAAACGTACAAGTTAGATGCTTGACACCTTTTCTGTAAAATGCTATACTACCCTTGTCCTGTAAAACAAACAGAAATGCAAATCCTCACGAGACAACAAGCCGTTAAGCGCAACTTGCGCAATTTAACACTGTGCGAGTGGATGTGTTATGAAGCAGAGAATGTTGTTAAACATAATAGCACGGACGTTTCTGTGTGGGATAGAAAACTGGTAAATCGTTCACGACCTGGTGATGTTCGTCTTTGGTGGATTCACGAGTTTGGGTCTCAATTTCTACCAATGTATTGCAAACTTTATGAAAAAGAAAGAATGGAGGAAGGGGAATATGAGCTTACCGCAGTAGAGGTCAATTTAATGCGAATGTTCAAGCACGATAGACTTGGCGAGATTCAACGCAAAATTATCCTTGGAAGTTCTAAGTTTTTCTTTATCATAAAGGGTGATGGAGATTTTGATTACTGTGTAATACCGATCACCTTTGAGGAGGTCGTCGATTTGGTTTTCAATGGAAAAGCTAATCAATTTCTGAACTAATTATGAAACTGCAGTCTGAATTGTATTTGCACGAGCTTAATGCTTTGATGCAGGGTTTATTTATGCAAATGGAGGATTGCGTCAAAGCACTAAAAAAAGAAAAAAGAAGGGCGCAGATTTCTGCATTTTTTGCGCCGTGGGTTAGTCGAGAGATTTACTCAGCACTTGCCTTCAAGGCTGATGTAATCATGAAACACGTCGAGCTTCTTTCTGAGCTGCGAGAGAAAATTCTTGAAGCAGAGGGATTTGACGACGACATGCGTGCTGTCACATACAAAGAGATTTGTGATAAAGCTCAAGAAATAAATACTTGACAAGTAACGAGTAACGCGCTACAATACAAAGACCGCTCAACACAGAGTGGTCTTTTTCTTTTTCAGTGGATTCATGAAACTCAGACACATGCAAGACATTCAGCATTTATTGCTGTTTGTTGAGAATCACGATGGGCGCACGTTTAATCAGCTTTTGAAAGATTTGTGCGTGATTTATGCAGAATCTCAAGAGGGCGATTTTGATTACATGCCCAGCGCTGTTTCTCGCGCAACTACTTTCATTCATCTCTGGTACCCGTTGTTTTGGGCCAAATACTCAGAAGACAAGCATTTCGTTTTTGAGAAAAAGAATGAGATTATTTCATTTGTTGCCGTCGAGCTTGCTCAGTCTGCGCTCAATGAATTCAAGCTGGGTAATGTTTACTGAGAATCAATCATGGAAATGAACCCAACTCTAATTGCGCTCGCTGAAGTTGTTTTATACACCAATTCCGACGAATATGGTGATCCACTTGACGAGAATTATTTAATCGCAAACTTTGAAGAAGAATCGCTCAAAAAGCTCTACACCGAGTATCAGCAGTTTATTTCAATCGTTGAAGAAAAGATCACTGCAGCAATTGGAGACAAGTGGAATTGCATTGATGATTTTTATGATGTTCAACAGCCCGCATTAAATCAAACTGAATATGACTACGTGCTAACTCGTAACAGACATGGCGCGGGATTTTGGGATGGTGATTGGAGTTCTGAGGTTTCACAAATTCTTACTGACGCCGCACAGTCTCAGCCTGAATTTACTGCTCTCATTGATGATGATGGGAAGATTTATTTAGCATGAAACAAGATGAAGTTTCTTTTTTGGGCATACCTTGCCCGCAGTGTGGCAGTACGAAAAGAAGGGTTGTTGAGTCGCGACCGCAAATTAATTTTGTTGCTCGCAGATGCGTGTGTCAAACTTGCTCGCATCGTTTTACAACGCATGAAAAACTAAAAGACCAAGATGTTCTGAGCCCTGACTTTTTATTTGCTGTGCTAAGAAGAATTTCTGCAGTTGAAAATGCAATTTCTACTTTGCGCCGATCCATTGAGACAGGGCTTCAGAATTACAAATTTGATGACGACAAATAAATGCTTGACAATGCGTCGAGCATGTAGTACAATGTAATCGTACAGCGCAAAAGCTGTGCTTCTTTTATCTTTCAGAAACATGACTCCAGACGACCATTACATTTTTGTGGAAACGATGCGTCGTTACGGCGGCGGATTTTGTAAAAAGCTCGCAGACGCTTACTGCGTTGCTGATCTTACAAACAAAGCAAAGATTTTGAATGCTTGGCCGGAACTTTACGAACAGTACGGTCCTGGTTCTCGATTTGCACAAGCTCGCATTGCTGAACTTCAAAATGTCTGATTTTATTTACGATCCTCGCCCACTTGATCCACCAGATTACTACGATAAAGAAATGTCAAACACTGCTACTTGGATTGTTCAGCGCACTAAAGTTCGTTACAGCCAAGAAGAAAAAATCTTCAAGAAAAATGTTTCTCAAGAGCGAGGCGAAGGTGGTATGAAAGATGTTTTGCAGGTGATCGCACAAATTCATGGGGGCGATTCCCCTGATGAATGTGAAATCTTTATTGATGCGACGCAGATTGTTTCAAAATCTGACGCTGCTCAACCTGTTTATTATCAGGTCAATTTTAGTCATGCGCACGATGTTCATTGGGTTCTGAAAGAAAAGACCGGCGCAACAGAAGAAGATACTGATCCAGATGAATTGTTTGCACTCGCCGAATACATGATTGGTGAGGGCAGAGAGTTTTCTGTTGAGTTCGGAACTGTTGATCCAACACCGCAGTATCTTTATGACAATTCCGGCGGGGAAGCCCCTGTCACAATGCGAGAGATTTGCGATTCAGCTTTCAAACAAAAGCAAGAGTTGACAAAATGAACGCAATTACTTTTGAGCAACTGCTGGACAATTACTGCTCATGGAAAAATAGTGAGCGTGATGCGTCAAAGCTCGATCCTCAAGAATTGCTGTATTCATATTTATTTGAAGCAGAATTCTTGATGGCAGCAATTCATTTGTTTCGCCTTTGCTTGCAAGAGGAAGATTACGGAAGGGCGACCCCATTCGCCGACATGCAATCAAATTTCTTAAAATTCCTGACAGTTGAGGATCTTCTTGTTACTTGTGAGATTGTTTCTCAACACAAAACTAAAGAATGCGAAATGCTCATTGAACAATTAAGAAATGAGTCTAAGTAGAAAAGAAAAGCTTGCTTTGCTCAGTGCAATTTCTTTCATGCACAACTTTGGCGAAAACTTTGTTCCTCTTGTAAAAGATGGCGACAAAGAAGAAAATCAACGTGCTTGGAAAGAAGCTAAAGTGCTCTACAAAGATTTGCACGCTCGCATCAAGAAAACATTATGAAAGTTCTTGTCGCCTGTGAATTTTCAGGAAGAGTGCGTGAAGCATTTGCAAAGCGAGGGCATTATGCCGTTTCTTGCGATCTTCTCGAAACAGAACTTCCTACAACAGAAAATAGTAAACACTATCAAGGAGATGTACTAGAAATTCTTTCAGAGAACTGGGATCTTATTGTTGCTCACCCGCCATGTACTTATTTGGCGCAATCAGGCGTTCAGTGGCTGAAGAAAGTTCCTGGGCGATGGGATCAAATGCTTAACGCGATTGATTTCTTTAATTTGTTTCTCGCGCACCCATGCCCAAGGATTTGCATTGAAAACCCAATCATGCACTCACATGTAAAACAGCGATTGATTAATCCAAATTACTCACAAAAGATTCAACCGTATTTCTTTGGACACCCAGAGCGCAAGCAAACTTGTTTTTGGTTAAAGAATCTTCCCAAGCTTAAGGTGACAAATAATGTTGAAGAGCAGATTTTATTTCTGCATCCCTCGGAAACTGATCGGGTTCATTATGAACCGCCCGGCCCGGAAAGACAAAAAAATCGCAGCAGAACTTATTTGGGGGTGGCTGAGGCGATGGGTGAACAGTGGGGTGCTTTACTGCCGCTGAGCCTTTGATTCCTGCGCCCGTAGCGGGATTATTTCCCCTCGGACGATTCATCCCACGCCGAGGGAATTTCTGAGGCTCACAGAGGATTCTGAAAGGGCTGAGAGACTATTCATTTTCTGCATATCTTGATGAGTTCAAAGAGTTTTTCGTTGCGCACAGCAGACATTCTTGCGTCGCAGTATTTAACACAAAAGAAACATGCGAGAACAAGATATGTTTTGACGCAAGGAAATTTTGTTGCCTGCAGTCATTGTTGTCATATTTTTAGAGAACGATTTGCATTACTTGCGCCCTGGATTATTAAAACAGACTGCGTGAATCAAAATGATAGATTTTTGAAGTGCGATGTTTGTGAAAGTAAAATTTTCACTAAAAACGTAGCTAGATAAATGCTTGACACGTAACGTCATACGTGCTATAATCTAGTCATACAGCAAAGCAAAGTCTCTTGCTGTTGTCAATTTATTTATTTCAGAACATGTCAAAGTTTCGTGACTGGCAGAACTCTCGCAAAGAGGTTTCTATTGAAGAATTCAAAAAGATTGATTTTGATGCTGTAGAGCTTTTTCAGCTTGAGCAGTCTCCGCCCGAAAAGATTTTTGTTTATCGTGGCGGGCATTGGATTATGCAAAACAATGACGGCGCAGGAAGTTATTTCTGGTTGTTTATTGAGCGTGATGAGTATTGTGATCTCGATTTAGAAGTTTCAGAGATGCGCTTGTATCTTTGGGCGATTGATGAAAACTGCGAACTCTGATTTTTATTGCAATGCTTAACAACGACAAACTTGCTTTCTTTCGTAGAGAGCTTACTTGCAAGCAAATCATTCTTGACTACGCCTTGCAAATTAACAAACGGCGCATCGAAAACATTGACAATTCAGTGATTGATTTGCCGTTGGAGGAGGATGCTATGGATCTGCACATGTATTTGTTTGGGAATGTCCCCGCAAATACATTTCGTGAATATGTTAATTATGTTCACGAAAAAACTCAGCGACCAAATTGGCTGGCCGGGCTGCCCGGCGTTACTTATCAAGATGTTCAGATAAATGCTTGACAAATAAGCCATTATCTGCTACAATAGCAACATGCGAGACGAAAAAAGAGATTAAAGATCTCAATTTTTTCTCGCATTTCTGTTTCATTTCTTTTTCAAAAACATGACAAAAAAAGAAGCGATTGCAATTTTCAAGGATGAATGGAATTACTTTATTAAATTCCAGTCTCCAAATTATGCTGACGACATTTGCGCAAAGCGTCAAGCATTTGTGCAATTCATAGATCAGTTGCATCGTGATGGCGAGATTACTGATCGTCAGGCAAATTCCTGGGATAATCCATTTTGATTTTTTAATTCAACACATACTTACATTTCAGAATCATGCACGATCTTTTCAAAAGCAACCCAGTTGAATATGCCTGCGAATTAATTGACGAAGGGCGTACAGATTACAATGAACTATTGATGGCTTGTCTTAAATGGATGAGTCATGATCAAATTCGCGACATGTTACATGATAATGAATTAGATCCTGATTCTTGTGATGCGTTCGATGAGGGTTATTGTACAGAAGAGATAAGCAATGAAGAAAAGTATGCGTGTGAGATGTACAACGATCGCTATGCTTATTACGATTGATTATGAATGCACAACAAATTCGCGATTTAGTTGATTCAGGCAAGATTGTTTATTGCGACTCTGAATCATATATTGTAATCAAAGATTCTATAGGACAGTATTTAATTAAATGTTTGGACAATCATTATTACATTGGACTAACGCATCGAGATAATGTAACACTGAACGGAACTCATTTCTTTGTAAAAGACGACAAATAAATGCTTGACACGTAGCATGTAACGTGCTATAATACACACATGCGACGAGAGAAGTAATCATTCTTTCGTCGCATTTGTTTCTTTCATTCTCAGGAAATCTCATGTCCAGCAAAAATTTAGATCCGATTCTTGTTATTTCTGACACGAACGGTATTTACATCCCTCAGATGTATTGCAATCACATTGATGAAAAGATTGCTGAAGAAATGCACATCTCTTTTGAGGATGTGAAAATTTGTCAATCCGGCCCAGATCATGAATGGTACTGGGAGTCTTGGGACATTATTTGTCAGAACGCTGAATGGATTTCTGACGGCGTTAAGTGGTATTTGCATCAAGACGGCGACTTGTGGGAAGTGCCCGAAGGCTTTTCATTTGATGAGGATTGATTCATGAACATCAAACAGATTTACGAATTTAAACTTTTTGATCGTCGCAACGAACAACTTGTCATTGTTCATTTTCGTCGCATTGATGATTATTTTCTCATTCAGAAAAGAACGCAAGACGGGAAAGTTATCGACTCGGAAAAAATTGAAGAGCAATTTGCAAAAATTGTTCTTGAGCAAGCGTTGATTTCTTTGCCCAAGTCTGACTTGGAAATCACAAAATTCTCTGAGGTTAAATCATGACAGCACAGCCTAGCTATTTTTGCATTGCAAATCTTGGTGACAGTGATCCTTTTTTGTACGGGGGCGCATTTGTTTGCATTGATCGCCGAGGGATTTATGATCCCATACTTTTGATTTATGATGAAGATTTTCGTGGACGTGGTGAAGTTGCATTAGAACGCTGTCACAAGATTCTGTCGGACTCGGGCGATTTCCTGGGTGTCGGGACAAATAAATTTCACCCTAAATACAAAGAATGGTTTAGCGATGATCTGGAGACTGTTACTAATTTTACTGGATGGGAGTTTGATGAATTTGTAAATTTACTGACATCGCAAGATGCTGTTAAATGCGCAAGTGCCTATTTGACGCTTATTAGTTACTACGGTGTTCGTGAATTTGATCACGATCCATTTATTTACGAAACAGAAGAAGATGCTGCAAAGTTTTGCGAAAAAATGCTTGCACAGATAGAGGAATCAAAACTCTGGCATGACGGTTATTTTGCAAAAGACGATAAATAAATGCTTGACACGTAGTGCGTTACATGCTATAATGTAGTCATACGGGCGAGAGAGTAATTCTTTTCGCCTGTATTTGTTTTTCTCATCAAAAAAATCTCATGCTAAAAACTGTTTTCTTTGCAGGAGAAAAATTCTCTTGCACGCTTGAAATTTCAATCAAAGAGAAAAAGTCTTTCAAGGCTCTGAGCATTGTTGGCACTTATTTCACGGGTAAAAAACTTCTCAAATCAGAGAAGAATTTGCTTGGCTGGGGGCAGATTCATGATGAAGTCAAGGAAATTATTCCCACGCGACTTTATGAAATCTGGAAGCGTTGGCACTTGAATGACATGCGCGCTGGAACATTTGTGCAAGAAGAAATCTTGCGACAAGCAAAAGCTTCAGGCGTTGAGTTCGATAATTTCCACATCGACGCATGTGAGTATTTGCAGCGCTTTGATGCGTTAGTTGATGAAGGATACAAATACGGAAGCAAGTGGTTGAAAGAAGAATTGCCTCAAGAAGTTATTGATTACGTTTGCGCTCTTTGATTTCATTCGCTCATTCGCTTAATTTCAAAATGACTGAACTTTGCAAGTCTGCGCCATTTGAGTGCTACCTCTACATTTACGAATGCAGTTCAGGGGAAGAGTTTTTCAAAGAAATCAAGGATGATGACATTCTTGATTTAGAAACTCAAGTGATTCACTGGGTGAAAGATTATTTCGATGGCGAGGTGGAAGTTGATCTCCCTTTAATTCATGGATTGGAGGGAGAGTATTTTGCAAGTATTAAAACTGATTTTAATCCGCCCGGCTCAGTTATTTCCTGGGAATCTGCAGGATTTTACATCAAACACATTGATTGAATCATGAAAGACTTGTTTTCTGATCACAAAGAGTTCATTCACGCAGTACTTGTTATTACTGCGGGCACAGCGATTGGATTTATTGGTGCTAGATTTATTAACGAAAAGCTGAGCGATCACGCTTTTCATAATTGTCCCGCTGAGCGTCTTGTTTTTATGCGAGACGCATTTGTTGGGGGTAAGTACATTTGCCTGAAAAAATGACTGACAGCTTAAACAAATTTGTTGACGACGAGGTAATTCGTATTGTCAAAACATCAACAACTTACAAGCACATTTGTAAATCAAGGGATCATGATCAATTTATGGATGTAACTATTAAGCAGTGGGATTCTGTCACAGGTAACATTTTATGTTATCTGAAAAGCAAATACAGAAAGCAGTTTGTTTTCACGCAGGCTAAGTTATTTGTAATTGCGAAACTCGCAGCAGTTGAGTTACTGAAGCGAGAAGATAAATTCAAAGATACGACAGATAAATGCTTGACAAGTAACGTGTAACCTGCTATAATAGCAACATGCGAGAGACGAGAAGTAGCTTTCTTTCTCTCGCATTTATTTCTTGTTCATTTCTTTTTCACGGACAAATGCAAATTTCCAGCGGCGACAAAATTAATTACGAAATGATTCGTGAAACACTCGGAACAGTTGTTTACGATGGCTGTTACGAATATGTTGTGAGTGACTATTCGTTTAAATACAACACAATGGAATTATGGTGCAAGACTCGTCAAATGTTTATTAAGGTTACACCTAAAACATTTGATTCGATGATGTGCATTTCTGGCGCAATCTGATTGCTCACTCGCATTTTTGTTCATTCTTTTTTCTTTTTCAGACAAATGCAAATCACAGAACAGATCACTTGGGAAGATTTTTCACGAGGTTTTCACGGCGGAAGAATTGATTCCGCAGAGATCGAAACATTTAACTTTTCAGATGAAAAGCAATATGTTTCTTTCTCTGTTCGTGAATACACAAGCGATCACGAAGATTTCTTTGGGGTGTGCTGCCCGATGTGGGAGATTTATTTGTGGTTGAGGGAAGTTAGAAACATTGAGGGCGAACAAGAATACGAAACAGAAGTTAAATACCGCGTAGGAGATGATTTCTGTCGTGCGGAATACGCACAAGAGTTTTGCGAATACATTTTGTATTCAATTAAAAAGCACGGGAATCTTTCTCGTCTGCCCGTTTCTGAACGTGTAGAAGATTGAATTTGCTTTTAATCACTTCGCCAATTCATTTTCAATTCTCACTAGAAAATTCATTCGCTTAATTCAATCATGAGCATTCTTTCTTCAACGACAATTCGCACTGCGCTTGTTGATTATCGCGCAGAGTTAATTCGTATGCAAATTAAATTCCCTAGCAGTTTCAACAATGAAGAACATGACAAATTGATTAAATCTATTGACGACGCATTGCTTTCTATTGAGGGGAATGTTGAACATGTTATGATTTCTGCGCACTCATGCAAAAACTAATGCGCAGTTACGAAACAATTAAATATAGAAAGTTTCGTGTTTTATTTGAAGATACAAAAGCTAGAGGGTTTATTGGGTGGACTGTCGTCAGCGAATGCAAAACAAAACAAGATGCGATTGATTTATTCAAAGAACATTTTTCAGCGAAGGAGATTATTTCTGTCAGTGAGATCGTCGATTGATGACGGCGGGGATTGATCTCTGCCCCGGAAAGATTCATGAGCCCCCTCCAGAATCGTCTGGAAGGGGCTTTTTATTTGCCTCGGGGGGATTCATGCCAGCGCCCGATTCCTGCGCCCTGCAGGGGCGATTTCTGAACTAGCTAGATTTGTGCGATGGCAAAGATTTCTGCAACAGATCATTTCACATCTGCTGAAGTTAAAAGAAGACTCAGCGAAGCAAAACGTTATTTGCAAAGATACAAAACACAGAGACTTTTATTTCTCGCCCCCGAAGATCACTTATCGCTCCCGTGCATTTCTTTGCAAGACTATGATTGTTTGAATGAATATAATTTTGTTAACACGCAAGATTTATCTGAAGAGTTGATTAAGCAATGCGTGAAAGATAATCGTGAGATGTTTGTTGATGAAAGCATGTTCAGGATTTATAACTTGCATGAATACGTTGATGAGTATTTAGATGCGTTGAGAAGATTGTTTTGTGTTACGTCGTTTTGTTTGTTAGATAGAAAAAAACAGATGATGATGAAAGTAGTTATTTGCCTGGGTTCGTTGCATCATGCGCCGAGACTCTTTTATAAAGATGCAAAGAATAG
>JACCDX010532684.1_pt1 | contig 25822 bp, 25 predicted proteins | sample 7449681 | NCBI WGS metagenome assembly JACCDX01 (sample SAMN15323450, study PRJNA562643) | freshwater metagenome | isolation source: river surface water | place: USA:Blue River Watershed | collected 2017-08-18
TACTTACGTTTACTGCATTTAAACCTTTCTTACCGTCTTTCAATTCGAAGTTAACGGTATCGCCTTCGCGAATTTCGTCTTTCAAACCTGTAACGTGTACGAAATACTCTTGACCGTCTTCGTTGTCAATGATGAAACCATAGCCTTTGCTGTGGTTGAAGAATTTAACAGAACCTGTTTTCATTTAATGATGATTAATATTGTTTAATAAATTGAATGGGCAAGATAAGACGCTTTTTTAGATAAACAACCTTTTTTCTAAATTTATTCGAGAAGAATGGCTTGTACTCGGTTTTATCTTTGATTATGCGGCTTCGCCTAGAGATTTCATGTAACGAACATGTGATGCCACTGCACCGCTGAAGGTTGGCATTTCGTTGTATTTTACATTGTACTTTTCGCAAAGGGGAACCAAAATTTTGTTCAAAGCGGGGTAATGCACGTGGCTGATGGCAGGGAACAAGTGGTGTTCAGTTTGGAAATTCAAACCGCCCATGAACCAAGTGGCAAACGCTGATTTTGTGGCGAAGTTGTTGGTTGTCATTACCTGGTGAACGGCCCATTCGTTTGGGAGGCGCTCTTTGGGAATGTCGTACTGTGCAGCATCTTCAAAGTGGGTGGTTTCCACTGCATGTGCCAATTGGAATACCAAGCTCAATACAATACCCATAGAAATTTGCATCGCCATGTAACACAAGAAACCGTAACCGATACCCAAGAAATACATAGGTGCAACCACATAGATGGCGGTGTAGCACACTTTGGCTGTCCAGAAAATGAGGTGTTCAGTGAACGACATTTTTGGCATGGGCTGTTCATTCACGGCTTTGTTGAAGTATTTCATGAAGTCGTTGGCATACATCCAGAAAATGATGGAGATACCATAAAGAAAGAACATGTAAAGGTGTTGGTTTTTGTGATAGGGTTTGAAAGGTTGCGATTCACAGTGACGCAAAACGGGTGCTTTGGCGATATCGTCATCGAGCCCGTCTACGTTGGTCCAAGTGTGGTGCAAGGTGTTGTGTTTGAATTTCCAGATAAAGGCGTGGCTTCCCATCAAGCTGAGGGAGTTGCCGAACAATTTGTTCACCCAACCTTTGGAGGAGAATGCGCCATGACAGGCATCGTGCATTACGTTGAAGCCTGTGAAGGTGTGCATTTGGCCGATCAAAACGAACAAAAGTACGCTGCCCCAGATGGGCATATTGATACCTACTGCTGGGATATTGAGGGCAAGCACAACCAAAATGGGGGTAAGGATGAGAGCGAATGCGGTTTTAGACCACAACAGCATGTTGCCGTTTTTAGATATTTTGTTTGTAGTGAAATAGTTGTCAACGGCAGAACGCAATTCATTGAAGAAATCGTTTCCAGTGTTGGCGAAAGCAATTGGTTTAGTAGCCATGGTATTATTTATAACAAATTACGACCAAATAAGTGAAAATTTCTTCAAATTGCCATCACTTAGTGTAAAATTAACACCTTTTAGAAGGCAATTCCTAAACGGATTCCTGGATTTGCGAACAAATTCAATCCCAAACTGCTGCCCATAGGAAGTGTTCGAATGACGGTGCTTGCACCATCGAAAGAGGTTGCTGTGCTCACTCCATAGTTTTGATACTGAAAGCCATAGCTAAATTCGGCCCCAATGAAGATGCCTTTGGTGAGGTAATAATCGGCCCCAACCAATAAATTGGCCCCATAGGTGTATGCGCCGGTAGTTTTGGTGTTGAAATTGCCGCCGTTGTAGAAGGATTGTCCGTTGGTGGAATTTGTGAGGTTGTATTCGTAGGTGTTGATGCCATAAAGTACTTCGGCACCCCAGTATGGAGAGAGTTTTTTGTATGTGCCGATGTGTTTTTCGAAGCCTGGTGCAATGGCGAAAGCGGCCTCGGTGATGCTGCGTTCCATGTTGCCCACGCTGTTTGCGATGATGGTGGTTTCATTGTTTTGTGAGGCAATGAATCGCACCCGAGCCACGGTGTTACTGGCGATGAATTTCCTGATTTTTATGTCGGAAATGCCAAATCGCAATGAATTGCTACCTGTTTGGGCATAAAAGGTGGCCTCGGTGCTCCAATCTCCTTTTTGGGGTTTGGGTGAATCGCAACAAGTAGGGCTGTTGCTGCTCGTTGCGCTGCTGCTGTCTTGGGCCGTGGTTAGGCCAATCAAAAGGAATGAAAATCCCCAAAGCCAATGCTTCATGATTCGAATATCCGTGCTTTGGAGCGAATTATCGATAAGACATACAAGAAATTTGTGGACAGGCATCGCCAAGAAAGCGGGTAATTTGTGTTGTGAATTGGAAAATTGGGGCCTTTGTGTTTTGCTTGCTGCTGGGAGGCGCACTTCGGGGCGATTCCATGGCGGGTAAGCCACAAATCCCTGTGAATGCGCATGTGATTCTTGCAGATGCTTTGTCAGATGACACAGCAGTTGCGGACACGGTTTTGTGGAACGTTCGCGATAGCATCAAAATGGCGATGGCCACTGTGCCCTCTTACAGCATGTGGTTTGATTCACGCAGTTCGTTCATTTCGGCAGATCCAGTGAACGTGTTTGGACTGCGTTACGGTCTGAGCTGGGGCAAAGTGTCGGCCTACACCGGTTATTATTTCACCAGTTACAATCAATTGAACGATGGCGATACCATTCAATACAAATTCAGTTATTTGAGTAGTACGTATGAATACAGGCTTTACAAAACGCATCGGTTTTCGCTGACGGCTTTTGGACAGTTGGGGGGCGGTCTTCGCACGGTGAATCATCTCACAAACAACAACATCGCCAACAAGCAGCAATTTTTCATGCCCATTGAATTTGGTGCTTATGGGTCGGTTCGATTTTTACGCTATCTCGGCGTAGGTGGTGGTTTGGGCACGCGCATCGCCCTGTTTCCGGGTGGAAGGAATTTCTCGGGCCCCATTTATTATCTGGGGTTCACGTGTTTTCCGGGTACGCTTTACGACGATGTGAAACGCAAGGCATCAAAACGCGGAATTCGCATACCTTAGGGTGTTAGGAGATCACTTCAGCGGCGCGGTTTACTTTTTCTCCGCAGCGGCTTTTTGATCGCGATCCGCATCGAGGTGCTTCAAGAAATCCACCATTTTGTCTACATCGATGCGATTGGCTACGATTTTGCGGTCTGCATCCAACACATAAATGGTTGGGGACGAAATTACATAGTAGCTGTAGAGGGCATCAGCGTATTTCTGGCTTTGTACTTCGCCACGGATCAAGTGTGTAAAGGCTTGGGTTTCTGGGTGGGTGTTGTAGTACTCTTCCCATTCTTTCTTTTTGTCGCCGCTAGACAGTGCGATGACTTTCCATCCTTTGTCTTTGTTGGCTTCGTAGATTTTTGCCAACTTGGGCATCACTTCTTTACAATGTCCGCAGGTTGGATCCCAGAAGATCATCACCACATAAGGTCCGCGAATTTTTTGGGTATTTACCCAGTTGCCTTTGATGTCTTTGAGTTCGAGTTCAGGGGCTGTTTCACCGATGAGTGTATGGGCTCTGCGGAAGGCGTTTTCACACATTTTGTTGATGGTGGCGCTATCTACCCACCAGCTTTTGCCTTGGCAGTAGGTGCTCATGGCCATTCTTACAAAGGCGCGGTCTAGGCCCATGATGTTTGAACTTTCGAAGCGGTTTGTGAGATACCAAATGAGGTATTTTTCCATTTCGATGGTGTTTTTGCATTGGTCGAGGAGTTTCTCGGCTACCATCATGCAGGTGTCGGCATCGGGAACGATGATTTTATCAAAATAGAAATCGAGGCGTTGTTTTACGATGTTTACGGGCATGCGGAGCAATCCGTCATCACCAAAATCCATGTGGTCGAGGTAGTGCTTTTTATACCAACGAAGTGGGAAGGCGCTGTCTTTGGTGCCGTCGGGCAGGGTAGGGAATACTTCGGGGTAGGGGATGTTGATCATGGCTACCAAGAATTTCGATAGTAAATGGCCGGGGTATTTGATCACGTAGGCCGAATCGTAATTGCCTTTTTCGTTGAGGTATTGCTCGCGGATGGCGTTGAGAGAGTCTTTGGTACTTTGTGGTGCCATGGAATCGGCTTCCATGACTTGGTCGATGGCCATTAACTTTTCAATGACGGCCACTTTGCCTTTTTGGTATTCCACGAAGGCGGCATTTTCTACCGAGCCGGTAACGGTCATGCTTTTGAAGTAATCACGGGTACTCCAAGCGGTATCAAAATCGATTTGGAAATCGAGATCGTCATCGATGATGAATTCAAAGTAGTCGCGCTTTTTGGGGAACACGAACAAGTACATGCCACGTTGCAATTTTTTGGTGCCGATGAAATTGGCAACCCCGTTTTTGTCGATCACTGCGGTATCGCGGAGGTATTTCCCACCAATGTTGTGGTCGGCCAGGTACACGGTATCACCGGCGTAGATGTTGGTGATTTTGGGTGTGGCTTTGGGCGGGGTGATGGTTTTGAATTTGAAGCGGATGCTATAGTTTCCGGGTTCGCGACCATCCCAAGCGGGTGCATTTTTGATGTTGGGGTAATTGCCGAACACGTTTGGCTTTACAGGCGCTGAGCGCGTGTAGGGTGTGAATTTGAGTTTGGTTTGAAGCTGCGCGTTGAGTGCTTCTTCTGAATTGTCAACGGTGGGAGTTACGTAAGTTACCTGGCCACTAGATTCCACTACCTCTGACACATTTTCTTGTTCGGTTGAGGTTTTTGAAGTGGATTCCTCCATCGTTTTTCCTGCTGTTGCTTCTTGGTACTTTACTTTTCGCTTTGCCTTTTGGGCATGCAAAGTTTGGGTGGAGGCACAGGCCGCTATTAATAAAGCGATGGAGGAAATTTGGATGATCGACCAGTTGCGCGTAAAATTCATTTTCATAGATGTTGCAATCGAGTCCAAATTAGACAAATTTTGTTCCAATTTTGTTGTTTCAGGATGAAAGACGATTCTTTTTACGAAAAGGTGTACGAAGTGGTGCGATTGGTGCCTCGTGGCAGGGTGACATCCTACGGTGCCATCGCCAAGTATTTGGGTGCCGCGCGCAGCAGCAGACTGGTGGGATGGGCCATGAATGTTTGTCATGACGTTTATCCTCCTGTGCCGGCGCATCGCGTAGTAAATCGTTTGGGGATATTGAGTGGGAAGGCGCATTTTGCATCGCCCGAAGCCATGGAAAATCTGTTACGCGCCGAGGGCGTTGAGATTTTGGGCGATTGCGTACAATCTTTTGATACGATTTTTTGGGACCCTGAAAGGGAACTGGGTTTGGATTGATTATTTGAACAGATCCCACCACCAAGTACCTTTTGGGTGGGGTGCGGTTACCGATAGCGAGGGTTGCGAAGAAACCACGTGGGGGGTAATGAGCTTTCTGCTATGCAATCCAATGGAGCGATCGGGCAGGGGTTCGGTGGCGCCGTATTTGAGATCGCCAAGGATGGGACAGCCCATTTTCGACAATTGCGCCCGGATTTGGTGGAAGCGACCGGTTTCGAGGGTGATTTCGTAGAGGGATCTACCGGCGAAATTCTTGAGTAATTTGTAATGTAAAACGCCGGGTTTGGTGCCGGGTTTGTGGGTATTATATGCGTGGGCCCTTTTGGTTTCGCTGTTTTTGAGCAGGTGGTGGGTGAGGGTGCCTTCTTCGTTGGGTAACGATTTTGTGGTGATGGCGTGATAAATTTTGGTGTTTTTCTTTTCGCGAAAAATCTCATTCATCCGCGTGAGTGCCTTGGAAGTTTTTGCCAAAACAACCACACCGCTTACGGGCCGATCCAATCGGTGCACCAATCCAATGAAAGCTTTTCCGGGCTTGTTATATTTTTGGGCAATGTAACGCTCTGCCAATTCCAATAAATGCGTGTCGCCGGTTAAATCACCTTGCACTGCCAACCCTGCGGGTTTGTTGATCACCAATAGGTGATTGTCTTCCCATAATACGTCTACCACGCTGCAAAGTTAATACTTAACACAGGAAGGTCGCAGTTTTGGATTTGAATTGCCCTATTTTTGCTATTTAATTCCATGCAAAACCCATTTAAGATCTACAAAATACAGATTGCCGAGACGTTGAAATTGGCTTATCCCATCATTTTGGGTCAATTGGGCATTATTTTGATGGGTGTGGCCGATACCTTGATGGTGGGGCCATTGGGTTCTGAGGTGTTGGCGAGTGCAAACCAGGCGAACAATTTGTTTTTCATGGTGAGTGGACTCACTTTTGGCGTGTTGTTTTCGATCAGCACTTTGGTGAGTATTAAGGTTGGGCAAAAGCGTGGTGCGGATGGTTTCATTACGTATCGGGCTGGGTTGGTGGTTGCCTTGATTCTGTTTGTGTTTCAATATTTGGTGCTGCAGGTTTTCGTTCACAACTTTCATTGGTTGGGGCAAGACGAGGCGGTGACTAGAATGGCGCCGGGTTTATTGAACATATTGAGCTGGAGTATTTTGCCGTTGTTGATCAATGTGGTTACCCGTCAATTCACCGATGGATTGGGGCATACAAAAATTGCGATGCTCATTACTTTGGGTGGTTTGGGATTGAATGTGTTGCTGTGTTGGATGTTCATTTATGGGCATTGGGGCTTTGATCCGATGGGATTGGAAGGTGCGGGATACGCAACATTTTGGGCGCGCATGGTGATGGCTTTGGTGGGTTTGTGGTATGTGCGATACTCTGCATTTATGAAAAAGTATGTCCCTGCCAAGATGCCAAGTTGGGATAAGATCAAGGTAGAAATGCCTAGCATATGGAAGTTGGGATTGCCTGTGGCGCTGCAAACTTTTGCCGAATGGGCCTGTTTTGGATTGTCTGGGGTGATGGTGGGTTGGTATGGCTCAAAGCAATTGGCGGCGCATGCCGTGGCGTTGAACGTGGCCTCGGTTACGTATATGGTTGTGAGCGGGATTGCGATGGCGGGTGCCATCATCGTTGGGAATTATTATGGTGAAAAAAATCGAACGAATATCCGACATGCGGCGCACGCTGTTTTATTGATTATTTGTGTGTTTGAGGTGGTGAACGCCTTGTTTTTTGTGTTTGGCAACGAAGCGATTGCGTCTTTGTACGATGTGAAACCAGAGGTGATGCCAACGATTTTGCCTTTGTTTATATTGGCGGCGGTGTTCCAGTTGGCCGATGGGATTCAGGCTGGGGCGATGAATATGTTGCGCGGAATCAAGGATGTGAATTGGTCGTCTGGGTTGAGTATTTTGTCTTATTGGGTGATCTCCTTGCCATTGAGCTATGCCTTGGGCGTTTGGCAAGATTGGCAAGTATATGGCATTTGGATAGGGTTTACGGTGGGTTTGTTTGTGGCAGCTGGATTGGGTGTGTGGCGTTTTTATTCTCACCTGAGGGTGCTGGATTTTGAAGAAGAAACAGAATTGCAATGATGAAAATAAAGGGATTTTTGGTATTGGCTTTTGTTTTGTCGTTCTCGGGATTGAGGGCCCAAGTATCGAACAAAAAGTGGGACAATGTATTGATGATATCTGCCACTCCTGCTTGGAGTGTGGGATGGATTACTGATTATCAGCCTGATGTTGCGGGTGGGTATACAGAGCAACAGTTGGCAGATTCTTTTCGATTGGTGGATCGAAAATTGCAAACGTTCAATTTTAATTTGCATTATTCGCGCAAGGTGAACGGATTTACCAATTTTGTGACGGGTTTGAGTATTTTGAATACGGGTTTTACTCGCGTGAAAGACGGGGATATGTTTAGGTATGTGGTTCATCCGGACGTGGGGATCAATCCCAATTTGGTGTCTGCGGGATTGATGGAGGTGCAATACGAGTTCAGAAGTACTTATGCTGCGGCGATGTTTGCCATCGAAAAGCGCTTGGATGGGTCTAAGTTTCAGATGCAATCGGCGAGTATGTGGTATCAGGTAGGGGTTTTGCCGGCTTTGTTGATTCGACAGAATTTGCAAATTCACACGGTGGGCTTTACGCTCCCACAGGGCAATGATTTTACGGTGAAGGATTATGTGGCCAATACGGTAGATACGGGTGTGGTTTTAACGCCGTCTCAATCGATTCGTGGGAATGCTTTTGTGACGGCTGCATTGCGTTTGGAGTACAATTTGGATCCAATGGTACACATTTATGCATCGCCAAGGGTGATGATACCGCTTTTACCTAGCAACAAGGGTGTACAAACTTATTGGTCGCCACAATTGGGTTGTGAATTGGGTGTGAGGATTCCCCTCGATTGATGTTTTGATATAATGACATGGTTATGCCATGTGTAATGAATAAAGAAGGGCGGCCATTGGCCGCCCTTCTTTGTTATTGAAATTTCTTGTGAAGGATACTGCTCTACTTGAAGGTAGTCTTCGTTTCCTTGGTGTTGAAATTATTTGCCGTTCATTTTCGCACTGATGTATTCGCGGTTTAATGTGGCGATTACACTCAATGGAATTTGTTTTGGACATTCAGCGGCACAGGCACCGGTGTTGGTACAAGCGCCAAATCCTTCTGCATCCATTTGATTTACCATGGCTACAACGCGTGATTGACGTTCTGGCTGTCCTTGTGGCAACATCGCCAATTGAGTGACTTTGGCACCCACAAACAACATGGCTGAAGCATTCTTACATGCACTTACACAAGCGCCACATCCAATACAAGTTGCCGCTTCAAAAGCTTCGTCGGCAATTTCTTTGGGAACCAAAATGGAATTGGCATCTACCGCATTACCTGCATTGGTAGAAACAAATCCACCTGCGGCAATGATGCGGTCGAATGCACTGCGGTTCACGGTAAGATCCTTGATCACAGGGAATCCGTTGGCTCTCCAAGGCTCTACAGTGATTGTATCGCCATCGTTAAAGCTACGCATGTGCAATTGACAAGTGGTAACGCCTTGTTTGGGTCCGTGGGGACGGCCATCGATCACCATGGAGCACATGCCACAAATGCCTTCGCGACAGTCATGGTCAAACGCTACGGGCTCTTTGCCTGTTTCGATCAGCTGCTCATTCAACACATCGAACATTTCCAAAAAGCTCATGTCGGGGCTGGCATCGATCTTATATTCTTCGAAATTTCCGGCGCTTTCAGCATTTTTTTGGCGCCAAACTTTCAGATTTAATTTCATTAACTTGCTCATAATCTTTTTGTTATTGGATTATTTGTAACTGCGTTGTTGGATTTTGATGTTTTCGTATTTCAATTCTTCCTTGTGGAGTTCCCATGAATCGCCTTTGTTTTCCCATGCAGATACGTACATGAAATTGGCATCATCGCGGAGTGCTTCACCTTCTTCGGTTTGGTATTCTTCACGGAAGTGACCGCCACAGCTTTCATTTCTTTGGAGGGCGTCTACGCACATCAATTCACCCAATTCAAGGAAGTCGGCCACTCTACCGGCTTTGTCTAACTCGGGGTTGAATTCGTTGATGCTGCCTGGGATACGAACGTTTTTGTAGAAATCGGCACGAAGGGCTTGAATTTCGGCGATGGCTTCTTTGAGGCCTTTTTCGTTGCGGGCCATACCACATTTGTTCCACATGATCAATCCCAATTCGCGGTGGTAGCTTTCTACGGTGCGAGTTCCATTGATGTTCATCAATTGTTGGATGCGGTCATTGGCGGCTTTTTCAGCGGCAACGAACGCTTCATGATCTGTAGAGATGGGTTTGGTGTGAATTTCTTTGCTCAAGTAGTTTCCAATGGTGATTGGAATTACAAAGTATCCATCGGCCAAACCTTGCATCAAAGCGGATGCTCCCAAACGGTTGGCACCGTGGTCTGAGAAGTTTGCTTCACCCAATGCGTACATACCGGGAACGGTTGTCATTAGGTCATAATCAACCCACAATCCACCCATCGTATAGTGAACGGCGGGGTAGATGCGCATGGGGGTTTCGTATGGATCCTCGTTGGTGATTTGCTTGTACATATCGAACAAGTTTCCGTACTTCTCTTTCACCACTTCTTTTCCAAGGCGGATGAGGGTTTCATCGTCTGGGTTGGTGATGTTCAATTTGCTGGCTTCGGTTCTGCCGTAGCGTTGCATCATGTTGTATTTGAAATCCAAATACACGGCCATTTTGCTTTGACCCACACCATAACCGGCGTCACAACGCTCTTTTGCGGCGCGTGAAGCGATATCGCGAGGAACCAAGTTACCGAAAGCAGGGTAACGACGCTCTAGGTAGTAATCGCGCTCATCTTCTGGAATATCGTTTGGATGGCGGTCATCGTTTTGTTTTTTTGGTACCCAAATACGACCATCGTTTCGGAGTGATTCACTCATCAACGTCAATTTGGATTGATAATGTCCTGAAACTGGGATACAAGTTGGGTGGATTTGCGTAAAGCATGGGTTACCGAAGTAGGCCCCTGCTTTGTGGGCTTTCCATGCAGCGGTAACGTTACTACCCATTGCGTTTGTAGACAAGTAGAATACGTTTCCGTAACCACCTGTGCACAACAACACGGCGTGACCGAAATGTCTTTCGAGTTCACCGGTTACCAGGTTGCGGGCGATGATACCGCGGGCTTTGCCATCGATTTTCACCACTTCAACCATTTCGTGACGGGCATACATTTTTACGTTGCCCAAACCTACTTGACGTTCTAAACCGCTGTATGCACCGAGCAACAACTGCTGGCCTGTTTGTCCGGCAGCGTAGAAAGTACGTTGCACTTGAGTTCCACCGAATGAGCGGTTGGAAAGGGTTCCGCCGTATTCACGGGCAAAAGGTACACCTTGGGCCACACATTGGTCGATGATGGAGGTAGAACATTCGGCCAAGCGATGCACGTTGGCTTCACGGGCGCGATAGTCACCACCTTTGATTGTATCGTAGAATAAACGGTGAATGGAGTCACCATCGTTTTGATAATTTTTTGCGGCGTTGATACCACCTTGAGCGGCGATTGAGTGCGCTCTGCGGGGGCTATCTTGGAAGCAGAAAGCTTTCACTTTGTAGCCCATTTCTGCCAAAGTAGCTGCGGCGCTGGCTCCTGCGAGACCTGTACCTACAACAATGATTTCGAGTTGTCTTTTATTGGCTGGATTCACCAATGGCACGGAGCTCTTGTATTGAGTCCATTTATCGGCAACGTTACCTGCTGGGATTTTCGATTCGAGTGTCATGATTTTGAAATGATCGATAAATTATTTGATCCAACCCAAATGCATGGCAATGGGCATGGCGGCAAACACAAGTGGAACAATGATTGAGAAACCGGCACCAATGGATTTGATGATGGGTGAATAGGCGGGGTGATTGATGCCCAAAGATTGGAATGCGCTTTGGAAACCGTGGAGCAAGTGGTAGGCCAAGCTGATGCAACCGATCACGTAAACGATTACGGGAATTGGGTCAGCAAAAACGAAGACCATTTCATCGAACAAGGTGGAACCAGCTGCTTCTTGAATTTCGTTGGTAAAGCGTGAAACTACCCAGAAATGTTTAAGGTGCATCACCAAGAAGATCAATAAGAGGCTGCCGAGGATGCCCATGCTGCGAGAGTACCATTTGCTGTTGGCATTTCCTGCGCTAGCACCGTATTTGGCGTTGCGTTTTTGGTTGTTGTTTGCGGTGAGGCTCAGGCCTTGGGCGATGTGTAGGATCAGTCCCAGGAACAATCCAATTTCAGAGGCACGAATGAGCCAGTTGTGAGCCATGAATTCTGCTGCATGGTTGAATGTTTCGCCACCGTCGTTAAAGAAAATACAGGCGTTGATACCAGCGTGTACCAACAAAAAAGCCACCAAGGATAAACCGGTGACTGCCATAAGTACTTTCCGACCGATACTTGATGTAAATAGGAAGGAGAGGAGTTTCATAAATTGCTTGTTGCTATTTTTTGAATATGGGCAAAGATACGGAGAATTTTTTCAAGTATTTTCCGAGAATATCGAACTCAAGGTTAACTGTTTGTGATACAGAGAGTTTGGATAAATTGGTGTTTTCCCATGTGTATGGGATGATCGCTACGCTGAACGCATCCGGAAAACTATCAACCACTGTGAGGCTGATGCCGTTTACGCAAATGGAGCCTTTGGTAACAGTAAATCCGGCGTCTGCGGGGTGTGTGATAAAGATCATCCAACTGCCATCAAGGTCGTGTATTTCGTCGATCACGCCAGTGCAATCTACATGCCCTTGTACGATGTGTCCATCGAACCGGCCATGCGCGGGCATGCATCGTTCAATGTTGACGGTATCATTGGGTTTGAGTTGCCCCAAATTGGTGCGTTGAAGGGTTTCGTCGATGGCTGTTACCCAGTATCCATCTTCTTGGATTTCGGTCACGGTAAGGCAAACACCATTGTGCGCCACACTTTGGTCTACTTTGAGTTCATGGGTGATGGGCGTGGATAGCTTGAAATGAACATTGGATAGTTCTTTTTTAATGTCAATAATTTTCGCCTGGTGCTCGATGATTCCCGTGAACATGTTTCTCTCTCTCGATGACAAATAAACGACATAATTCTGAAAAGGTTCATCTGCCAATATGACATTTATGAGATTTGTGGCAATAAAATTGATTTCTGCATGCTACGATGTCAAACAATAACGAAAAATCAGAAGCGGCAGAGCCATTGGAAGAGATCAACAATGGTGTAGATCAGACAATGGAAACGGCGAACAATGAGTCTGAAGCAGAGGGTGCTGAAGTAGAGGGAGTTATGGATGTGAATGAGCAATTGCAGCAAGAGCGCGACAAGTATTTGCGTTTGTACAGTGAATTTGAAAATTTCCGCAGGAGAACAACCAAGGATCGTTTGGAGTGGATGCAAACGGCGTCGAAAGATGTTTTGGTGAGTATGTTGCCGGTGGTGGATGATTTCGAGCGTGCATTGAAGGCGATGGAAAATCTGACAGAGACTGAAAAAAAGGCAGTTGAGGGATTTGATTTGATACATAAAAAAATGGTTGGGATTTTCACCAAGGTGGGTTTGAAGCCGATGGATGCGGTTGGACAGGTGTTTGATGCGGAGATTCACGAGGCGATTACTCAGTTTCCTGCACCTTCCGAGGATTTGAAAGGCAAGGTGATTGATGAGGTGGAGAAGGGATATTATTTGAACGATAAGGTCATTCGTTTCGCTAAAGTTGTAGTTGGTAGTTAAGTCCCATGAGCAAGAGAGATTATTATGACGTGCTAGGGGTTTCCCGAGGAGCTTCTGCGGAGGAGATAAAGAAGGCATACAGGAAGTTGGCGATCAAGTATCACCCCGACAAAAACCAGGGAGATAAGGAGTCTGAGGAGATGTTTAAGGAGGCGGCTGAGGCCTACGATGTATTGAGTAATCCAGACAAAAAGCAGCGCTATGATCAGTTTGGTCATGCGGGCATGGGTGCTGGCGGAGGTGGTGGAGCACATGGGTTTAGCATGGATGATATTTTCTCGCAATGTGGGGATGTGTTTGGCGGTGATGATGGGATGTTTGGTTCGTTCTTCGGCGGCGGCGGTGGTCGTTCTCGGAGGTCGGCCGGTTCCAACATCAGAATCAAGATCAAACTCACATTGCCGGAAATGAAATCTGGCGTGGAGAAAACGGTGAAATACCGAAGGATGGTTCAGGCCGAAGGCGTGAAGTATGCTACCTGTAAACAATGTAATGGTTCTGGAACTGTTCGCAGGGTTCAGAATACTTTTTTGGGTCAGATGGCGACCAATAGCCCTTGTCCGGTGTGTTCGGGAATGGGTAAAATGATCGAAAGTAAGCCGAAGGAAGCCAATGAACAAGGTTTGATTTCGCAAGAAATTGAGACGAGCATTCGTATACCAGGTGGTGTGGCTGAAGGCATGCAGTTGAGCATGAATGGCAAAGGGAACTATGGTCCAGGTGGCGGTGCTGCGGGAGATTTGATTGTATTGGTGGAAGGCATTCCGCACGAGGAACTAACCCGTGAGGAAAACAACGTAATTTACCATTTGTGGTTGAGTTTTACCCAGGCTACATTGGGCGATAGCGTAGAAGTGCCCACTTTGGATGGCAAAGTCAGGATCAAGATCGATGCGGGTACACAACCTGGAAAGATGTTGAGATTGAAGGGCAAAGGATTCCCGGATTTGAACGGTTACGGCACGGGAGATCAGCTAGTGGTGTTAAATGTATATGTGCCCACCAAGGTGAATTCAGAAGAGAAAGCCTTGTTAGAGAAATTGGGTGAATCAGACAATTTTAAGCCATCGGCCAAGGAGAAATCCTTTTTTGATAAACTGAAAGACTTGTTTTGATGGTCGGCGGTGCGGTGACGTCTGCGGAATGTCATTTTATCGTATAAATCGCACACAAACTTTGGGGGATGTTCAATTGGGCATCCCCCATTTTTTTTAATACTTTTTTGGTTGGTGGTGTTGGGTTTATTTTGTGGCAATGAATGATAGGTTACAATTTGGTGATTTGTTGAAGAATGTGGGTAAGCGATTTTTTTCTGTTCGCCATGGGTCTGCCTTGCGGGCAATGCTGATAGGCTTGCTGGGTTTGGGGATCGATGGGTTGTTTGCCCAAGTGAATACACCCAGTGGGAAGATTGATTTTGAACATTATCGAGGCGCGGTTTGCTCGGGAGAATTGCCCATCGATTTCAAAATGTCGTCTGTAAAAAAGGTGGATGACGCAATGAGAGAATTGAGGGAAAAGAAATTGGGAAGAAAAGAAGCGGCCTTGGAAAAGGAACATTTGATTAAAAGCGTGTTTGCAGTTGATGATTTGTTGATGTCGGGCAGAATCTTGTATGGTGACCCCATGTCGGACTTTGTTGAGGCGGTTGGTCAAAAATTGTTGGCGGCGAATGAGCTTGGAGATTTGATGGAATCGTTGCGATTTTATGTGTTGAAATCGAACGAGGTAAATGCTTATGCTACGAGCAATGGTGTGGTGATTGTAACGGTGGGTTTATTGAGTAGAATTGAGAATGAGAGTCAGTTGGCATTTATTTTGGCCCATGAGATTCAGCATTATATACAAAAGCATTCGCTGAAGCAATTCAAGCACCGCAAAACCGCCAAAAAGCGTATGCGGGGGGTGATGACGGATGGTGATGTACAGTTAAAAGATGTGTATCAATTTTCGAAGGAAAATGAGATGGAGGCGGATGAGAAGGGGTTTGAGATGATGGTGAAGTCGGGGTATGATTTGTTTGAGGGGGTGTTTGTGTTTGATATGTTGAAGTACAGCGAATATCCCTTTTTGGAGGCGAAGTTGGCTTTGGATTCGTTTGAATTTGGGGAGTATGTTTTCCCAAAAACGTTGAAAGATGCTGTGAAGACAGCGGTGGCTTCAGCAGAAATCGAAGATAGTAAGTATTTGGAAGGGTTGGGCGATGATGACAATTCTACGCATCCGAGTTTGGATCGCAGGGTGGTTCGTTTGCGCGATATGATTGAGGGAATTGAAAAGGGAAAACAATCTTTTTTCTTGGTGGGTGAGGCCAAGTTCGCCTTGATGCAGAAAATGGCCAGGCATGAGTTGTTGTTGGTTTACATGCAGCGTGCGGATTACGGTCAGTTGATGTATTTAACGCATGTGATGCGGGAATTATATGGAGAGAGTGTGTTTTTTGATCAGGCTGAGGCGATGGGTTTGTATGGTTTGTTGATGCACAAGGTAAAGGAGCATGATTTGAGCCGGTATGGTTGTGATATGTCGACTAGCCGGGGTGAATGGCGTCCTTTCATTGGTGGATTGCGGGAGTTGGATGTGAAGGGATTGAGTACTTTCGGGATGAAGCGAATGTGGGAAATGTGGAAGCGAGGGACATCGCAAGATGATTTTTTTGAAAAGGTGTGTAAGGCGTATTTTGTGATGGCGCAGCGTGATGGGAATTTTAGGTTGCAGGATTTTTTGGATTATTTGCCGGCGGCAGAATTTGCAAAGGCAGACAGTGCACAGGGGGTTGCGGAACCGAATGAAGGAAAGTTGAAGAACCCGCGATCGCGCGTAGCGCGGAGCCGGGCCGCGAACGTAGTGAGCGGTGATTATTACATGGCCATTTATTATCAATTACCGGATAAAGCCAAGTTGCAAGAATTTATCGATCAGATGAAGTGGAGTGATGATTTGGCCATTACCAAAGCCGGTGCCGATAAAGTGGCGAAATCAAAAAGAAAGCGATTTGTGGGTGTGAGGGATTTGAAACACTTGGTGATGTTTGAGCCTCATGTTGAGTTGACGATGGGCAACAACGAATCATCGTCAAGAAATCCTTTCATTGAAGTTGAGAAGCGAAATGAAGTTGTGAGTGCATGGGAAAATGCCGGTCAGCGAATGCGCGTAGATGTTAACGTTTTGCCAGGTAGTACGGGTGTTCAGGGGCTTACTACAGAGAAGTTGAATCAGTTTGTTCAGGTGAATGATTGGATGATGGAACGCATGAACAATGATACACAAGCGATGATATTGTTTGGTTCACAATTTATCACAGAAGCCATGGGTGGAGAAGATTATCGTCATTTGGCATGGGTGGGCTACGAATCGTCTACAATAAGAAGGAAGTTTGAGCTAGGTGCATTGGCTTTGTCGGTGTTGCTATATCCCACGTTCCCCTATTATTTGTATTATCAGTTGGGTGTAGAGAAAGATTGGGATGAATTTTTGTTGGTGTATGATGTGAAAACAGGGAGTATCGTACAGGTGAAGGAGGCGGATTTGTCGCACCGGTGGACAAAGGATTTTGTGAATAGTAGAATTTATAATCACTTGTATTACATCATTCATGGGGGAAATTAATATGAAGAATTTAAGAATAAATTTGATGAAGTGCTTGGTTGTGGGGGCTTGTTTTTTGGGGTCAGTGGAAGCGGTTGATGGATCTGCTGATAGATTTGTTGATGGAGTAGTAAATGAAGTGATTGATTCAGTGAGGCTGCAGGATAAAGCTGAATTGGCGTTGTTAAACAATCCTGGATACATGGGCTTAACTCAGGCTGTGACAGTGATGGGGGTGACCAATTTTACGGGCTTGTTTAGGACGCCAGCAAAATATCAAACCAATGTATTTATCAATTATGAAATCGCGCGGAGGCCCAGTTTGTCGTGGCAGTTTGGCTTCAAAAGTATTCAAAGAACCATGGACAACGCGGATTTTTCTGATTACGGAACATATGTGTTTGCTCCCAGTTCAGGTTGGGGCAACAGTCTGAATTACAAGCCCTATGGTACCATGGATATTGGTTACCAAGAATTTACGGTTGGGGCAAAAAACTATCTTCAAAGTACGGGTTCAACTGCGCCATTTGGCGGATACTTGGTGGTGAATCTGCACTATGGATTGGCGAGTTCAAGTGCCAATAATCTCACTTGGTCTGATTATTACAGCGGACAAACATTGCCCTCCGTTGGCACTGCAGGTGTGAGCGGAAGCTTGGTGTCGATGTCATATGGTTTTGGATTTAGGAACGTCTTATTTGATCAAGTGGGCGTGGTATTTGAGATGACATCGGGCTTAACGATGTTAAATTCCGGTGGATTTAGTGTTTACACGCTTGACAATTATACAGGTAATTATCACGGTGTGAATCAAGCGGATGTGATGCGGAGGGTGATGTTGCGGGAGTTTCACAAATCACAGTGGTTGCAATTTAAATTGGGGGTGGGTTATTTGTTTTGATGCGCATTTGTTTCGTTGGTTGAAGCGTTGCGATCTGTTGTTTTTTGATGCGATGAAATAAGTTTTATTGGATGAATAAAACAAGAAGGGCCTCGTCATAGACGAGGCCCTTCTGTTGGAGCTAGCTCCTATATACTGGTAATCTGGTTGACAGCCCCGGCCCTGCCGAGACTGTTTCCCCTTTTGCATTTGGCTTAAGCCAAACGCGCTTTTAGTTCACTATTCAATGCTTCCAAGAAATCCTCGGTATACAAGTATTGGTCTTCAGACACTTTGTTGCCGTAGATACAAACCGCCAAATCTTTGGTCATTTTACCGCTCTCAACCACGTCGATACAAACTTGCTCGAGGGTTTGGCAGAAATTGATCAATGCTTCGTTGCCATCGAGGCGACCTCTGTGCTCCAAACCGCGGGTCCAAGCGAAAATGCTCGCGATGGGGTTGGTTGAAGTTTTTTGGCCTTTTTGGTGTTGGCGGAAGTGACGGGTAACCGTTCCGTGTGCGGCTTCTGCTTCCATGGTTTTTCCATCTGGAGTAACCAAAACGCTGGTCATCAATCCCAAAGATCCAAAACCTTGAGCTACGGTATCAGACTGAACGTCGCCATCGTAGTTTTTACAAGCCCAAACGAAGTTTCCGTTCCACTTCAATGCAGAGGCAACCATATCGTCGATCAAACGGTGCTCGTAAGTGATTCCGGCGGCATCCATGGTGGCTTTGAATTCGGCTTGGTAGATGTCTTCGAAAATGTCTTTGAAACGGCCATCGTATTTCTTAAGGATGGTGTTTTTCGTGCTCAAGTACAGGGGCCAGCCTTTTGCGATTGCTTGGTTGAAACAAGCGCGGGCAAATCCCTTGATGCTCTCATCGGTGTTGTACATCGCCAAAGCAACGCCATCGCCTTTGAAATTGTATACTTCGTGTTGAATCACTTGTCCGTCTTCGCCTTCAAATTTGATGGTCAATTTGCCATTGCCTTTGGTTACGAAATCGGTTGCCCGGTATTGGTCGCCAAATGCGTGACGGCCGATACAGATGGGGGCTGTCCAGTTGGGGACCAGGCGAGGTACATTTTTACAAACGATGGGTTCGCGGAAAACGGTGCCATCGAGGATGTTACGGATGGTTCCGTTGGGGCTCTTCCACATTTGCTTCAAGCCAAATTCTTCCACACGGGCTTCGTCTGGAGTGATGGTAGCGCATTTGATACCTACGTTGTATTGTTTGATGGCTTCTGCTGCATCGATGGTTACTTGATCGTTGGTGGCATCGCGGTGTTCCATGCCCAAATCGAAGTATTTGATATCTACATCGATGTAAGGAAGGATCAATTTGTCTTTGATAAAATGCCAAATGATACGGGTCATTTCATCGCCATCTAGTTCTACTACGGGGTTGGCTACTTTTATTTTCATCTGAATATGGGTTGGTTCTGCTACTGCAAAGGTACGATTTTTCTATGGTATTAAGGGAATTTGGGGAACTGTTGGAAATCGGGTTTGCGTTTTTCGAGGAAGGCGTGTTTGCCTTCTTGGGCCTCTTCTGTGAGGTAGTAAAGCAGTGTGGCATCCCCGGCGAGTTCCATGAGGCCATGCTGACCATCGAGTTCTGCGTTGAAGGCGCGTTTGAGCATTCTGAGAGCCATGGGTGAGCGTTCCAGCATGGTGTTGCACCAGTCGATGGTTTCATCTTCTAGCATTTCGAGTGGTACCACTTTGTTTACCATTCCCATTCTTTCCGATTCTTCTGCGGTGTATTGGCGGCAAAGGAACCATATTTCGCGGGCTTTTTTCTGACCCACGTGGCGGGCCAAATAACTGCTGCCGAATCCACCGTCGAAACTACCTACTTTGGGGCCGGTTTGGCCGAATTTGGCATGTTCTGCAGCGATGGTGAGGTCACAAACTACGTGGAGTACGTGTCCGCCACCGATGGCGTAACCATTCACCATGGCCACTACGGGTTTTGGTAGTGAGCGGATTTTTTTATGTAAATCCAATACGTTGAGGCGGGGTACACCATTGTCGTCTACGTAACCTCCTACGCCTTTTACATTTTGATCTCCGCCTGAGCAAAAGGCTTTATCGCCCACGCCGGTGAGAATCACCACACCAATATCGGCGCGTTCTCTGCAGATATCAAACGCATCTAGCATATCCATGATGGTTTGGGGGCGGAAGGCGTTGTATACTTCGGGTCTGTTGATGCTGACTTTGGCGATGTTGCCATGTAGTTCAAACAAAATGTCTGAATAGGTTTTGATGGGGGTCCACTGACGGTTGCTCATGGTGATTTTTTCTGGGTGCAAAGATACGAAAAGTGGGGTTGAGAACGAAAAAAGCCCCGTCATAGACGGGGCCTTAATCGGTTAAACCAACATAAATAGCCTATGTGGAATGTGTTTATGATCCGGCAGACTCATTTGCTGCGGGATGTTTGATAGATCAACTCATTTTTAGGGTGATGCCAAATTGAACGGATTGGGTGTTTGCGCCTTGTCCGTCCTTGAACAAGTTGGTTAATGGGTAGCGCATGTACAGTCCCATATCGCCATAGTTCACGTTTACAAAGGGCGATAGGTAAAAATCGTTCATGTTGAAATCATCGAATTGTTTTTCAACGTTACCACCAGATTGCTTAATCTTGGTATGGGTTCTAACCCTATATCCTGCATGCACACCTATTTTGGCGCTGAATTTTGAATTGTCGCCTGGTTTGTCTTGGAATCCTAGAGAAACAGGTATTCCGATGTAGTTGACTACGAGTTTTGATTTTTCCACTGGGATGGGGTCAATGAGCGGACCGCCGATTTCCACAGCGGTAAATTCTGGCTGATCTTGGGTGAGGCGGGTGTAGGGGTTTTGGAAGCGGTAGTTGTGTATATCGTATCGAATTCCAGTAAATACGCGCACTTTGCCGCGGATGAGGTTGAATCCCCACTGTTGTTCTATTCCCCAGTGCACGCTTTTGGCGTTGTTGAGTTCGGGCAAGAAGTTGGATTGATCGCCGATCGATGTTGGTATGGTTTTCATGCTGGCCTCATCAATGATCTGCGAGTTGTAGCCCCAATACTGTTTGGTTTCTTCGATGGTGGCTTTGAGCTTGCGTTTGCGCTTAACCATGCGATAGGTGTCTTTCTCAATGACCATCATGGATTCTGAATCCATCAGAATAGCGAGGGGTGAATTTTTTTCTTTTAATTCTGTCTTGATCACTTTAGCCAATTCCCAAACAAGACTATCGGTAATAGAAATTAGGGTATCTGCCGAGGTGGTATCGATGGTTTGGGCTTTCAAAAAGGGCGCACCGCTCAACAGGGCCAACAGGGTTGTGATGATGGTTTTTTGTATCATGGTTTAAAGGGTATTTGGGGTTGTTATGGGTTAAATGAGGTCAATATTACGTTGTTTTCGAGGGTGAGTCCCACTTGGAATTCGGGCATCCAATCTTTGTCTTTGTTCACTGCTTTCACCTTGATGTGTGGGACGTGGCCGTTTTCAACCATGGCCCTTGCATCGCGATAAAAAGACTGTATCAATGCTCTTTTGTTTTTTTGACTGGGTAATTTGGGTGTTGTAATAGCTGCGTTGTTTGCCAATTGAGATTCTGGCGTTGTGCGGATTTTGTTCCTGCGGACCGCGGTGTCGTTCACATTGGGCGTTGACCTGTTTTGTTCGGTGGCAACAATGAGCGGATGTATTTGGGTATTATTGATTGTGGTAGATTCAATGCGCTGCTGGGTGGTGTTTAGATCCGCTGAATGAGCGGCGTTGAATGCTTGTGAAGTTGATGAGCTCGCAGATTGATTGCTGTGTTTGTCACGCGATGTGCTTTTGACGACAGGGATACTGTACCCAATTGTTGGGGTAAATTCGAGATTTTCTTGGGGTGAATTCTTTGCGATGTTTGCTGTTTGTTCCGATGCTGGGCCTTGTGATTTTGTTGCAGGCATGAGGAAGTTTGAAACCCACAACAGCGCGATTGCGGCGGCGGCAGATAGCGAAAAGTAGAAGTATACCTGTTTGTTTTTGTTCGATTTCTTGAGCGAGTTGGCGTTGGGGTATTCTACAGGACTGGGTTGCAGATAGGTGGCTTGAAATTCTAGGTAATGGGCTTTTAACGCGGGATTGCGCTCAATTTCTTGTTGCAACTGCTGGGCATCTTGGGGGGTGAGATTCCCTTCCAGCAATTCAAAAAGTTGCCATTCTTGTTCTTCAGTGATCTTGAAATGTTCCATGGGTGTGATCAAATGAGGTGGTTGGGGTTGCCTATGATATCTTTCAGTGCTTTTCGGCCGCGAAAGATGTTGATTTTTACTTGGGCTTCGTTGAGGCCGGTGATTTCGCCAATTTCTTGGTATGAATGGCCTTCGTAATCGCGCAGAAGTATCACGGTTTTTTGTATCGGAGCGATGGCGTTCAGGGCTTTTTCAATGATTTCCATGGCGCCGGTGAATTCGGTGGCTTGCGCTGCGGGGTGTTGTTTGTAGTCTAAATGTTGGATGTCTGAAGTGGGTTTTTCGGTACGCCAAAAATCGACCATGCTATGATAAGCGGTGGTGAAGAGGTAGCTCTTGGCGGTGTTGATATCTACCGAAGTGTGTTTCATCCAAAGTTTTTCAAAGCTGATTTGTACTATTTCTTTTGCATCGTCGGGGTTGCGCATTTGTTTGAGCGCGAATCGGAAAATTGCACTGCTGTGGAGATCCACGCATTTATTATATTCCGATACCGTCATGCAGTTGTTGGGTAATACGTAAAAGGGATGCCAAAAGTTACACTACCTTTGAAAAATATATAAAATTGTGATGAAATGGTTTGAGTCTTGGTTTGACACGGTTTATTATCACACGTTGTATCAACATAGAAATGAGGCGGAAGCGGCGGCATTTGTGGATACATTGTTACAGCGTTTGGCATTGCGTTCGGGTATGCGGGTGGCAGACATTGCCTGTGGCAAAGGTAGGCATAGCGCGCATTTGGCTTCGCATGGATTGAGAGTGTGGGGGATGGATTTGAGTGGCAACAGCATTTTGGCGGCTCAATCGTTGGGTGTGAAGGGTGTTGATTTTCAAGTTCACGATATGCGGGAGCCGTTTCCACAAGCCAATTTTCAGGCGATATTCAATTTGTTTACGAGTTTTGGCTATTTCGATGATCCGGCGGAGGATGAGCGGGTGTTGGAGAACATGGCTGCAGCTTGTTTTGATGGCGGTTACGTGGTGCAGGATTATTTGAATGCCGAGCTGGTGTTGGCGGATTTGCCGCAGGAGGCCAGTTTGGAGCGCGGTGGGTATCGGTTCAAAACCAAGAAACATTTGAGTGGTTCGCACATTGTAAAAGACATTGAGGTATTGGATGGCGCTGATGTGCATGAATTTCAGGAAAGGGTGAGGATTTTTTCCAAGGATACTTTGGTGGGGTTGCATGACAAGGCGGGATTGAAGCTGTTGGGTGTGTATGGCGACTATGGGTTGGGGGATTTTGATCCCAAAACATCGCCAAGAATTGTTGTGATTTCTCAAAAAGGGTAACTTCGTTTTATGTTGTTTGTACTCGATGTTTTTGATAGGGATTTGTTTGTGTTGATCAACCAGCGATGGGCTATGCCTGGGTTGGATCCCATGATGATATTTTTGAGCAGTAAATGGGCGTTTTTGCCGCTGTATTTGGTTTTCTTGGGTTTGTTTGTGAAACAGTTTGGGAAGCGATTTTGGGTGCCAGCATTGTTAACGGTTGCTTCGTTTGGTTTGGCGGATAGCATCAGTTCGAAAATTTGCAAGCCAATGTTTGCTAGGGTTAGGCCGGCTTGGGAAACTTCGCTGAATCCGCGTTTGCCCGACGGTCCTCCCGGTAGCAAGTTCGGTTTTGTAAGCAGTCATTCTGCCAATTCGTTTGCTGTTTTTTCTACTGCGATGATGTTGTTGGGGTTGGGTAGGAAATGGCGATTGTCTTTGATGTATTTGGCGACGGCGATTGCGTATTCGAGGGTTTATTTGGGGGTGCATTATGTGGGCGATGTGTTTTTTGGTGCGATGTTGGGCTTGGGGATTGCGCATGGTTTGATGTGGATGTATCGAAGGTGGTTATTGCCGCACATGGAGTAGCGATTCAATCGCGCTGTTTTGGAAGAGTATCTTGAATGAATGGTATCCTAAAGGAATAGTATAGTTTGTGAATCGCTCCGTGGAAGAATCGCCCCGTGAGGATCTGTGAGAAAATTGTAACTTCGCACTTATGTCGTATGAATTTATTTTGGTAGATGCCCAAGTGGCGCCTTTTGTAGCGAAGATTCAGTTGAATCGGCCCAAGGAATTGAACGCGTTAAACCTGCAGTTGATGGGTGAAATTCGGGATGCTTTGTTGGCGTTGGATGCGGACGACGCGGTGCGGGCGATTGTGATTACTGGGAATGAGCGGGCGTTTGCAGCGGGGGCGGATATCAAGCAAATGGCGGGTAGAACGGCCATTGATATGTTAAAAATCGATCAATTTAGCACTTGGGATAGCATTCGGAAAACGAAGAAGCCCATCATCGCTGCGGTGTCGGGATTTGCTTTGGGTGGTGGTTGCGAGTTGTGTATGCTGTGTGATATGATTGTGGCCAGTGAAACGGCGCAATTCGGTCAGCCCGAGATCAACATTGGCGTTATGCCTGGCGCAGGTGGAACGCAGCGTTTAACGCGTGCCGTTGGAAAGGTGAGGGCGATGGAGATGGTATTGACCGGTAAATTTATCAGTGCAGAGGAAGCGAAGGCAGCGGGCTTGGTGAACAAGATTGTTCCTGTAGAATTGTATTTGGACGAGGCCATTAAATTGGCGAGCGAGATTGCGGGTAAGTCACCCATCGCGGTGCAAATGGCGAAGGAGAGTGTGTTGAAGGCTTTCGATACGCATTTGCAGGAGGGTTTGTTTTTTGAGCGGAAGAATTTTTATATGTTGTTTGCCACTGAAGATCAGAAGGAGGGTATGGCGGCATTTGTGGAGAAGAGAAAGCCTGATTTTAAAGGAAAATAATTGTAGGCAGTCAACCGCGATGCGGATTGTACTGTGGTGTTAAACAAAAAGAGAGGGCCTCGTCGCAGACGAGGCCCTCTCTTTTTGTTGTTTGGTTGGGTGAATTATTTCACGTCAGCCCAAGCAGCATTGATCAAGAACCAAGGCTTAGTAGGGTTAGCGGTAGCTTTTCTCCAAACAGCAACTACAACACCAGTGTTGGCTGGGTTCCAGCTCCACCATGGCAAGCCAACGGCAGAATATTTGTCTTTAACGGCTTGAGGGATAGCGCTGTAAGTCCAAGACAATGACTTTTCAACTTCGGCGTTGGCAGCAGGGCTGCTCATGATGGCAGAAGTAGAGAAGGCAACTGGCTTACCAGAAGCATCAGACTGAGCAGAAGCACGGATCACGTGTTCGTGGTCCATGGCAACTTCACCAGCACCGGTAACGGTTTGCATGGCATTTACTTTCTTTTCAGCAACGAAAACAGAAACGTAGTAGTCACCTGCTTCAGGAGCGAATGCTTTCAACTTGTATTTGATGTTCAAAGTTTGACCGCTGGCAGTAGCGCTTGCAGCTACACCTACTTCGGTGGCAACTTGGTTGGCGCTAGCCGAAGCCGCTTCGATGTCTGTAGATTTTACTGAACTGGTTCCCAACAAAGAGTTGTTCAACCAGAAAGTAGGGATAGAATAAGAACCTTGAGCGTTGATGTTAGACACGGTGGTCAACATTTCGAAAGCGAAAGGTGCGATGAACAATGTATCATTGTTTGGCTTCATCCACAAAGGAACCAATTTAGAAGAATTTGAAGAGTGGTAATCTACAGCAACGATGTTATCGCTGTTTGCAGAGGTAACCAATTTCTTGAATTCAGGCATGGCGTAAAGACCGCAGGGTCCACACCAAGTGGCAGTGTGATAAACAACGAAAGAACGTTGCTTGTTGGTTACTGTCAAAGAAGCGTTTGAGCCACCACCGTCTGGTGAATCAGGCTTACAGCTCTGCATTATTCCTGCAAAACTTGCAGCAACAACAGCTAAAAGGAGTAATTTTTTCATATAATTTCGTTAGGTTTTTTTGTTGATAAGCGAATTAAGGCCTTTTTCTAGTGATTTCCAATTGTTGGTTGTTTGATTTTTGATAAAAACAGAAAGTAATGACGGCAATATTACCTTTGCAAATATGTCGGGACTCATCGCCAAGAACAGTTTTTGGGCTTCCATTGTAAATTACA
>JACCDX011270754.1_pt1 | contig 25806 bp, 24 predicted proteins | sample 7449681 | NCBI WGS metagenome assembly JACCDX01 (sample SAMN15323450, study PRJNA562643) | freshwater metagenome | isolation source: river surface water | place: USA:Blue River Watershed | collected 2017-08-18
ATGAAACTATTTTCAAAAAACCTAAACGCAGACGCACAGGAATTCGATGGCGCTACAGCTACCGAAGCAACTGCGACAACAAAAGCACCTGAAGTGGTAGTTGAAACTGCACACGACGATTTCGACTGGAGCGTAGACAAACGTAATGTGAGTCATTATGCTGAAGCTGAAAGAGTAAAGTATGATAAAGTGTATGATGACACTTTCGTACAAATTAATGACGGTGAGATCATGAATGGTCTTGTTGTTGCTTTAACTAAAACAGATGTGGTAGTAAACATTGGTTTTAAAAGTGATGGCTTGGTATCATTGAATGAATTCCGTGACACCAATGGTGTTAAAACTGGTGATACAGTTGAGGTAATGGTTGTAGAAAAAGAAGACCGCGATGGTAATCTTCACTTAAGCCGTAAATCTGCTCGTATCTACCGTGCTTGGGAGCGTATTATGGAAGTACATAAGACTGGTGAAGTTGTTACTGGTTTAGTTACAAGCAAAACAAAAGGTGGATTGATCGTTGATGTATTTGGTATGGAAACTTTCTTACCAGGTTCTCAAATCGACGTGAAGCCAGTTACAGATTACGATCAATTCGTAGGAAAAACAATGGAGTTCAAAGTTGTTAAGATTAACGAAACAATTAAGAATGCCGTTGTATCACATAAAGCATTAATTGAAAGCGATATCGAAGCACAACGTGCAGAGATCATGAGTAAATTAGAGAAAGGTCAAGTATTAGAAGGTGTTGTTAAAAACATCACTGATTTCGGAGCCTTCATGGACTTAGGTGGATTAGATGGTTTATTGTATATCACGGATATCTCTTGGGGTAGAATTTCTCATCCAAGTGAAGTGGTTAAGATGGATCAAAAGATTCAAGTTGTTGTATTAGACTTTGATGATGACAAAAAACGTATCAGCTTAGGTTTAAAACAATTGACTCCACACCCTTGGGATGTATTACCAGCTGACTTATCAGAAGGTAGTGTAGTGAAAGGTAAAGTAGTGAACATCGAAGATTACGGTGCGTTCTTAGAAATTCAACCAGGTGTTGAAGGTTTAGTACACGTATCTGAAATCACTTGGGCTAACACACCAATCAACGCTAAAGAATTCTTCAAATTAGGAGATGAGCATGAAGCGAAGGTGGTTACATTAGACAAAGATGCACGTAAGATGAGCTTGAGCATTAAACAAATGACACAAGATCCTTGGAATGCAATCGATAATAAATTCCCTGAAAATAGCAAGCATAAAGGTCTAGTTAAAAACATCACTCCTTACGGTGTGTTTGTTGAATTAGAATCTGGAATTGGTGGTATGATTCACATCAGCGACTTAAGCTGGTTGAAGCGTTTCAATCACCCTTCTGAATATGTGAAAGTAGGAGAGTCTATCGACATCATTATCTTGAACATCGACAAAGAAAACAGAAAATTACAATTAGGACATAAGCAATTAGAAGAAGATCCTTGGAATGCATTAGAAGAAACTTTTGTAATCGGATCTATTCATGAAGGTACCATCGTTCGTAAGGACGACAAAGGTGCTATTGTTCAAATGCCTTATGGTTTAGAAGGTTTCGCACCTAACCGTCACTTAGCTAAGGAAGATGGCAAGCAAGTACAAGCAGAAGAAACTGCACAATTCATGGTGATCGAATTCGATCGTAATGAAAAGCGCATCGTAGTTTCTCATGCAAGAATTTGGGAGCAAAACATCCAAGAAGAGAAAGAAGTAGCTAAGAAAGAAGCGAAGGATGAAACTGAGAAAACTAAAAAAGCAGTAAAAACGATTCAAAGCAAAGTTGAGAAATCTACTTTAGGTGATTTAGGCGCATTAGCTGAAATCAAAGCTAAATTAGACGAGAACAACGGATAGTTATTTTCTTGCCATTTATAGCAATATAAAGGCTCGAAAAGTACAACGCTGATGATTTAGAAAAGGCCCGCAATTGCGGGCCTTTTGTTTTGCCTGAACCTCCCTTTTGGCACAATTGCCTGGCTATCAGGCAGGTTTTAGCTATTTCTTAACGTCAAAGCCTTTATTCGCAATCTTTTTCGGCCTAAATTGAGGATTATTAGTTAATTTTGCCACCCTGTATGAATAGAATCATCTTATTAATTTGCCTGGTTTTGAGCTTGAGTGCTTGTACTTCAAAGTTCCAGAAAGTATTGAAGAACAAGGATACGGACTATAAAGTTAAAATGGCAGAACAATACTATGCCGAAAAGAAGTACAGTAATGCACAACAGCTCTTTGAATCAGTGATTCAATTCGTTAAAGGAACACCTCGTTATGAGGAATTGTATTTGATGTATGCGAACTCTTATTATTATGATAAGGATTACGAAAATGCAGAAAATATTTACAAAACCTTTATGGAGTATTTCCCTAATTCTGCTAAAGCAGAAGAGGTGGAGTTCATGAGGGCTTATACTTATTTTAAGCGTTCTCCAAAAGCTGAGTTAGATCAAACAACGACCAATAGAGCAATGCAATTAATGCAATCTTTTATAGATGCACATCCAACTAGCACTAAAGTAAAAGAAGCAACAGAAGTGATAGACGCATGTAGAGCGAAACTAGAATTGAAAGATTATAAAACAGCTACATTGTACTATGACCTTGCATTATACAGAGCGGCTGCAATTTCTTATGGTTTATTGTCTGATTATTTTCCAGATGCTAAAGAAGCGGATAAGTACAAATTATTGACTTTAAAATCCTATTTCAAGTTTGCGGAGAATAGTTTTATTGATAAACAAAAAGAGCGTTTTGAAAAAGTGATTGTGGAGTACAATGATTTCGTGGATAGATATAGCGATAGCCCCCTAATGACTGAGGCTAAAAAAATTAAGAAACAAACTGATCAATATTTAAATAATATAAAATGAGTAAATTAAGAAGACATATGGGTGCTAACACACCTGCTGTTGTTGAAACAAAAAGTTTAAAGGCATTAAAAGCTAAAACAGGCAATTTGTACGAATCCATTTCTATCATTGCTAAAAGAGCTAACCAAATCAATATCTCTATTAGAGAAGAATTGCATTCTAAGTTAGAGGAGTTTGCAAGTCATACAGATAGCTTGGAAGAAATTCATGAGAACAAAGAGCAAATTGAAATCTCTAAGGCTTATGAGCGTATGCCAAATCCTTCAATTTTAGCAACTGCTGAATTCATTGATGACAAAATCTATCATCGTAAGAACGAGGAAGCAGATTTATTCCGCTAATCTCGAACAAGTAATGATATAAAACGTCCCGAAGATTCGGGACGTTTTTGTATTTTAGGGTATAAAACAAACCGGCATGTTTTTAAGAAAATTGGCTTTCATTTTATTCTGTTGTTTTGCCTTTCAAAATTTGAAAGGACAGGAGCTTGCCGCTGTGGTAAGCTTGCAGACTAATAAAGTGGACAATCAGGTAGATCCTAAAATTTTCGTCCAACTTCAGACCCAATTAAAAGATTTTATCAATCAACGTAAATGGACTTCAGAGCTATTTACACAAGAAGAAAAAATTGATTGTAGTTTTTATATCACCATTGAATCAGTGGTATCTCCAGGGGTGTATAATGCCAAGCTAAGTATTGTTGCTAATAGGCCAGTATATCGTTCCAACTATACAACACAGTTGCTCAATATGCAAGATGCTAGTTTCACTTTTAAATACCAATTAGGGCAGCCCATTGAATTCAATGAAAACAATGTTGCAAGAACAGATGCATTGGAAGCAAACTTGACAGCTACATTAGCCTATTATGTATATATTATTTTGGGCTTGGACTACGACTCTTTTTCAAAAAACGGAGGCGCGCCCTATTTTAGTAAAGCACTGAATATTGTGTACAATGCACCTGATGGTTCTAGTATCAGTGGATGGAAATCCTATGATGGTCAACGCAACCGTTTTGTGTTAATTGATAACCTAACCAAGAGCGGATTCGATAAATTACATGAGATAAGTTATAACTATTTCCGGAAAGGGATCGATCAAATGGCAGAGCAACCTGATCAAGCAAAAGTAGCCATCATCAATGCCTTAATGAGTTTACAAGAACTGAATGAAGACAATGTGAATTCTATGGCCATCTCTATTTTTATGCAGGGTAGGGTAACTGAATTAATTGGGTTATTTTCGGAAGCAGACAGGGCAACTAAAAAGCAATTGATGACCACACTTTCAGCCATCGATATTGCAAATATCAATAAGTATAAAGCATATTTCGAATGAAAAATGTATTCATAATTGGTATGTTATTTTTTGCGGCATGTGCTTCAGAAACATCGCAGAATGGTAAACTATTGCCAATTGGAACAATGCAAAAAACGGTATGGCAACTAATGCAGGTAGATGAATACCTGTCTAGACAAACGCAAGTCGACACCACCATTCAGCCAGCTTTAGAAAAAGCCAAATATTATCAGCGAGTGTTTAACTTGAATAAAGTGGACAGAGCAGGTTTTTATGCCACTATGAGTTATTTAGATAAACACCCGGTGGAAATGAAAGAGTTGATGGATTCGGTGGAAGCATTGTCGAAAAGAGAAAAATTAGAACTCATCAAACATTAATTTGTACTAAAAAATCGGATCTATCATTAAACACTTTTACTTTTGATTTGTTAAATTATTAAAATATATATTATGCCAATTACAATCGGACAAAACGCCCCAGATTTTACTTTATTTGATACAGATAAAAATGCAGTTCATTTAGCGGATGCTAAAGGAAAGAACGTAGTGCTTTTATTTTTCCCACTTGCATTTACAGGTGTTTGTACAGCAGAACTTTGTAGTGTAAGAGACAATATTGCAGCATACAATACCACCAATGCACAAGTGTATGGTATCTCTGTTGATTCTTTATTTGCGTTAGGCAAATTCAAAGAAGAACAAAAATTAAACTTCCCATTATTAAGTGATTTTAATAAGGCTGCAGCAACTGCATTTGATGTATTGTATGAAACATTCCCAGCATTCGAAATGCAAGGTGTAAGCAAGAGAGCTGCATTTGTGATTGATGCGAACGGCGTTGTGCAATACGCAGAAGTATGTCCTACTCCTGGAGACTTACCTAATTTTGAAGCGATTCAAGAGACATTAAACAAGTTGAACTGAAACTTATCTTCTTGCTAGTTTTTTTATAGAATATAAAAAACGCAAGAAGATCTCTAATGATTTTAAAAGGGCCCATTGGGCCCTTTTTGGATCTTGTTAGTTTTTTTTAATTTCTATCTATCACAAACTTCTACAATCAAGAACTTCAAATAATGGGTATTCTCCATGCCCCAGATAATAGGGTGGTCACTTGATTGTGTTTGGTAGGTAACTTGTCTAATTCTTTTCTTGGCGTCTTTTGCAGCCATATAGATGGTATCTAGGAATAATTCAGGACTCACTAGGTTGGTACAACTAGAAGTCACTAAGAAGCCTCCATTATTGATCATTTTCATCCCCCTTAAATTAATCTCTTTATATCCTGTCACTGCTTTTTCAATACTACTTCTGCTTTTTGTAAAAGCAGGTGGATCCAACATCACTACATCATATTTTCTGCCTTCCTTGCCCCAGTTTTTCAATACATCAAAGGCATTCATGGCTTCAAACTTAACAATATGATCTAGCTGATTCAACGCGGCATTTTTGTTTGCCTGCGCTACTGCATTTTCGGAGATATCAATGCCTAAAACTGACTTTGCACCATAATGTGCTGCATGAATTTCAAAAGTGCCAGTATAGGTAAATGCACCTAATACATCAGCTCCCTTCACAATGTTTTGGATCGCACGACGATTGTCTTGTTGGTCTAAAAAATAGCCAGTTTTTTGTCCATGCTCAATGTCTACATAAAATTGTAATCCATTTTCTTTGATGACAATTTCGGTAGGAAATGGATCAGATAAAAAATCCTTCTTTTGTGCTAGTCCTTCTAATTCTCTAACAGGCACATCGTTTCTTTCATAGATCCCCTTTGGTTTAAAGATGGTATTGATCGCGTCTACAATGGCCGTTTTCCATTGCTCAATCCCCAATGATAAAGTTTGTAAAACAAAATAATCGTTGAACTTATCAATGATTAAAGCGGGTAGTCCATCTGCTTCTCCAAAGACCAATCTGCAGTTTTCTGTATAGCCTAATTGTTGTCTGTAGGCCCATGCTTCACTAATTTTTTGATGGAAAAATCCTGCATCAATATTTTCTCTTTTTCGAGTTAGTAAACGGATGATGATTTGAGATCCTGGGTTGATATACCCACGTCCTGCCAATTGGCCATCAAAGTAGTAGACTTCAACAATATCTCCCGGGGAAACCGTGCCAGCAATACGATCCACTTCGTTATTATAAATCCATGGGTGCCCCATAGCAATTCTAGGGGTAATGCGCTTATTTAGGTAAACCTTTGTCATTTGGCAAAGATAGGGACAGATTGAGTGACAACTTGTTCATTTTAAGCGTCATTTATGTCAATTTTGCTCTTTTATTGCTTTGGCAATATATTTGCGTGCAATAGAGTACAATTAGTCAATTATGGAAGAAAAAGAACAATTAGGTCAAGAACCAATCGTAGATACAGAAAACGGGGCTCAAGCGGCGCCAGAAACCGAAGAAACACCCTTGAGTGAGTTAGATCAGTTAAAGGCGGATTTGGCAGACCAAAAGGACAAATACCTGCGTTTAATGGCAGAATTTGAAAACTTTAAAAGAAGAACTGCTAAAGAGCGTGTGGATTTGATCCAAACTGCAGGAAAAGACGTGATTGTTTCTTTGTTGGATGTGATGGATGATTGTGATCGTGCCGAGAAGCAATTGAACGGGTCGGATGATATTGCGGTTCAAAAAGAAGGGATCCAATTGGTATTCAATAAAATTAGAACTGTACTTCATGGAAAAGGGTTAAAAGCCATGGAAAGTATTGATCAAACATTTGATGTGGAATTGCATGAAGCAATCACAGAAGTGCCGGTACCAGATGCTGCTAAACAAGGCAAGGTGATTGACGAGGTAACAAAAGGATATTATTTGAACGATAAGATTATTCGTTTTGCAAAAGTGGTGGTAGGTAAATAAACAAAGCATTATGTCAAAAAGAGATTTTTACGAGATATTAGGTGTGAGCAAATCTGCTTCTGCAGATGAAATAAAAAAAGCCTACCGTAAAGTTGCTATGCAATTTCATCCGGATAGAAATCCAGGTGATAAAGCCGCCGAAGAAAAATTTAAAGAAGCCGCAGAAGCCTACGAGATATTGAGTGACACGGATAAGAAAGCAAAATATGATCGCTTTGGTCATCAAGCTTTTGGTCCAGGAACAGGTGGTGGCAATGGTGGATATGGTGGTGGTATGGATATGAACGATATCTTTAGCCAATTTGGTGATGTGTTTGGTGATGATATGTTTGGCGGATTTTTTGGCGGCGGACAAAGTCGTTCAAGAGGTGGTGCTAAAGCAAGAGGACAAAGAGGCAGCAATCTAAGAATCAAATTAAAATTGAATTTCGAAGAGATTGCCAATGGCGTAAATAAGCAAGTGAAAGTAAAGAAGCATGTGTTATGTACCACTTGTGGAGGGAATGGAGCGAAGGACAAATCAAGTATTCAAACTTGCGGCACTTGTAAAGGTTCTGGACAAGTAAGAAAAGTAACCAATACCTTCTTAGGGCAAATGCAAACCGTGAATACCTGTCCTACTTGTAATGGAGAAGGAAGTACGGTGACTGCAAAATGTACTGCGTGTAAGGGCGAAGGAAGAGTATATGGAGAGGAAACTATTTCAATTGATATTCCAGCGGGCGTGCAAGATGGAATGCAATTGAGCATGTCTGGTAAAGGCAATGCTGGTGAGCGTGGAGGATCTGCAGGGGACTTGATCATTATGATTGAGGAAGAACCACATGAGTTCTTGCATAGAGATGGATTGAATGTCGCTTTTGATTTATACATTACGATTCCGGATGCTATTTTTGGAACCAGTGTAGAAGTGCCTACGATTGATGGTCGTGCAAAGATTAAAATACCTGCTGGCACTCAAAGTGGTAAAATATTTAGATTAAAAGGAAAAGGATTCCCAGAAGTACAAGGTTATGCAAAGGGAGATCAATTGATCCATGTGAACATTTGGACACCACAAGAAGTGAGTGAAGAAGAAAAAATAGCTTTGGAGAAAATGCAGGCTAGTGACAACTTTAAACCTAAGCCAGTCAAAGGGGATAAGAGTTTTTATGATAAAGTAAAAGAAGCTTTTAAGTAAGCCTAAAAATACGAACATAAAAAAGGGACAAATTTATTTGTCCCTTTTTTATGTCAATGATTTATAAGTTGATCTATACAACTTGAATAAATGAATAGGATTGCAAAGCAATTAAGCTTGAAGCTGATAAATGTCTTTGCTATTTCTACCTAATCCATCATAGTCTAAGCCATAGCCTACTACAAATTTATTCGGAATCTCAAAACAGGAGTAATCGATATTCACTGGGTATTGCAATGCTTCTTTTTTATCTAACAATACGGCAATTTTTACAGACGCAGGCTGCATACTATCCAATTGAGGAAGATAATGATGTAATGTTTTACCAGTGTCAATAATATCTTCTAAGATAATGATATGTCTGTCTTTTACATTTGTATCTAAACCAATTGCAGTTATTACATTGCCTGTAGAGCTGGTTCCTTTGTAAGAAGCCAATTTAATAAAACTCACTTCGGCTTCGATGGTGATTTGTTTGAATAAATCTGCCGTAAATAAGAATGAGCCATTTAGGATTGAAAGAAATAAAGGACGCTTACCTGCATAGTCTTTATTTAATTGCGCAGCTAGTTCACTGATTTTTGTTTGAATTACGGCTTCTTCTAAGTAGGGTACAAATGTTTTATCTAGTACTTGAATGGTAGACATATAGCTTGATTTGGATTAAGTTATTTCAATTTTTTATTAAACAATAATGAATTGTCTTTTTTGATGCTTGGACTTATTTCTTTTGATTTAAATAAAACTACTTGTGTGCCTTCTTTTACTTCCTCGTTTAATTTGGGGTTGTATAATTTCAACTGGCTTAATTGAACACCCTCAAGTTGACTAATCTCATGTAATGTAGTATTGTCCTTTACAGTATGAAATGAGGTAGCACCTTCTTTCTTTTTAGGAGCAAGAAAAATCAATTGATCTCTATCTAATAGGATTGCTTCTTTGATTTCGTTGTATTCAAATAATTTGTATAAAGGCAAATTGAATTGAATCGCAATTTCAACAAATGACATGTCTTTCTTTCCAAGTAGTACAGGCACTTGATTGATTCTAAATCTGCCTTCTGGATAATTGTAAACTGGCGCAAAAGATTCAATTGGTTTTTCTTCAGGAGCAGGTATTTCCTTTTTGACTGATTTGACAGTATCAGCAATAGCGATGCTTGCAGGTGCTAATTGCTTAATAGGTAATGGAGTAGTATAGCTATTCACATTAGTTTGCGCAATACCGGATGGTTTATTCAAGCTTTTTGATTCTTGAATGACAGCTTTAGCAATCGTATCTGTGCTTAAAGCTTTTACAGAGTCAACCAGCGGTTGACTGATGACCGTATCAGAAGCTATTTTTGTTAAGGGGGTATCTACAACCTCCGTTAAGGAATCTGTCTCAATTTCGTTTGCGAGTTCTGGGAAATTGTATTGTGCTAGTTCGTAATCATCAATAATTTTCAATAATTTTTTTGGATAGTCAGGTGCGGTTGCATAACCTGCTTTTTTTAATCCATAAGCCCATGCGGTGTCATCTACAGGATCTAATAAAAATAGACTTACATAATTTGGTCTGTTTTTTAAAAAATTGGAGTGGTCTTTAAAAGATTGTTCTGCAGCATCATAAGCTCTAAAACATTCTTGTTTTGTATCATCATCCTGATACGCTTTGGCGCCTGTCCAATCGGATTTGCACTTAATGCCAAAATGATTGTTATGGTTTTTCGCCAAATTGCTTTCTCCGCTATTCGATTCAACAATGGCTTGTGCCAGTGTAATAGAAGCGGGTACACCTGTGCGCTTCATTTCCTTCATTGCAATTGCTTTGTATTGCTCAATATAGGAAAGGGTTGTTTTATTGTTCTGAGCCCATCCTGTAACGGTAGTCAATAAAATAAAAAAAGGAATCAATATTTTTTGCTTCATATTATTTTTTTCTAATCAAGGTTAATCCGTCTCTTACTGTCAACATTATTTTTTCTAATCCATTATGCTGTAGGATAAATTCATTGAATGCATGAATCGCTATAGCATTCTTGCCAGTTATTTTTTTGTCAAACACCTGTCCATGAAATAAAACATTGTCTGCAATAATTACGCCCTTGTCTGAAAGTAGGGGTAATACTAAATTGACATAGTCAATGTAGCCAGTTTTATCGGCATCAATAAATACAAGGTCCCATTGCTTTGTTAAAGTAGGAAGGATTGTTTTGGCGTCGCCAACATGTGAAAAAATTTGATGCCCTTTTACACTAGCATCAAAATGCGTTCTTGCAGTAGCTGCATCTTCTGCTCTGAGTTCGATGGTATGTAATTCGCCGGTGGTGCTTAAGCCTTCTGCTAAGCACAAAGTACTGAAGCCACTAAATGTACCAATCTCTAAAATATGACTAGGGGCTAGGAGCTTGCTAAAAAAGCTTAGAAAGCCTCCTTGGTTCCAATTGCTTTGCAAATGAGCATGGGGGTGGCTCAGTTTAGTTTGCTCATACATGGGCCTTAAATAGGCCGGTGTGGCGTCACTAAATTGCTCTACATAGTCATTCGCAGCAGGTTGAATAAAATCCATGCTGCAAATGTCTAATTTTTTTCGCTATTAGCGCTTGAAATGAGCCATAATCCTATAAAAGTAATCATACCATTAATAATCAAAAGCTCTTGGCCAATTCTAAAATCCCCCAATAATTGAGCCTGGAAATAGTCTAAGGCCAAACAAAGGATTGGGGCTAAGAAACAAATGACAGGGACTAAGGTATTGTTTAGGCTTCTTTTAGTTAAAATACCAAATGCAAATAAGCCTAAAAGAGGACCATAGGTATAAGAGGCAATTTTTAACAATAAGTCAATAGTACTCTTGTTGTCGATCCATTTAAAGACCATGACCATGATTAAAAATATCAATGCAAAACTCAAATGGGTTCTTTGTCTAATTTTCTTTTGTTGTGCTTCTGACCAATTTTTGTTTCTCTGTAGTCCTAGTATGTCGATACAGAAACTAGAAGTCAATGCTGTAATGGCGCCATCTGCACTAGGGAATAGGGCAGAGATCAATGCAAGAATGAAAATGATAGATAAATAAGGAGGCATATGGTTTAATGCCAATGTGGGAAATAAATCATCGCCTGTTGCGGTGATATTGTTTTGTGCAGCATATAAATGTAATAAACCACCTAAATAAAGGAATAAGCTAATGGCAATTAACATGGTAAAACCAATCGTGACCATATTTTTTTGTGCGTCTTTTAGGTTTTTAACCGAGATATTTTTTTGCATCATTTCTTGATCCAATCCAGTCATGGTTAAAGTCACAAAGGCGCCACCAATAATCTGTTTCAAGAAAAAAGACTTGCTATTGACGTCCATGCTAAAAACATCCGCCAAATGCATGGAAGGATTGTTTGCCAATGCTTGGTTTTGCATAGCTGTTAAACCTTGCATCACAGATAAGTCAAGTTTAGATAAAATATAGATACTACAAATGATCAGGCCCATCAACATGCCTGATGTTTGAAGTGTGTCGGTCCATACAATTGTTTTCACGCCACCTTCATAAGTGTATAAAAGAATCATCACTAAAATCACCAAAGTGGTTGCCCAGAATGGAACATGAAGATTGTCAAGGATAAAGTATTGTAAAATTTTCACCACTAAATACAATCTAGCAGTGGCTCCTAGGGTCCTTGAAAGAATAAAAAAGGACGCACCTGTTTTATAGGCACTAAATCCCAATCTACCTTCTAAGTAATTATAAATAGAAGTCAGGTTTAATTTATAATAGATAGGCAAAAGCACATAAGCAATGGCTAGATAGCCAATTAAATAACCCAATGTGATTTGTAAATATTGAAATGCATCTTTGCCCACGGCACCAGGTACACTCACAAAAGTAACCCCACTTAAAGAGGTTCCAATCATACCAAAAGCAACCAACATCCAATTGCTGTTTTTGTTCCCAATAAAAAAGGACATGTTATTACTATTCTTACCAGTGATTTTAGCTACTCCTAACAATACTAAAAAGTAAAGAATTACGAAGATGAAAAGGGTCGTTGCGCTCATAGTTTAGTTTTGTGTCTTTTTGATGTGGCAAAGTAGTGAGAATCTTTGACTTTTTTGACTATTTTGTGATGGATCTTAATTAATTCTAAGCAATGAAAATACAATCTGTAACCGTTTTTTGCGGTTCAAAATCTGGGAATCAACCAGGCTTCACCCATCAAGCAATTGAATTAGGTAATGCATTAGGTGAAAATGGAATCCAATTGGTATATGGCGGAGGAGGCAAGGGGATTATGGGTGCCATAGCGGATGCTGTTTTAGCAAAAAATGGAAAGGTATTGGGCATCATTCCCAAGCTGCTTCTAGAATGGGAGGCACAACATGAGGGGCTAACAGAATTGATTGTAACAGAAACCATGCATGATCGTAAGAAGATTTTATACGACAGAGCAGACGTAGCAATTATACTACCTGGTGGTATGGGGACAATGGATGAATTATTTGAAATGTTGACTTGGAATAATTTAAACATCCATCAAAAGAAAGTGATTGTATTAAATTGGGAAGGCTTTTACACCCCATTGATTGCATTAATGGATCATATGCATGCAGAAGGATTCATGTATGATGATTGGAAAAATAGGATTCATGTTGCAAAAGATGCAAAAGCTGTGATGGAAACAATTAATGCTTGGAGCGAATAGGTAAAGCAAATCCTGCTTTTACAAATGGGTCGGCACGATTGTATCCATCTCTATAAGGAGAGTTTGGATTTTTTAATAGATCTATCATTAAGGTAAAATAGGTCATTCCATGTTCAGACCTACTGCCATATCCAATACCTGCTAATATACTTTCTGCACCGTAACGAATTTTCCTAGAAGCACCCGAGGTTTCACTATTCGTGCTCATGTCTTTCATATTGGTCCAATTCCAATTGTATTCCGGTTGTACTTGTAGGAAGAACCTTTCTGCAGGCCAGATTCTTGTAAAGCCGCCCACACCAAATTGGAAACTTCTGGTTCTTGTACTTGAAAGGAAATTAGGATTAGAAGCTGAATACAATAAATTCACAGCCCCGCCAATATCTACCCATTGATTCATCCTTTTGGATAGTTCTGGATTTAATCCTAACTGAAACCAACCAGAACCTCCACCTACAACAATATTGCCTCCAATAAAGAGTGGACGCTCAATCAATGCTGGCATGGTTTTTACAATGTCTTGAGCTTTTGCGAACTGTAAGCTGCAGAGCAAAACAAGACAAGAGAATAGTTGTTTTTTAAGCATTAGGATAGGTCAAATATTTTTCCAGCGTTTAAAATATTATTTGGATCGAAGGTTTTTTTGATCCCACGCATAATCTCTAAAGACGCGTTATTAAATACAACTTGCATATAAGGTTTTTGGATCAATCCAATTCCATGCTCCCCGCTGATTGTGCCACCTAAACTATGCACTAGCACAAATAATTCTTTTAAGATGGTTGTCATCTCTTCATTGCCATGACTATTTTTGATAGTAGGGTGGTTGATTCTAATATGCAAATTGCCATCTCCAGCATGGCCATAACAAACTACTTTGAAACCGTTCTTAGCGCCTAAGTCTTTGGCTCCTTTAATTAATTTAGGCAACTCTGCTCTTGGTACCACCGTGTCTTCCTCAATGGTATAACCTGCCATCACCGCTGCCTCATTGGCTTTGCGTCTTATTTTCCAAAGCTCATTTTTTTGTTGGGCATCATCTGCAAAAAACAATTCTCCTGCTTCAAATTGGGAAAGCACATCTGCAATGGCTTCCATTTCTCCCATCAATACATCCATATTATTGCCATCCACTTCTATGATTAAATGTGCAGCTAAATTTTCGGTCAATGGGATTGCAGTACTGTCTAATATTTTGGATGCAAGCGTAATCGCATCAATTTCCATTAACTCCATGGCACTAGGTGTAATACCCGCTCTGAAGATAGCGCTCACCGCTTCACTCGCTTTTTCTAAACTATTAAAAGGGGCAAGCATCAATAAATCAAACTTTGGATGCGGAATCAATCTTAATACTATTTTAGTGACAATACCTAAGGTACCTTCACTGCCTACAATAAGTTGAGTAATATTATAACCAGTGGCATTTTTTAAAATATTCGAACCTGTCCAAATGATTTCACCATTTGGAAGTACCACTTCTAGGTTTAAAACATAATCTTTTACAACACCATATTTAACTGCCTTAGGGCCGCCTGAATTTTCTGAAATATTTCCTCCAATAAAACAACTTCCTTTACTTGCAGGGTCCGGAGGATAAAACAATCCTTTTTCTTTCACCGCATCTTGTAGCATTTCTGTAATCACACCAGGCTCAGTAGTGACTTGTAAGTTTCTTTCGTCTATTTCTAATATCGAATTAAAACGTTCCATGGCAATCACCAATCCGCCTAAATGGGGTAGCGCACCACCACTTAAACCAGTACCTGCACCTCTTGGTGTTACTGGAATTAAATGCGTATTGGCTAATTTCATCAATGCACTTATTTCTTCCGGATTTTTTGGCTTGACAACTACCGCTGGATTAAAATGCAAACGTTCAGTATGGTCTTTGCCATATTTTTCAAAACTTTCAGCGTCCGTGAAAACATATTCAGCGCCAACTATGGATTTTATTTGCTCCAGTATTTCGGGTGTTATTTGTTGCATCTTTCAAGCGTTAAAATTGAATAATCAAAATCTTCCTTTAAAACAAACCATATAAAGTACCATCCACTTTACTAATGATATGGCCTAGATCTTCTTCAGATTCGCCAAATTTAATTTTATCACAGTCAATCACTAATAAAGGACCTTCTGTATAATTGTCAATCCATTTATTGTAATAATCGTTCAGTCTTTTTAAATAATCCAAACGGATATTCTCTTCGTATTCTCTACCTCTTTTTTGAATTTGAGAAACCAAAGTAGGAACAGACGCTTTTAAATAGATCAATAAATCTGGTGGTTGTACCATGGATTTAATGGTATTGAAAAAGCCATAATAATTATCAAAATCACGCTTACTCATTAAGCCCATCTCGTGTAAGTTAGGTGCAAAGATATTGGCATCTTCATAGATGGTTCTATCCTGAATAATGGTTTCAGTTCCTTTTTGAATTTCTAAGATTTGGTTCAATCTGCCATGTAGGAAATAAATTTGCAAATTGAAACTCCATCTTGGCATATCATCATAGAAGTCCATCAAATAAGGGTTATGGTCTACGTCCTCAAACTGAGGGATCCAACGGTAGTGCTTGCTTAATAACTCGGTTAAAGTTGTTTTACCAACGCCAATATTGCCAGCGATTGCTACGTGCTTTGGTTTTTTACTTGCTGCTTTTGCCATAATCTTATTTGTGTAATTGTAATTTGTCGGATCTGTTTTATAAGTATTCCATGCCTACTGCTTTTCTTACAGTAGTCAAAGTAGCCGAAGCACTTGCTCTGGCTTTGTCGGCACCTTGGTGTATGATTTTTAACAATAAATCTTTGTTGTTTTGTAAGTCTGCCGCTTTTGTACGAATTGGGTGAATGAAATTCACCATATCTTCTGCTAGCTGTTTTTTCATATCCCCATAACGAATGATACAATTGCCTTCTGAGCTATTGTTAAAATCATCTTCAAATTTTTTCACCGTATCTGCAGTGCTCACCAAGCCCATTAAAGTAAATAGGTTTTGAATGTAATCTGGTTTTTCAGCATTGGGGGTTAATGGGCCTTGATCTGTTTTAGCCTTCATTACTTTTTTACGAATCAAATCATCTTCGTCTGCTAAAAATAAAGTGGTCATTTGGTTTTCGCTCTTGCTCATTTTTCCATTGCCGTCTAAGCCCATGATTTTAACTAACTCACTATTATAGTTGAATGCATAAGGTAATGGGAAAGTCTCTCCATAACGGTGGTTGAATCTTTCGGCAAAGTTGCGAGCCATCTCTAAATTTTGTTCCTGGTCTTTTCCAACAGGTACTTTTACAGCACGGTGGATTAAGATATCTGCGGCTTGTAAAACTGGGTAAGTTAATAAACCAGCATTCACATTCTCTGGTTGCATTCTTACTTTATCTTTAAAGGTAGTGGTCTTTTCAAGCTCACCTTTATAAGCCAACATATTTAAGTATAAATACAATTCTGCAATTTCTGGCACATCACTTTGCACATACAAAGACACTTTCTCGGGATCTAATCCACAAGCAATATTTTCCGCCACCACACGTAACACACTTTCTTGTAAAGTTTTGGTGTCAGGGTGGGTAGTCAAACTATGCCAATTGGCAACAAAAAAATAGCAATTGTATTCATCCTGCATGCGCACATAATTACGCATTGCGCCAAAATAATTTCCTAAATGTAAGAACCCTGTGGGCCTTATTCCACTCAATACGATTTCCTTTTCCATAGCTGTGCGAAGATAATGAATCGCAATCCCATTTTTTGCCATCTTTTTGGGATATTTGCCCTGAATCTAAAAAAAATCGCTTGAGCCTTGCTTCTCTTTTATCCAGTCCTATTGAATACCTGAAGGGTGTAGGCCCTTTGAGGGCAGAATTGCTTAAAAAAGAGCTTAGTATCTATACTTTTGGCGATTTATTACAGCATTTCCCACATAGGCATGTCGATAAGACCAAAGTCACACCCATTAGCCAGTTAACGCCAGAAATGGATTTTATCCAGGTCAAAGGGGTTTTATTGGGCTTCCATACCATTGGGGAGAAGCGTTCAAAAAGGATGGTGGCCCAATTAAGGGATGAATCGGGCAACTTGGAATTGGCTTGGTTTCAGGGGATTCAGTATGTTCAGAAGAATTTAGTAGAGGGTCAAACTTATTTAGTCTTTGGTCGACTAGGCTTTTTCAATGGTAAACCACAGGTCGTACATCCTGAAATTGAACCATATGTGGCGCAAGCCATGGCCAACAAATCCTTGTTGGAGCCAGTATATGGTTCAACTGAGAAATTAAAAGCAAGGGGATTAAATGGAAAACAAATAGGCAAATTAACCCAGGTGTTGTTTCAACAAATTAGTGAAAGGGATTTGCCAGAAAACTTGCCTGCGCATTTATTGGTGGATAGAATGGGTAGATGGGAAGCGTTTAGACAAATCCATTTTCCTTCAAGCCAAGTACATTATAAACAAGCCCTGTCACGCCTCATTTTTGAAGAATTATTTATTGCACAAATAAGATTGAATCTAATAAAGATAGATCGACATAAAAATAGCAAGGGCCAGGTATTTGAAAAAGTGGGAACTTATTTTAATGATTTCTACAATCATTATCTTCCATTTGAATTAACAGGTGCCCAAAAAAGAGTGATTAAAGAAATTAGATTGGATGTAGCCAAGGGCTATCAAATGAATCGTTTGTTACAAGGGGATGTGGGCAGCGGTAAAACAATGATTGCATTAATGGCCATGCTGATAGCGGCTGACAATGGATTTCAGAGTTGTTTGATGGCGCCCACTGAAATTTTAGCACAACAACACTATACTAGTTTGACGGAACTTTTAAGTGCAATGCCAGTGGAAGTGGCCATACTTACAGGAAGTACAAAAGCAGCGGAACGTAGAAGGATATTAAAAGGATTGGCAGAAGATACGATTCATTTTGTAGTGGGTACACATGCATTGATTGAAGACCCAGTTCAATTTAAAAAATTAGGATTGGCTGTAATAGATGAACAGCATCGGTTCGGAGTGGAGCAAAGATCCAAGCTATGGAAAAAAGCATCCATCCCGCCACACGTGTTAGTGATGACAGCGACACCTATTCCAAGAACCTTAGCCATGACGGCTTATGGAGATTTGGATTATAGTATCATGGACGAATTACCTCCAGGAAGACAGCCTATTAAAACCGTTCATCGCTATGAGACTTCAAGGGCATCTGTTATGGATTTTGTAAAATCAGAAATTCAAAAAGGACGTCAAGCTTATTATGTCTATCCGTTGATTGAAGAGAGTGAAAAGATGAGTTATGAGGATTTAATGCAAGGCTACGAACAAGTAAAAAGTTTTTTCCCAGAACCTACTTATAAAATAAGTATGGTGCATGGTAAGATGCCCAATGATTTAAAATCGGAGAATATGAATCGATTTAAATCAGGGGATACGCAAATATTGGTGGGTACAACGGTAATAGAAGTAGGCGTAAATGTACCCAATGCATCGGTGATGGTCATTGAGAGTGCAGAGAAATTTGGACTATCTCAATTGCATCAGCTAAGAGGTAGGGTGGGTAGAGGTTCCGAGCAGAGTTATTGTATTTTATTGAGTAGTGTAAAAGCAAGTAGAGAAGCTAGGGAGCGATTAAAAATCATGTGCAATACCAACGATGGATTTGTGATAGCGGAAAAAGATTTAGAAATTAGGGGGCCAGGGGATATAGATGGTACAAGACAAAGTGGGGCACTCAATTTTAAGTTGGCTAGTTTGATCAATGACAGAGCTACCATGGAAATTGCCAAAGAAGCAGCAGCAGCAATATGTGAGAAGGATCCCAATTTAACCCTGCCTGAACATTTGGCTATTCGTAGCTTTTTACAAACCCAAAAAACCAAAATTGGCTGGGGTAAGATTGCCTAAGCCCAACCTTTTTAAGTATCTTGCTTCCACTATAAGCAAGGCTTAAAGACAAAAAATAAAATTCCATCCTTTATGAAATACGATCCATTAGATCCAACCATATTTATACAAAACAGAAAGCGTTTTGTAAGTCAAATGCAAAAAAACAGCATTGCAGTTTTTGTAAGCAATGACGAATTTCCAAGTAATGGTGATGCCTTACATGGCTTTGTGCAAAATTCCGATTTATACTGGTTAACTGGTATTGAACAAGAAGGAACAATGGTCGTTTTGTTTCCAGATAATCCAGATCCAAAATATAGAGAAGTATTGGTACTAGTGCGACCACAGGAGTTAAAAGAAATTTGGGATGGAAAAAGATTGAGAGCAAATGAAGCGACCGCTATTTCTGGCATGAAAACCATTGTTTGGGTGGACAGTATAGACGCCATGTTACAAGGTTGGATCCATTTGGCAGACGCCATTTATTTAGACTCCAATGAGAATGATCGTAAAAATAATTTAGTAAGATCAAATGAATATCGCTTTATAGATGAGATGCAGTCTCGTTATCCTTTGCACCAGTATTTGCGTGCTGCTAAAATCATGAAAGCTTTAAGGGCGGTGAAAACCAAGCAAGAAGTGGTGGTGATTCAAAAAGCGATTGACATTACAGAAAACGCATTTAGAAGATTGTTGAAATTCATTCAGCCAGGCGTGTATGAATATGAAATTGAAGCGGAGATTTACCATTCTTTTTTAAGTCAAAAAGCAACAGGAGTTGCCTATCATAGTATTTTAGCGAGTGGAGACAATGCTAGAACTTTACACTATACAAGTAATAACAATCAATGTAAGGATGGAGAATTGATCTTGATGGATTTTGGTGCAGCTTATGGGGGATACAATGCAGATTTAACAAGAACTGTACCCGTAAATGGCAAGTATAGCAAAAGACAAAAAGAAGTGTACAACGCCTGTTTGCATTTGCATGATTATGCGAAATCAATTTTAAAGCCGGGCATAAGCATTTTAAATTACACCGATAAAGTAGGAGATGAAGCCACAAAGCAATTTCTTAAAATAGGGTTATTGTCAAAAGCAGATATTAAAAACGAAGACGCAGAGAACAAAGCGTATCGTAAATATTTATACCATGGCATCTCGCATCATTTAGGAATAGACGTGCATGACTTAGGAACAAGAACTGCGCCAATACAAGCCGGCATGGTGTTTACAGTGGAGCCTGGTATTTATATTAAGGAAGAGCAGATGGGTGTTCGAATTGAAAATAATGTTTGGGTTACCGCAAAAGGAAATCAAGATTTATTCAAGAATATTCCAATCAAGGCAGAAGAGATTGAAAATTTAATGAAGAAAAAGAAATAATACCATTCCTACATGCGTCAACAAATTCCCAATATCATTACATTACTTAATTTGCTTTTTGGTTGCTTAGCCATAGTGAGTTGCTTTCAATTTGGCACGGTCGCATCTATTTCAGATACAGGGGATATGTTAATTGAAATCCCCGAAAAATTGTTCATGGCCAGTTTGTTCATTGGCATTGCAGCAGTAGTTGATTTTTTTGATGGGTTTGTTGCAAGATTATTAAAAGTATCTTCTGAGATGGGTAAGCAATTAGATTCTTTAGCAGATGTGGTGAGTTTTGGGGTTGCACCTGCATGTATTGTCTATCAATTTTTAAGATTGTCGTTGGCGAATGATGTGAATGCACTTTCAACAAGTAGTCTTTTATTTGTACCTGCATTTATCATTCCTATGGCAGGGGCATACAGATTAGCTAGATTTAACTTAGACCAAAGCCAGTCTACTTATTTTAAAGGGGTGCCTATTCCAATGATTGGCATTTTAACGGCTGTATTTCCATTAATCTATTGGCAACCTTCTTATGGTCCCATTTCAAAGCTATTATTAAGCCCCCTATTTTGGTATGCCTACATTGTTATTGTCAGCTATTTAATGGTGATGACAAGACCCATGTTAGCGCTTAAAAGCTTATCTGGCAAGAAAAAATTACTACTTCCGATGGGTATTGTAGTTGTGGAAGTAGTTGTATCAGCCATCTTTTTTAAATGGTATGCGATTCCATTTGGCTTTATTGGCTATTGCATTGTATCTTTGATGTATCCAAAAACAATCACACAATAATTCAATATGTTATTTCAAGTACAAATTAAAGTAATGCCATTAAAGGATTTATTAGATCCTCAAGGTAAGGCAGTTTTAGGCGGATTACATAATTTAGGTTTGTCCGGTATTCAAGATGTTCGTGTTGGAAAGAACATCAACTTACAAATTGAAGCTGCGGATGAAGCTGCTGCAGTAGCCATTGCAACAGAAGCAAGTAAGCAATTATTAGCGAACGCTGTGATGGAGTATTTTGAAGTAGTCGTGTTATAATCGACTGCCCTAATTTATCCCTATGTTATATCTAGTTCCTACGCCCATTGGTAATTTAAAAGATTTTACTTTCAGAGCAGTAGAGACACTCCAGTCTGTGGATTTTATTTTATGTGAGGATACCAGAACTTCCTCCAAGCTATTACAGCATTATCAGATCCAGAAGCCCTTAACACCTTTTCATCAACACAATGAACATAAAATTGTAGAGCACTTAGTGCAGCAATTGATGGCAGGTAAAAATATCGCACTCATAACAGACGCAGGTACACCAGGTATTTCAGATCCTGCATTTTTATTGGTTAGAGCATGTAAAGCAGCAGGTGTTCCTGTAACAAGCCTGCCAGGAGCTACTGCATTTGTGCCAGCCCTTGTCAATAGCGGGTTGCCTACCAATCGATTTATATTTGAAGGATTTATCCCTTTAAAAAAAGGCAGAAAAACTTTAATGGACGCTTTGGCGAACGAAGAACGTACCATGATTTTTTATGAAAGTCCTATGCGACTTGTGAAAACCCTAGAACTTTTTAAAGCTACATTCGGCGCCGATCGTAAAGCAGCTGTGAGTAGAGAACTCACCAAAATGTTTGAAGAAAACATCACCGATACCCTTGAAAGTCTAATCCTTCACTTTACATCTAAACAAGTGAAAGGGGAGATTGTAATTGTAGTGGAAGGGAAGGATTAATACAGTTGCAATCACGCTTATCAATACACTTTGGAAAGAACCTGTTTTTTGTTTAAATTGAAAGCTTAAACGAAAACATATGATAAAAAAGTATGCATTTTTTGCGCTTTTAGGATTAGTGATGAGTGGACAATTGTTTGCTCAGCCTGAACGTTGGCAACAACAAATCAATTACAAAATTGATGCTAGTTTAGATGTACAAAAAAATACCGTTAAAGGAACAGAAGAGATTCTGTACACGAACAATTCAACAGACACCTTACATAAAGTGTATTTTCATATGTATTGGAACGCTTTTCAGCCCAATTCTAATATGGATGCAAGAAGCCGTGAATTAGGTAAAACAACTTTTACCAATAGAAGAGGCGACGAAGTAAAAGATTGGGATATGCGTGTGCGTGATCGAATTCAAAATTTGAAGCCAGAAGAATATGGCATTCAAAAAGTAAATACCCTTACTATTAATGGTAAGGCACAACAATTGATTGAACACGAGACCATTTTAGAAGTGGTTTTGACACAACCTATTTTACCAAAGTATTCAGTTAAAATGAATGTTCAATTTGAAGCGCAAGTGCCTATTCAAATCAGAAGATCTGGTAGAGACAATAAAGAAGGTGTGCGTTATTCTATGAGCCAATGGTACCCAAAGATGGTAGAATATGATTACCAAGGCTGGAATACCAATCCTTATATTGCTAGAGAGTTTTATGGTGTTTGGGGTAATTATGATGTGACTTTGAGAGTGGATAAATCCTATATGGTGGGCGGTACTGGTGTATTGCAAAATCCAACTGCTCCATTAGATAAAAATGGCAATAAGGTTTGGAACTTCAAAGGCAATACGATTCATGATTTTGTGTGGTTTGCAGATAATAATTTCAAACACTTGTCAAAAGAAGTGCGCAAAGGTTTAACATTACATGTCTATTATAAAGCTAAAGATGCGAAAGCAGATAGTGCTTGGGCCAATGTGTTATGGGCAGCTGAAAAAGTGTTGCCATTCATGGAAAAGAAGATGGGAGCGTATCCTTATCCTCAATATTCATTTATTCAAGGAGGTGATGGTGGTATGGAATATGCCATGGCTACTTTATTAGTAGGACCTAGTTTAGGTACTGCTTTTCATGAGTGGATCCATAGCTGGTACCAACATATTTTAGGATCAAACGAAAGTTTATTCGCTTGGATGGATGAAGGATTTACAAGTTATGGAGAGGAAATGGTGAGTCATTATTATGAATCCAATTTCGCTACTCAATCACCTTATATCAGTGAGGCTGCTAAAAAGCAAATACAGTTGAGTTTAGAAAGACAATCTAAATTGTTACCTGCGGTTCAAAATGGCAATTATAGTGGTTATCTAGCGCTAGCAAAAAGCGGATACGAAGAACCAATGTCTACCCATGCAGATCATTTTAATACCAATTACGCCTATAGCAGCGCAGCGTATAGCAAAGGAGGTACTTTCTTAGGACTATTAGGGTATGTTATGGGAGAAGCAAAACGTGATCAGTTAATGTTGAACTATTATAATACTTGGAAATTTAAACATCCTAATGCCAATGATTTTATAAGGGTAGCTGAAAAAACTAGTGGCCTACAATTACAGTGGTTAAAAGAGTATTGGGTTAATTCAACAAAGACCATTGATTATGGTTTAAATGATATTCAGGTGAGCGGTAATGCAGCATTGATCAGTATTCAAAGAGTAGGAAAGTTCCCGATGCCAATTGAAGTAGTGGTTACTTATAAAGATGGCACGAATGAGTTACATTATATTCCATTGGATTTAATGCTTGGTGGTAAAACACAAGAAGGTGCGATTAAGCAAATCAACCATCCAGAATGGAAATGGACCCATCCAACTTATACTTTTGAAAGCACACAACCATTGAGTGCCATCAAGTCTATTGAAATTGACCCAAGTCAACGTATGCCAGATATCAATAGAAGCAATAACAAAATAGAAATTCCGAATTAATTGAGATAAGCATTTAATAGAGAAAGTTTTGAAAGAATATTATGCTCGAGCGAATATTCGAGCCTGCGAGCTAAGAGCGAGGTATAGGTGTTCTTTCAAAAGTTTAAGCTTACAAAAAAAGCGTCCACTTGGACGCTTTTTTTATTTCTTCACTTGAATGATATATTTCTCTTTGAAATAGTCTTCTTTAAAAATATCGTAGATCGGCATCATCTTAGGTCTTGTGCCACTCTCAAAAATTTCTTGGTGTAAATCACCCCCTTTTAAACAGATTAAACCATTGGGTTGGTTCGGTTTTTTAACAAGCACAGGGCCTGCCCATCTCCATAAATCTTTTAGCGGAGCAACGGCTCTACTCACTGCGTAATCGAACTTTTTATTTTTAATATCTTCTACACGGGTATGTTTAGTTTCCACATTTTTGATACCCACCATTTCGCAAACAGCATCCACTACTTTTAATTTCTTTGCGATGCTGTCTACTGCATAAAATTTTACTTCTGGAAAAAAAATCGCCAAAGGAACAGTAGGGAATCCACCACCGCAACCAATATCAATCACCTGAGTGCCAGGCTCCCATTCAGCAATGGCAGCAATGCTTAGCGAATGCAATACATGGTGTAAGTATATTTGATCAATGTCTTTTCTAGAAACTACATTGATCTTTGCATTCCATTCTTGATAAGCAGCATCTAGCCCAGACAATTGTGCCAATTGTTCAGGTGTAAAATCCGCAAAGTAGCGGGTAATTAATTCCAATTTTTCTGTGGTCTTTTCCATACGCTAGGCAAGGTAAACAAATAATAGAATATAGTCCATATGTCTAACAAAATGAACCAAGGCCAAAGGTCTAATTCATTCAGCTTCTTCATAGCACCACGCAAAATAAGCCCTTGTAATAGCGCCCTGAATGCCCATAAGCCAATAATGATTAAATAGGCATTAGTAAACACAAGAGCAAGAATAAAAGCTGGGTAAACTAAAAACTGACTCATCGAAAAAAGCCCCAATAAAATAACATGTTTTGTCTTATAGAACTTACTAGTGGTATAATGACGATATTTCTGTGTCATCCAGTCTTTAAAATTAGTCTTAGGTTCACTTAAAGTATGCGCGTCATGATCAATCACGATGGCTGTATTGCGCTTATTGGCCACTTGGTTAATGAATAAATCATCATCCCCACTTGGAATCTGGTTAATAGAAGAGAAGCCTTTGTTTTTAATAAATAATTCACGCTTATAGGAAAGGTTACGACCAACGCCCATATAGGGCAATCCAGCTAGGGCATAGGAGAAATATTGTAATGCGGTATTGAAAGTCTCAAAGCGAATCAATTTATTCAAAATGCCTGGTTTCTTTTTGTAGGCACCATATCCTAAAACAATTTCTTTTCCCTCTTCATAGCCATCCTGCATCAAACGCATCCAATGTTCACTTGCAGGTAAACAATCTGCATCGGTCAATAATAAGGTTTCGTTTTTTGCAGATTTAATGCCCATTGAAAGCGGGAATTTTTTTCCGGCAATCATTTTGGCTTCTTGTGTCAAATGAACGGGGTTCAGGTTTTTAAAAGACTTTTTGAATTCATCTAATAAATATTTTGTTTCATCTTCTGAATTGTCATTCACCAAAACCACTTCATGTGTGGTGCTATAATCTTGCACTAAAACACCAGGTAAAGTATTGGCTAAATTATGTGCTTCATCACGCGCGCAAATGACTACAGAAATAGGGTGCTCTACATGCACTGTTTTTTTAGGATTCTTGTAAATGGCAAATCTAAAAAAAAAGACGGGGTAGGAAAAAACCGGGTTCGCATTGACTGCAGCAAAAAAGCCTTAAATTGTTTCCGAAGGGGGTAGGGATGAAAGGGGTAAGTGGATTGTC
>JACCDX010423676.1_pt1 | contig 25799 bp, 26 predicted proteins | sample 7449681 | NCBI WGS metagenome assembly JACCDX01 (sample SAMN15323450, study PRJNA562643) | freshwater metagenome | isolation source: river surface water | place: USA:Blue River Watershed | collected 2017-08-18
GGGCCCCTTCGCTAATCTTTCGGCCATACGAGTCTGCCAGCCAGGTCCAGTCGCCTTCCAGCGCTCGATGACTTCCGGTGGTAAACGAAGGCTAATCATTTGCCGCGGATTCACAGATTTTGGTCTTCCCCCTTTCTTCGGCGTGGCTCGAGCCAGCATATCTTCGGTCAGTTCGGGAAGTTCCTTATATTCATGAGGTTTGATCACATGCGAATCGACACGCTTGAGATCAGAGCCCAAGGTACGGCGCAAGACGGGTTTGCTCACGATCGTTTGCCTTTCTCATGCTGAAGATGTGGCGATCCGCGCCACGCGGGGTATATCCAATGACTACGACGCGACCGTTGAGAAGTCCGAAGCAGATTATTCGCACCTCACCGTATTCTTTACGCTCGTCTGGAATCTCAACGGTGACGCCTTGGAAAACTATTGCAGCATCTTCAAAGTCCAGTCCACGTTCGACAAGGGTCTTGTCACGTTTCCCTGGATCGTAAAGAATTCGCATGTGTTATTGTATATACAATAATAGGTGTCTGTAAAGGGGTTGGAATCGCAAGTTCGAATCCCCGACACCACCAAAACTTGATTTATTTTGACCCTAGCAAGTTAGCGAAGCGACCCCTGCTGGGCCGCCAGTCAAGTCACATCTGCGCGACGTTGACCGAAATTTTCCCTAGATGACCAAAAAAGTGAGGCGCTTCCCCATGAAAGGGGAGGGGCATCCATCACACACGATTAATGATTTAGCGGGATGGGTTGGCCAACCACTCCAGATAGCCCGGCAATCCGTCGGTGATCTCCATGGCAACGAGTTCGGGGCAATCATAGGGGTGGTGGTTGGATAACCACGCTTTCAATTGTTCGAATCGATCAGATGTGGTCTTGATCACCAATAGATACTCGCTGGCCTGTTCGATCTTGCCCTGCCATTGGTACACACTGGTTAGCCCTGGCACGATATTCACACAGGCGGCGAGTCCTGCCGTGACGATTCCTGTCGCGAGCGATGCTGCACCCTCCTGGGAGTCGATGGTGGATAACGCGATCACGGGTTTCACGGCATAGTCCTTCGGGGATGGCCGCTTTTGGGGGCGGCGGGCGTGGTCAGCTCTCAAGGTATTCTACGGGGATGCACGCGAACGCCACGAAGTCGGGGATGGTCCAATGACAGCGAATCCGCTGCGTCGCGGTCTGCTCGCCTGCGCGGGTCTGGGTCTGTTGGCGTCCGGTCCGGTACGCGCGATCATGCCGAATGCCTTTACGGTGGCTGCGGCGTCTGACCTGAAGTTTGCCCTGGAGGAGGTTGTCGAGGGGTTTGTGCGGTCTGGCGGTGCTCGGCCCCGCCTGGTCTTTGGATCTTCGGGGAATTTCTACTCGCAGATTCTCCAAGGCGCACCGTTTCATGTGTTCATGTCGGCCGATGAGGCCTTTGTGTTCAAGCTTGCCCAGGCCGGAAAGGCGATGGATGAGGGGCGGCTCTATGCCTATGGCCGCATCGGCATTCTGGTGCCGAAGCAAGGTCGCGTCGCGGCCGACCCCGAGCTACGGGATCTCCGGGCTGCGCTTCATGATGGGCGCCTCTCCAAATTCTCGATTGCGAATCCTGCCCATGCGCCTTACGGCATGCGCGCTCAAGAGGCGTTGGAGCGCGTCGGACTATGGGAGCGCATTCGCCCATTTCTTGTCTATGGTGAGAATGTGTCTCAGGCGGCACAGTTCGCCTTATCGGGATCGGCGCAGGGTGGAATCGTGGCCTATTCCTTGGCCCGCGCCCCCGAGATCTCCGCGCGCGGAGACTTTGCCTTGATTGCGCAGACTTGGCACCAACCGCTTGCGCAGCGGGTGGTGGTATTGCGGCAGGCACCCGTTGCCGCAGTGCAGTTCTATGACTATCTTCGCAATCCAGCCGCTCAGCAGATCATGATGCGATTTGGATTTGAGATGCCAGGATCGTTACGATGATGGATTGGCAAGCCCTTGTGTTGTCGCTGCAGCTCGCGGTCGTGACACTGATCGTGTTGTTGCCTGGTGGCCTCTGGTTAGGCCGCGTCCTGGCCTCGCGTCGTTTTCCAGGCAAGTCGCTGATCGAGGCCTTGGTGGTCTTGCCATTGGTACTGCCACCCACCGTGCTGGGTTACTACCTATTGGTGGCGCTGGGGGGCGTCTCGCCACTGGGCCGGTTTGTGATGGACACGTTTGGCGTCACGCTCACGTTTAATTTTCTGGGATTAGTGATTGCCTCCGTAATTTTCAATATTCCATTTATGGTCCAGCCTGTTCAGCGGGCATTTGAGGCGATTCCAGAGAATCTCAACGAGGCGGCCGCGGTGAGCGGCTTATCGGAATGGCAGACGTTCATACGTGTGCAGCTGCCATTGGCCTGGCCTGGCATCCTGACGGCGATGGTGTTGACATTTGTTCATACGCTGGGAGAGTTCGGGGTGGTATTGATGGTCGGTGGGAGCATTCCCGGTGATACCAAGACGGTAGCGATCGCGATTTATGACCGCGTACAGGCCTTTGATCTTGCATCGGCGGATCGCATGGCGCTCTTACTGCTGACACTTTCGCTCGCCGCGGTTGCCGCATCATTTCTAACGGCCGCACGCATGGTCAGACGGCGAGGATCATGATGGCGCACGAACTCGTCGTTGATATCCGTCAGACCGGTTCTATCCCGTTACGCGGGGCATTGCGGTGTGCCCCGGGAGAGTTGGTGGCGCTCGTCGGTGCCTCCGGTGCCGGCAAGACATCGTTTCTGCGGGCCATGGCCGGTCTTATTCCGGTTACATCGGGAGTCGTGCGCGTGGGCGAGGATGTCTGGTGCGATACGGAGCGCCGCATCTGCATGCCCGTCGCCCAACGTCATGTCGGTTTTGTGTTTCAGAACTATGCGCTGATGCCGCACCTCAACGCCCTGGAGAATGTCGCGTTATCGTTACTCCACCTATCGACGCACGCCCGGTTGGATGCGGCGGCGCAGTGGCTGGACAAATTGGCGCTGACGGCGCACGAACAGCGGCGATTGCCACAGCAGCTCTCGGGTGGTCAACAGCAGCGGGTGGCCTTAGCCCGGGCGCTGGTGCGCTCGCCGAAGGTATTGCTGATGGACGAACCGTTTTCGGCCGTGGACTATCTCAATCGGAAAACCCTTTACCGTGTGCTGCAGGAACTCCAGCGCGAACTCTCGTTGCCCGTCGTGCTGGTCACGCACGATCTCCAAGAAGCGCAACGCCTGGCTAACCGTGTGGTCGTGATGGAACATGGCGTGCTCTCGGAAGATGTTCCCGATATCGATCAGCTCATACAGCAGTCAGGAGTGGCGTGACCGGCCGATAACGCATGGACCGGTAGGGCTGTGAGCGTTCGCGTGGCGTGAGCACCAATTGCCAGAGCTGACCTTGGCGGGAACGGAAGTAGCCGGCACAGGCCAACAGGTAATACGACCACATCCGATAGAACCGCCGATCGTAACGTTCGGAGAGTTCCGGCCAGGCGTTGGCGACATTGCGGTGCCAGGCCATGAGGGTGCGGTCGTAGTCCTGTCCGAAGTTGTGCCAGTCCTCGATAATCCAGCGTCCCTCGAGCGCCTTGCTCATCTCGACGGCCGAGGGAATCTTGCCATTGGGAAAAATATATCGATCGATCCAGGGATCTGTGCCCTGGGTGGTGACGTTACTTCCGATGGTGTGGAGGAGAAAAATGCCATTGGGGGCGAGCGATTGACGCACCACATCGAAAAACGTGCCGTAGTTCTTTACCCCCACATGCTCAAACATCCCCACGGACACGATCTTATCGAAGGGTTCGCGCAGGTCGCGGTAGTCCTGCAACCGAATATCAACGGGAAGGCCCCGGCAGCGTTCCCGGGCCATCTGTTGTTGTGCGCTGGACACGGTCAGCCCCACCACCTGCACGCCATAGTGTTGCGCGGCATGGGCGGCCAGACCACCCCAGCCGCATCCGATGTCCAGGAGACGCTCTCCTCGGGTCAGTTCCAGTTTGCGACAGATCATGTCCAGTTTGTCGCGCTGGGCCTGCTCCAGGGTATCGGCCCGCTCCCAGTAGGCGCAGGAATAGATCATCCGCGAATCGAGCATCCGCACGAACAAATCGTTATCGATGTTGTAATGCCGATGAGCGACCTGATGGGCGCGCCGGATTGATTGCAGGTTCCAACATCGGGCACGCCAGGCGTTAAAAACTAATTGAAGTCTGGCCATGCCCTTGACCCGGTCATTCAGGTCCACGGCCAGCAGTCGATGAATGCAGTCATCCAGGCGTTCGCAGTCCCAGTGCCCATTGACATAACTGTCTCCGAGCCCCCGCGAGCCGTGCTGCAACACGGCCGTGTAAAACGCGGGATGATGCACGCGGATGTCGTGGGATCGTGCGCCATCTAGCCGCACATCCGCGACGGAGAGCAGATCCTGAATCTGTTGTGATGAGTCTTGCCAGAGCGCCATTGCGCACAGAGTGTGGCGCGTGGATGCGCTGTGGGGTGCACACTGGATGTGCAATAGGGGGAGGGAAGGCTACAGCGATCGCAGATCGGTGCAGACATCCGCTCCAAACGACCCGCTCTGAATGTGCGCCAGTAATTGGCCAGCCGCGATATCGGGGGGTGTCAGCAACCGCTCGGATTGGAGCCGCTCGAATTTCTCACGCAAGGGAAATTGGTCGAGGGTGGTGCGACGAACCTCGGCCTGCATGTCGGTATCGATGATTCCGGGGGCGATGCTCTCTATGCGAAGCCCCGCATGCTGCTCCGCGGCCATGCTGCGCGCGTGGTGATCCAGGGCTGCTTTACTGGCGCAGTACACCGTCCAGCCGGAGTAGGGGCTGCGACCCGCACCGCTGGAAATATGCACGATCCGTCGATCAGTGAACGGACCGGTAGCGCCCACGAACGCGTTGGTAAGCGCAATCACCGACGCAACATTCGCAGTGATGCTCTCGAAGATGGCCTCGGTGGGCAGCTGTCCGGTTTGTCCGACGGGACCCACGACACCGGCGTTATTGATCAGCACGGCGCGGCGTGCACCGGATAGAAATTGTGTTAACGCATTGCTTGCTATCCATTCGCAGACCTGAGCGGGCTGCGCCAGATCGACCATTGCTTCGTGAAGGATGGACGGTCGCGTGTTGGCCTGCGGATACAGGAGCCCTCGGGACATCCCCAGGACGGTGTGCCCCTGCGTCAGTAGCGCCTGCGTGATTGCGGCGCCAAGCCCGCGACGGTGGCCGGTCACAATGTAGTGGGTTGGGGAGTGATCGTTCATGCCGAAATCCTAAGTTCAGCGTTTGCGAATGCGTTCGCTTTTCGCCGCGCGTTGAAAAAAATCAGTCGGTTTACCGGCGATCCATCGCACAAAGCGGGCGAATTCCGGGTGGGCGCGCAGGGCGTCCACGGTGTTATAGATTCGTGCCAATTCGGACTCCGTGAAAAGGGCGTGGATCTGCCGGTGGCAGATGCGGTGAATGACCAGGGTGTCTTTGCCACCTTTGGACTTGGGAACAAGGTGGTGGGATTCTTGCTCTGAATCGGGAATACCGCGATCGCACAGCGGGCAGATGACCACGCGCTCCTCGATGGACTGGGCGTGCGCCAGGAACTGAGCGGTTAAACGGCGTTTGATGTGTCCGGCCATTGCATAATGCTCGCATAAGGAGTGCTGCCAGGACGGCCCCCTAAAGGCGTGGTTCCCGGCAGCCGTAATCCAGTGATTTGGTGGGGAATTGTCGATGAAACAGATCCGAATCGCAGCCGCTGGAGCGGCCATGGTGTGGTCGGTCGCGTTGAGCGCCCAGGCGGCCGAGGGGGCTCACCCGCATTGGGCCTATGACGGCGCCCATGGGCCCAGCGAATGGGGAAAACTTTCTGCCGCCTACGGGCTGTGCAGCAAGGGATCCACCCAGTCGCCCATCGATATTCGGGATGGTGTGGGGCTTGATCTGCCGGAGTTGAAATTCGATTACCGTCCTTCAAAGTTCAGTGTGGTCAATAACGGGCACACCATTCAGGTGGCATATTCCGCCGGGGGGACGCTCACGCACCTGGGCAAGTCCTACCAATTGGTGCAGTTGCACTTCCATCGCCCCTCCGAAGAGCGGATTAATGGCAAGTCCTTTGCGATGGTGGCGCATCTGGTGCACAAGGATGCCAGCGGCAACCTCGCCGTGGTGGCCGCCCTGATGGATCCCGGGCCGGAGAACCCCTTTATTCAGCAGGTCTGGAATCATCTGCCGTTGTTGGTCAACGAGCCAATGGCGCCCGAATCGCCAATGATCGATCTGAATCAGTTGCTGCCCGCCGAGCGTGGTTACTTCAACTACATGGGCTCGCTCACCACACCGCCATGCTCCGAAAACGTCTTATGGTTTGTGTTGCAAAAACCGGTGAACGTCTCGGAGGAGCAGATTGCAGTGTTCAGCAAGATTTATCCGCACAACGCACGGCCGATCCAGCCCACGAATGCCCGGCTCATTAAAGAGTCGCGTCCCGCGAACCGATAGTCACGGGCGGGGGTGGGTGTGCCCGCCCCAGTGGGATCCTCAGCGCTGTCGCTTTGCCGGTGGCGCCAGGGGCAGGGCGGTTTTATATTTCACCTGCTTGAGTGCAAAACTCGACTTGATGTTTTTGATGCCGGGGATCTTGGTCAGGTAATTCAGGATGAAGAGCTCAAGGGCCTGGATATCGGGCACGACCAGGCGTAACAGATAGTCTTCATCGCCCGTCATCAGGTAGACCTCCATCACCTCGTCCAGGTCTCGGATGGCCCGTTCGAAACGCTCGAGTGCGGCGGCTTCCTGCTTTTCAAGTGCAACCCGCACAAACACATTCAGTTTTAACCCGAGATGCTCCGGCTGCAGCAGGGCAACGGTCCGCGCAATGACGCCCAGGCACTGCAGCCGTTTCACGCGCGCCAGCGTGGGGGATGGCGAGAGATGAATGGCCGATGCCAGATCGACATTGCTGATCGCGGCATCGGCCTGCAGCAGACTGAGAATCTTCAGATCGACGGCATCGAGCTCAATATCCATATTTAATGTGTTAAAACGACATCAAAGCAGTATTTTATGCTGTTTTTAATGGTTTGATGAGCGTTTTTTGATGCCATCTGCGGCATGCTTCCCGATATCGTGCCGAGCATGGACATGTCACTTTCTCATCTTCCTTGCGCCGGACGTGATGCGGATCCCGTTGAAACCCAGGAGTGGATCGATGCCCTGGAATCGGTGCTCGCCAACGGGGGTGCCGGGCGCGCCGCCTTCTTGCTGGATCAACTCGAGCAGGCGGCCGGCAGGCGGAATGTGGGTTGGCGTCCGCGGCGAGTCTCCCCGTATGTCAACACCATCGCCGTGCGGGATGAACCGGATTACCCGGGTGGTCCACAGGCGTTGGCGCTGGAGCAGCGCATCGGGGCCGTCACCCGATGGAATGCGTTGGCCATGGTGGTGCGGGCCAATCGACTCAGTGGCGAGCTTGGCGGACACATCGCGAGTTACGCCTCTGCGGCGGATCTGTTCGAGGTCGGGTTCAATCATTTCTTTCGCGCTGCCCATGGCGAGTTCGCGGGCGATCTGGTGTTCTTTCAACCGCACTCGGCACCGGGCGTGTATGCCCGTGCTTTTTTAGAAGGGCGGCTATCGCAAGAGCAGTTGGGCTACTACCGCCGGGAGATCGAAGCACAGCGTCACGGCGTTCAAGGGTTGTCGTCTTATCCGCATCCGTGGTTGATGCCGGACTTCTGGCAATTCCCGACGGGGTCCATGGGCCTGGGACCGATTTCGGCGACCTATCAGGCCCGATTCATCCGCTATCTGGAAAACCGCGGGCAGATCGCACCGCGAGGCCAGCGCGTCTGGGGAATATTTGGCGATGGTGAGATGGACGAGCCGGAATCGTTGGCGTCCTTGTCACTGGCGGGCCGTGAAGGATTGGACAACCTGACCTTTGTCATCAACTGCAATCTGCAGCGGCTCGATGGGCCCGTGCGCGGCAATGGGCACATTGTCGATGAACTCGAAGGCGTATTTTCCGGGGCGGGATGGAACGTGATCAAAGTGCTTTGGGGCTCCGATTGGGATCCGTTATTTGCGATGGATGACCGCGGAGACTTGGCCCGTATCCTGGGCAATACACCCGATGGGCAGTTGCAGACATTCGCTGCGAATAACGGGGCGTTTAACCGTGAGCACTTTTTTGGACAGACGCCGGCCTTACAGCGCATGGCCAGCGCCTTAACGGATGCGCAGATCGATGGGCTGCGTCGTGGGGGCCACGACTACATGAAGATCCATGCGGCCTATCACGCGGCCGTTCAGCATGCTGGCCAGCCCACGGTGATCCTGGCGCAGACCAAAAAAGGGTTCGGCATGGGACGCGTGGGTCAGGGCCGCATGACCACGCATCAACAAAAGAAATTTGAGACCGAGGATCTCTTGGAGTTTCGTGACCGGTTTGAACTGCCACTGACGGATGCGCAAGTGGAATCCTTGGAGTTTTATCGACCACCGCAAGACAGTCCGGAGATGCGTCATTTGATGGCGCGTCGTGCCGCGCTTGGCGGGTTTGTGCCCACCCGTCGACGGACCGCGCCCGAGTCGCTGGCCGCACCGTTGTTGGAGTCCTTCGGAGGATTTCTGCTGCGCGATCAGGAGCAGACGATGTCCTCCACCATGGCGGTTGTGCGCATGCTGACCAATCTCTTAAAAGATCCGGTGGTGGGCGAGCGCGTGGTACCGATCGTGGCCGACGAGGCCCGCACCTTCGGAATGGCGGCACTGTTTCGTCAGGTGGGCATTTATTCCGCACAAGGCCAGCGCTATCAGCCGGAGGACATCGGATCGATTCTTTGTTATCGCGAAGCCAACGATGGACAGATCCTGGAAGAGGGGATTTCCGAGGCCGGTGCGCTCGCCTCCTGGACGGCGGCCGCCACGGCATATTCCGTGCATGGGCGGGCCATGTTGCCGATTTATATCTATTACTCGATGTTCGGATTCCAACGGGTGGGTGATCTGATCTGGGCAGCGGCCGATCAGCGCGCGCGTGGATTTCTGATCGGCGCCACCTCGGGGCGAACGACACTGGCCGGTGAGGGATTGCAGCACCAGGACGGCAGCAGCCTGCTCACCGCGGCCACGATTCCCAACTGCATCTCCTACGATCCGGCATTTGGAATTGAGCTGGCCGTGATCATGGAAGATGGCATGCGACGCATGCTTCAGAACCAGGAAGACGTGTTTTACTACCTCACGGTCACCAATGAAAATGTGCCGCAACTCGCGGGTGGCACGGTGGATCGTGAAGGCATCCTGCGCGGTATGCATTGCATCGTGCGATCCGAGTCGGCCGACGTGCGACTGATGGCCGCTGGCGCCATCGTGGGGGAGGCCCTGCGGGCCGCAGAGCAGTTGCGCAGCGTGCATGGGGTGTCCGCCGAGGTCTGGAGTGTGACGAGTTATTCCGAGTTGGCACGGGATGGCGAACGGGCGTTGATTTCTGCATCGTCCGATGGGCCCTCGCACCACGGGTGGCTTGCGCAGAAACTCGGTGGATCGGTGGCGCCGGTGATCGCGGTGTCGGACTACGTGCGCGCCCTGCCGGAAATGGTGCGGGCCCATGTGCCGGCCCCTTTCACCACGCTGGGCACCGATGGGTTTGGCCGAAGTGATACGCGCGCCGCGTTACGGGATTATTTTGGTGTGAGCGCCCAGGCGATCGTGCAGGCGGCCTTGCGCGCCCTCGCACGCACGCCGTCGGTTTAACGCGCGACGCAGGGTTTCCTACGCCTTCTTCAGATATTGGGGAGAGGTCACCCCCATCGACACGTAGAGACTCGTCAACGCGTCCATGCCCACGTCGGCAGGGCTCACCCAGTCCGTGGGCACATAGAGCAGTCCGCCACCAATGGGAACCGGTGCGGTGGGAATGATGACCGCCAGACTGGGCACACCGTCGATCAAGACCGCCTCGGGCGAGGAGAGCAGGGCCAGGGCGGCGGCACCGCCTTTGCCCCCGAAATGACACCACACGGGCTGCATCGACTTCATGTCGCTGTCATCTTTTTTGGATACCAGATCGACAAACCGATGAATCGTTTCGTAGATGGTGCTCACGATGGGAATCCGTCGAACGATGGCATTGATCAACGCCGTGAACCCGGTTTGAAGTCCCTTTTCAACCAATAGTCCCAGCACGAAAACACCCAGCACCATGAGCGCAAGTCCGAGCACGTATCCCACCCACTCCTGATTGGCAATGCCGAGCCCAAGGGCCGAGAAGAGATGGCCGATGGCGCTGCTGGGACCAAAAAGATTCACCACAAAGCCCGCCACGAACATCAACAGCGCGATGGTGGCGACCAGGGGGAAGGCGGCCAATACGCCCGCAATGAAGATGCGGGTGATATGGGAGGTTTTGGGCGTCATGGAGCGGTCCTTTTTGGCGTCAAGTCCACAATATGCTCAGCCAAGTCGGTCTGTGCAAGTCGCGGCCGCCAAGACGGGCGGTTTCCCCCTCTTGCAAGCCGGATGAGGGGGCGCTAGATTGGACCCGCCGCCCAACGATCGGGCGGTAATCCCTCAAGGAGTTGGCGTATGCAAAAAGGTTTCTTCCCGATCATTCAAATATTGTTTCTTGCGGTGGTGGTGTTTGTCATCAGCTTCGTTGTGGCGGGCAAGACGGGCGGCGTGGCGGTCCCGACGGTGCTCGGTATCCTGCTGTTTCTGATCGCCATCAACGCATTCCGTCATCCGGGTGAGCAGGGCCAGAGCACCCGGGAGCGGTTGTCGGAAATGCGCGCCGCGCTGATGACCAACAAAGGTGGTGCGATTACCCTTGCTGTGATTGCATTGGCCGGTGTGGTCATTGCGTTTCTGGCCGCTGGCGTCTAGGTTTTTCTTTACTCCGGGCCTCCGGCGGACGGTCGCGGCCCGGAGTGGTTCGAGAAGATGTGGGTCTCCTGGTTCTGGTTGGTTCCGCGGCGGGCGTGAATGCGGGTGAATCCATGGGCACCCACGACATCGGTATGGGTGGGGATGTTGTAGATCACGATCGTGGGGATCGTCCGCAGTCGGGTCAGGACCGCGTCTAAGATCACCGCATCAAACGGGTTGTACAGATAGGCGATTAATCCTGGGCCAAGGCGGGCGTAGTCCATGATGGTGGCGTCGGTGGCATGAAATTCGCCGGGGTCACCAAAGACCTTGCGGTGGTTGTCACGCGCAATCGTGATAAACGGCGGGTAATAGTCAATGCCCACGATCCGCGGATCGATGCCAATGTCACGGCATTTCAAACGCCAGACGATGGGCACTTTTCCCTTGCCGCAACCAATATCCACGAAGGTGTAGAGTCCCATCCGTCGGCCAAGGCGAGCCCCCAGGAGATCGAAGCTTTTCCCGATCTCGCTGGTCCAGGAGGCCATATAGGGTTTTCCGTGATCCAGGTTGGTCACCTGCGCAAATCCGGATTTGGCTAAAGGGGTAGTGGTGTTTGTGCCGTAGTCCATATCGAACCGTTCCCGTTCCTGGAATTCCAGCGTGTTCGGGTCGTCCGAGGGGTGCGGTCTGGCACGCATCAGGCGCTATTTTTTTGGAAAGGGTTGGTCATGAAATTCCTGCTCGTCGTATTCATTAACCTGAATTCGAACAATCAGCTGATTCATCATTTTGGTGTTCCGTACGATACGTTGCAGGCCTGCGAATCGGCCCGTCGTCTGGTTCAGAATTCCGAGTGGTACACCGTGCGGACATCCTGCGCCGTCTTCTCGCGCGATCTGAAATCCCAGATGCCTCAGATCCAGTCGATGTAAGGCTAGCCGCCGCTCCACATATTGGTGCTCTTGCCCGCAATGAACATGCGGGCGGCCAGCACGCTGGTCGTGTAGAACATCATCTGCCCGCGCGCGTTGAAGACCGCGTAGCGCCGTTCGTTTCCGGAGATTTTGATGGATTCAAAGTACATATACGTCTGCACTCCTGTGCTGAACCAGTGTACGGCCATCGGCGGCCATCTGTTTAGCAGTGCGGTGAGCCGTGCGTCCTATGGTACAGTACCTGTCCGTACAGCAACGCGGATCGACGGGAGGAAAACAGCAGGTGTCGACGGAACATAAGACCGAAAGGATGCCCGGCGGGCAGACCCTTCACGAGTACGTGGCCAGAGCGATTTCGGACCGCATCAGCAGCGGTGAGTGGGCAGTGGGTGGGATTCTGCCGTCTGAACACGCCTTCTGTAGAGCCTATGGGGTGAGCCGCCATACCTTGCGGCATGCCCTGGCCACCTTGGAACAATCGGGCCTGATCCTTCGCCGGCAGGGGGCTCCCACGCGCGTGATCTCGCGCCAGGCACCGCGCCGATTCATGCAGAGTTTCAGTTCCCCCGAGGAGCTGCTGCGCTACCCGGAAACCACCTATCGCGTCCACGAGGTCGAGGAGTACGTCGAATGCGACGAGGAATTAATGCCGCTGTTGCAGTCCGAGATCGGGTCGTCCTGGTACCACATCGGCGCCGTGCGTCGAGAACAGGGATCGAATCTGATTGTGTCTTACAGTGACATCTACATGCTGCCGAAGTTTGCGGAGTTGGTGCATGAGCCCAGTCACACACACTCCGTGATCTATGAGCGCATCGAGCAGCGCTTTGGTGTGGTCATTGATCGGGCCGAGGTCGATATTTATGCGGCAGGGGCCAGTTCCAGACTGGCCCGCTCCCTGCAGGTGCCGAAAAACACCCCGTGCCTGGTGATACTGCGCCGTTACTTTGACAATCAGGGGCAGCTCTTCGAGGTGACGATATCGCATCATCCCGAGAGTCGCTTTGTCTACAAGATGGAGTACCGCAGTAATCGTTCGGCACCGAAGTAGCCTTCCCCATTTTGCAAGGAGTCCGACATGCCGGTGATTGAGTCCGTGGCCGTGGCCGCCTGTGAGGTCCCGTTGGACCGTGTGACCTCGTTTGCAACGCGCACGGTGAGCGCGCGTCACTACGGGTTGGTCAAGGTGCGCAGCACCGATGGTCAGGAGGGAATCGGATTTTGTTACGTGGGCAGTCGCGCCGGTGGCATCGTGAAAACGGCGGTGGAACAGCTCCTTGCCCCGCTCTTGATCGGTCAGGAGAGCCGGCAAAGCGAAGGATTATGGAACCGGATGAACCAGGAGGCGATTCTCCAAGGCCGGGCCGGTTCGGTGATGCGCGGTATCTCGATTCTGGACACCGCGTTATGGGATTTGAACGCCCGATCCGTCGGATTGCCGCTGCACGATTACCTGGGCAGTGTGCATCGGGAATCCGTCATTGCCTACGCCAGTGGCGGCTACTACCTGGAAGGCAAGACACCGGCAAAGCTCGGCGAGGAAGTGGCCGGGTATGCGGCCAAGGGGTTCCGCGCCGTCAAAATCAAAACGGGTCGACTCTCGCCACGCGAGGAAGAGGCGCGCATTGCGGCGGCACGCGATGCCATTGGGCCCGACGTGCTGTTGATGTTGGATGCAAACAATGCCTGGGCGGATCTGCCCACGGCCATGGAGTACATGCGGCGTTTCGAGGCCTATGACCCCTATTGGATCGAGGAGCCGTTTTCTCCCGATGCGATCGATCTGCATGCCCGATTGGCGGCGCGCACGTCCATCACCGTGGCGACCGGCGAGATTGAAGTGGGACGGTGGCGTTTTCGTGAACTGATCGATGCGGGTGGTGCCGAGATTCTGCAGGCCGATGCCGCCGTGTGTGGTGGCATCTCGGAGTGGCGCAAGATCGCTGCGTATGCCGATGCGAAAGGCGTGACGGTGAGCCCGCATTGGTTCCATGATCTCCACGCGCCGTTGGTGGCGGCGACCTCGAATGCCCGGTTTGTGGAATTCTTCTTGGATGATCAGGTGTTGAATTTCCGGCGCCTGATCAACCATCAGCTGGAATTTAAAGACGGCCACGTGACCTTGCGCCAGACGCCAGGATTGGGCTTTGAATTCGATGAATCGGCCGTGAGGACCTACGGCGGCGCCTGGTCGGTCATTCGCGCCTGAGGGCCTTCGGGCTTCGCAGTGGGGCCCAAGGGGTCGGCGAAAGTCGCGTTAAACTGGCGCCCCATGAGCTCACCCGATAAAAATGATGGACTTCAGCAGGCGGCATTTCGGCCCCTTCGCCCCATGCCGGCCCTGATTTTTGCCAGCCGCTGGCTTCAGTTGCCGCTCTACCTTGGCCTGATCGTGGCCCAGGCCGTCTACGTGGTGCTGTTTATCCAGGAGTTGATGCATCTGGTCCCCATTTTGTGGGATCCGAATGCCCTGAACGCGACCGCCGCCACCATGGGGGTAAAGGCCGTCAGCAAGGAAATCGTGGTCATGTTGATGGTGCTCTCGCTCATCGACGTGGTGATGATTTCTAATCTGTTGATCATGGTGATCATCGGCGGGTATGAAACCTTTGTGTCTCGACTGGACCTGGAAGGTCACCCCGATCAGCCGGAGTGGCTCTCCCACGTGAACGCCAACATTCTGAAAGTGAAGCTGGCCACGGCCATCATCGGCATTTCGTCCATTCACCTGCTCAAGACCTTTATTTCGGCCGATTCCATGTCCGATAAGGCCCTGCTCTGGCAGACCATTATTCACGTCACCTTCATTTTGTCGGCCATCGCGATCGCCTACATCGATCGGTTGCTCAGTCATCACACGACGGGCACCGATCCGCATTAATCAGCGGAGTCTTCACACATGAATAAACCCAGATACGGCGGCCCTAGTGCCCCCCAGCCGGCGGCATCCGCATTGCCGGGGCCTACCGCGGATTTATGCGATGCCCACGAGGCGGACCTGAAGTCGGGCAGCCTGCGGGTATTGCCGCCGATTTTTCAGAACTACGGCGGTGAGGCGGAGATGGCCGGCCCCGTGGCGACCTTGAAGTGCTTCGAGGACAACTCCATGGTGCGTAAGGCCTTAGAGTCCGCGGGCCAGGGCCGGGTGTTGGTGGTCGACGGTGGTGGCAGCGATCGCTGCGCCTTGGTGGGCGGAAATCTGGGCCTGCTGGCGGTCAAAAACGGCTGGGCGGGGGTCATCGTGAACGGTTGCGTGCGGGACACCATCGAGCTCTCGGAGTGCGCGGTGGGCATCTGGGCAATGGCCAGTCACCCCCGTCGCAGTGATCGGCAGGGTGTGGGCCAGGCCGATGTGGTCCTGGATATGGCCGGGGTTCGGGTTTCCCCGGGCAACTGGTGCTACGCGGATGCCGATGGGATCCTGGTGAGCGACCGCAAGCTGATCTAACTGGTTAAAAATTGCCCACCCCGACGTCCTCCTTGCTAGGTCGAATGGATGACGTTTTTATGACGGACTTTTCCACAAAACCTGTGGACAACTTTTGAGTGTGATGGGGTGAGAGTGGGTGAGTTTGCACTTTCAATTTGACAAACAAGAAAAATTTTTTCAATGGCAGGAATAAAAAATACGGGCTACGACGAATCATCGATTCGTGTGTTAAAGGGGCTTGAACCGGTCAAGCAGCGCCCGGGAATGTACACGCGCACGGAGAATGCGTTGCACATTCTGCAAGAGGTCATTGACAACGCCGCCGATGAGGCGTTGGCGGGATTCGCGAAAAATATCTCTGTGACTGTGCACACCGATGGCAGCGTGAGTGTGGTCGATGATGGCCGCGGCATTCCGGTGGGAAAACATCCGGAAGAGAAGGTGCCGGTGGTGGAAATCGTCTTTACGCGGCTGCATGCCGGCGGCAAGTTCGATAAAAGCGCCGGTGGCGCCTACGCCTTCAGTGGGGGGCTGCATGGGGTGGGGGTGTCGGTGACCAATGCGCTGTCCAAGCGCCTGGAGGTCACCGTCTGGCGCGACGATGGTGAATATCGCATTGTGTTTGCCGGCGGAGACGTGGCGGAACCGCTTAAGAAAATCGGTACGGCCAGTGGACGTCGTGGCACACAGGTGCGGGCGTGGCCGGATGCGAAATATTTTGATGATGCCGCCATGCCGTCGGCGGAACTGGCCCGCAGTCTGAAGGCACGGGCGGTGCTGCTTCCGGGTGTGTCCACGCACCTCACGCTGGAGAAGACCGGGAAGCGGGAATCGTGGCGCTATCAAGGCGGACTCAAGGATTACTTGTTGGAGTTGATCGACGGCGAGTCCTTGGTGGTCGAACCGTGGGTAGGCGAGGGGGTGGTCGGTGCGGCGGACGATACGTTTGCCGCAGGCGAGGGCGCACAGTGGGCCGTGGCCTGGACGGCCGAGGGCGCCACGCCCCGCGAGTCATTTGTGAACCTGATTCCGACCACCGCCGGTGGCACGCACGAGGCCGGACTTCGCGAGGGCCTGTTTGCCGCCGTCAAGGGGTTCATCGAGCAGCACAATCTCACGCCCAAGGGTGTGAAGGTGCTGCCGGAGGATGTGTTTTCACGGGTGAGTTTTGTGCTGTCGGCCAAGGTACTGGATCCCCAGTTCCAGGGGCAGACCAAGGAGAAATTGACCAGTCGCGATGCGCTGCGATTGGTGGCCACGCAGGTGAAGGCGCCCTTGGAGTTATGGCTGAACCGTGATGTGGATTCCGCCCGTCGCATCGCAGACCTCGCGATTCGTGCCGCCCAGACCCGGGCCCGTTCGGCACAGAAGGTGGAAAAGAAAAAAGGCTCGGGTGTGGCCGTGTTGCCGGGCAAACTCACGGATTGCGAATCCACTGACATTGCGCGCAATGAATTATTTCTGGTCGAAGGGGACTCGGCCGGCGGATCGGCCAAGATGGGCCGTGACAAAGAGTTTCAGGCGATTCTTCCCTTGCGCGGCAAGGTGCTCAACACCTGGGAGACGGAGAAAGAGCGGCTGTTTGCCAATGCCGAGGTCCATGACATTGCGGTGGCCCTTGGCATCGATCCACATGGCGTGAGTGACGAGGTGAACTGGAGCAATCTGCGCTACGGCAAGGTCTGCATTCTCAGCGATGCCGATGTCGATGGCGCCCACATACAGGTGCTGCTGCTCACATTGTTTTTCAAACACTTTCCCCAGCTGGTGGAACGCGGTCATGTCGGTGTCGCCCGCCCCCCGTTGTTTCGCGTGGACGTGAGCCCCAGCGGCAAGCGGCCGGCCCGCAAGATCTACGCCTTAGATGAAGGGGAGTTGACCCACGTCTTGGATAAGTTAAAGCAGGAGGGCCTGCGGGAATCGGCCTGGAGCATCTCCCGGTTTAAAGGTTTGGGTGAGATGAGCGCTGAGCAGCTCTGGGAAACCACCTTGAATCCGGATACCCGGCGTTTATCCATTGTCGGATACGGCGAGGTGGATGCCGTGGATACGGCCAAGCGTTTTCATTTACTGATGGGCCGCACCGAGGCGGCGTCGCGTCGGGCGTGGTTAGAAGAGAAGGGTCATGAAGTGGAGGTGGATGTCTGATGTCGCGAAAAAAGAATCTGCCCGGCGCCACCCCGGACCTGTTTGAGACTGCCGATGGATCGGCCACATCCGATGACCGAGGTCGTGATGCGGGCGCGATGAACGCGGAGCGCGCGCAGGCCTCGCCAGCCGCCCTGGGCCTGACCTTTGATGGCGAGCAGCTCACGCTGGCGGATTTCGCCGAACGGGCCTATTTGGACTATGCGGTCTCGGTGGTCAAAGGCCGTGCGCTGCCCGACCTGTGCGATGGCATGAAACCGGTCCAGCGTCGCATCTTGTACGCCATGGATCGCATGTCCTTGGCGGTGACGGCGAAACCGGTCAAGTCGGCCCGTGTGGTGGGCGATGTGCTCGGCAAATATCATCCCCACGGGGATCAATCTGCCTACGACGCGCTGGTGCGATTGGCCCAGGGCTTTTCGGTGCGCTATCCCCTGATCGATGGACAGGGAAACTTTGGTTCACGCGATGGCGATGGTGCTGCCGCCATGCGTTACACCGAGGCCCGCCTGACCGCGTTTGCATCGCTGTTGCTCGATGAGATCGATGAGGGCACCGTGGACTTCGGTCCCAACTATGATGGGTCGTTCACCGAACCCCTGCGTCTGCCCGCCCGACTGCCGGTGGTCTTGCTCAACGGCGCATCGGGCATTGCGGTGGGCATGGCCACCGAGATCCCGTCCCACAATCTTCAGGAAGTGGCCAACGCCGCCATCGCGATGATCGAGAAACCCGCGATGACCGATCAAGAGGTCTACGCGGTGATCCCAGGGCCGGATTTCCCGGGGGGTGGCCAGATCATATCGAGCGCCCAGGAGATCGCGGCGGCTTACACCTCGGGTCGAGGGTCGATCAAGACCCGCGCCCGATGGACGATCGAGGAAATGGCCCGTGGCCAGTGGCAGGTCGTGGTCCATGAGCTGCCGCATGGGGTGTCCGCCCAAAAGGTATTGGAGGAGATCGAAGAGATCACCAACCCCAAGATTAAGGCCGGCAAGAAATCATTGTCCGCCGATCAGCAACAGTTGAAGTCCTTGATGCTGAGTGTGCTGGACACCGTGCGCGATGAGTCCGGCAAGGATGCCGATGTGCGTCTGGTGTTTGAGCCCAAGAGCTCCCGTCAGGATCGCGATGAGTTCATGAAGGTGCTGCTCGCCCATACGCCGCTGGAGAGTTCGGTGCCGATGAATCTGGTCGCCGTGGATCGGGAGGGGCGGCCGCGTTCATTGTCGCTGCGTGAGATTCTTGCCCAGTGGGTGGGTTATCGCGTGGACACCGTGCGCCGACGCACACAGCACCGTCTGGAGCAGGCACAGCGACGCATCCATATTCTGGAAGGGCGGGCCATTGCACTGCTGAACATTGACAAGGTGATCAAGGTGATTCGTGAAAGCGATGAGCCAAAGCCGGCCTTGATCAAGAAATTTGATCTCACCGAGATTCAGGCCGAGGACATCCTGGAGATCCGGCTGCGTCAGTTGGCCCGCCTGGAGGCGATCAAGATTGAAAAGGAGTTGAGCAGTCTGCGCGAGGACGCGGGCCGCCTGACGCATCTCCTGGAAAAGGAATCGGCCTTGCGCAAGGCCGTGGCGACGCAGATTGCCGAGGATGCGAAGACCTTCGGGGACAAGCGTCGCACCCTCATCAAAGAGGCTGAGCGCACCACGGTGGAGGTGCCCGTGGTCGATGAGCCGGTCACCGTGATCGTATCGGTCAATGGCTGGGTGCGTGCACGGCAGGGGCATGGCCACGACCCCGCGCAGTTCACCTTCAAAACCGGCGATGCGCTCTACGGCACGTTTGAGTGCCGCACCATCGATACCTTAGTGGCCCTGTCGTCCAGTGGCCGCAGTTACGCGATGGCGGTATCCGGTCTTCCCGGGGCGCGGGGCGACGGCGCTCCCGTCACGTCCATGGTGGAGGTGGAGCCGGGGGCGGTGCTCACCCAGTTCTATGCCGGTGTGCCCACCACCTCACTGGTGGTGGGCACGCGCCTTGGCCTGGGCTTCATCACCACGATGGAGGCCATGACCACGCGTCAGCGGGCGGGTAAGCAGTTCATGACGATCGAAAAGGGGGATGGGCCGGCATTTATTCGTGCAATGCCGGAGCGCTCGGTGCATCTGGCATTGCTGTCGGCCAAGGGGCGATTGTTGGTGGTCGACATCGCGGATGTGAAGGTGCTCCCCACGGGTGGCCGCGGCGTGCTGCTGCTCGATCCGGAACCCAAGGGCGATGCCGTGGTGGATGCGGCGGGCCTGCCGGCCAAGGCCGGGTTGTTGGTGGCCGGCGTGGGCCGCGCCGGCAAATCCGCGCAGGAGGTGCTGGAGGCGAAGTCCTGGAAGCCCTATGTGGGCAACCGCGGGCGACGCGGCAAGCTGCTCGACCTGAAATTCAAGCCACACCGCTTGCGGGCGGCCCCTTGAAAACGGGGGGCGGCACCCCCACGTCCTGAAGGCTTCCCTATTTTGTGCACCAGAGGAATTCTCATGTCCAAAGAAACACTCGCCTTTCAGACCGAGGTCAAGCAACTGCTGCACCTCATGATTCATTCGCTCTACAGCAATCGGGATATTTTCCTGCGCGAACTGGTCTCCAATGCCTCCGATGCCTGCGATAAATTGCGGGTGGAGGCGCTCACCCAATCCGAACTTTACGAAGGCGATGGAGAGCTCAAGATTCGTGTGAGCCTCGATAAGGCCGCGCGCACGATCACCATTTCCGATAATGGCATTGGCATGAGCCGGGACGAGGCCATTGCCCATCTGGGTACCATTGCCAAGTCCGGCACCAAGGAATTCATGAGCCACCTGACCGGAGATTCCGGCAAAGACAGCAATCTGATTGGTCAGTTCGGTGTGGGGTTTTATTCGGCCTTTATCGTGGCCGATCATGTGACCGTGGTGTCGCGTCGGGCCGGGCTCCCGGCCACGGATGCGGTGCGCTGGGAGTCGGAGGGCACGGGTGAATTCAGTGTGCAAGAGGTGGAGAAAGCCGCGCGCGGCACCGATGTGATTCTGCACCTGCGGCCTACGCAAGGCGAGGGCGATGAGGCCAAGGGCCACGATGACCTGCTCGAACACTGGACCATCAAAGAGATTCTGAAGCGTTACTCGGACCACATCGGGATTCCCATCGAGATGAAGAAGCGGGATTGGGATGACAAGAAAAATGAGTATGTCGAGAAAGACGAATGGGAGACGGTGAACAAGGCATCGGCCTTGTGGTCCCGACCCAAGTCCGACATTACCGAGGACGAGTACAAGCAGTTCTTCCAGGGCCTGAGCGTTGGCACTGGGGATCCGTTGGCCTGGACCCACAACCGCGTGGAGGGTCGCACCGAATACACCCAGTTGCTGTACATCCCGACCAAGGCACCGTTTGATCTCTGGGATCGTCAGCAGCGCCATGGGTTAAAGCTCTACGTCAAGCGGGTGTTCATCATGGACGATGCCGAGCAGCTGCTGCCCGCCTATTTGCGCTTTGTGCGCGGTGTGGTGGATTCCTCGGATCTGCCGTTGAACGTCTCGCGAGAGATTCTGCAGGAGAGCCGGGACATCAAGGCCATTCGTGAAGGCTGCACCAAACGGATTCTGTCGCTCCTAGAGGATGTGGCCAGTGAGAAGCCCGAGGACTACGCCAGTTTCTGGAAGGAATTCGGTCAATGCCTGAAAGAGGGGTTTGGCGAGGACTTTGCCAATCGCGACAAACTCGCCGGTCTGATGCGCTTTGCGTCCACCGCGTCGGAATCCGACGCGCCCACCGTGTCGTTAAAGGATTATGTCGGTCGCATGAAAGACGGTCAGGAGAAAATCTATGTCGTCACGGCCGATTCCTTGCCGGCGGCTAAGGCGAGTCCCCATCTGGAAGTCTTCAAGAAAAAGGGCATTGAGGTCTTGCTGCTCACCGATCGCATCGATGAATGGATGTTGAATTTCTTAAACGAATTCGAGGGCAAATCGATCCAGTCCGTGGCCAAGGGTGCACTGGACTTGGGCAAGCTTGCCGACGATGACACGGCGCCCACCAAAGAGGCCGAAAAGCAGTACAAGCCCATCCTTGAAAAAGCACAAAAGGTGCTCGGCGATCAGGTGAAAGAGGTGCGCATCACTCGGCGCCTGACCGAGTCCGCCTGCTGTCTGGTTTCGGATGAGCACGATATGAGCGGGCATCTGGAGCGACTGCTGAAGCAGGCGGGTCAAAAGGCACCTGACCGAAAGCCCATCCTGGAGCTCAATCCCGAGCATCCTCTGGTCAAGGCACTGTCGCAGGACTCCAGCGCGTTTGATGACCTGGTGTGGGTGCTGTTTGATCAGGCGGTCTTGGCCGAAGGCGGCCAACCGCAGGACCCGGCCGCCTTTGTCAAGCGACTGAATTCCTTCTTGCTCCGGGGCCTGATGGCGTAGGGCCAGACCGGTCTGCCCGCCGTGTTAAACTGCGCCTCGTTCAACACGGGGGGAGACATGCTGAACGTTCATTCACGATCACGTTGGATCGGATCGCTCGCGGCTGCCGCATGTGCCGTACTGGCATCCAGCGCAGCGGCGCAAGGCGCCGCGAAATCGGCGTCCAAGGGCGCCGCACCCGCGGCGGCAGCGCCCATTGTGGGCAATGCCGATGCCGGGGCAAAGAAAAACTCCATGTGCATCGGCTGCCATGGCATACCGGATTACAAGACGGCGTTTCCGACGGTCTATCGCGTGCCCAAGATCGCCGGCCAAAGCGAGAAATATCTGGTGGTCGCCCTGAATGCCTACAAGAACGGTGAGCGTAATCACCCGAGCATGAAGGGCATTGTCGCGGGGCTGTCCGATCAGGACATCGCCGATCTCGCCGTGTACTACGCGAACAAGAAATAAGGGGCGACGATGAAAACCACAACATTGATCATGCGCACCGTTACGGCGGTCGTAGTGGCGGCAGCGGCATCCTCGGCGATGGCCGGTAACATTGCCGCCGGAAAAGAAAAAGCAGCGGCCATTTGTGCGGCCTGTCACGGTGCCGATGGCCTCACCGCGATCGATCCGAGCTATCCCAAACTGGCCGGTCAATATCCCGATTATCTGGCGCGGGCACTGTCCGATTACAAAACGGGCATTCGTAAAAACGCCATCATGGCCGGCATGGCTGCCGCCCTGTCCAAGGACGACATCGCCAATATCTCGGCGTACTACGCGTCCTTGCCCTCGCCACTGAGCGCGAAGAAGTAATCCATCGGAGGCCTAGCCTCCGATGTAACTCATCTCTACTTTTTTAATTCCCTGTTCGCGACGTTCGGCCCGCTCTTCGGAGTACCGGTCGTCGCGCGCCTGCCACAGGCCGGCGACTACCCGTGCGAGGTCGTCATCGTGAGGGGTGGCGGATCCGCGCAGTAACCCCCGAAGGTCCGTGCCCGACTGCGCGAACAGACAGGTGTAGAGCACGCCTTCGGCCGAGATCCGTGCCCGACTGCAGTCACCGCAAAATGGTTTAGAAACGGACGAGATCACGCCGATCTCGCCACGGCCGTCGGCGTATCGCCAACGCTCGGAGACCTCACTCGGGGTGTCGCGTCCGATGGGCATCAGGGCGTGCACCAGCCCGATGGTGTCGATAATTTCCCGAGCCGGCACCACGTGATCCCATTGCCAGGCATTCGATGAGCCGACATCCATGAATTCGATGAATCGCAGGGTATGGCCGCGTTCGCGAAAGGCCTCTGCCATGGGGAGTATCTCGTGATCGTTGACGCCCCGTTGCACCACCATATTGACCTTGACGCGCAGGCCGCAGGACGCGGCGGCATCAATACCGGCCAGCACATCGGCAACGGGAAAGGCCACGTCGTTCATCCGCTTAAATGTCTCATCACTCAGGGCATCCAGGCTCACGGTGATCCGGTGCAGTCCGGCCTTTTTCAATTCGTGGGCCTTTTGGGCCAGTAGCGCGCCGTTGGTCGTCATCGCGATTTCCAATGGCTTGCCGGTGCGCGTGGTGATGCGGGTCACCCGCGCAATGAGGTCCTCGATATTTTTTCGCAGCAGGGGCTCACCGCCGGTAATGCGGAGCTTCTCAATGCCCAAGGTGGCGAACACGCGCACCAGGGATTCAATCTCATCAAAGGAGAGCAGTGATTCGCGCGGCAGGAATTGGTAGTCCCGACCGAAGACTTCCTTCGGCATGCAGTAGGTGCAGCGGAAGTTGCACTGATCGATTACCGAAATGCGCAGGTCTTTCAACGTGCGCGACAACCGATCCTGAAGGGGTCCAATGGGCAAGGGGCCAAGGGGATCCACCTTGGCCGCCTGAACATGCGACGATGCCTCCGAGTCCGGAACGATCGAGAAAATACGCTGGCCGTACGACATGCCCGCGATTATCGATCGTTCAGGGGTTGTTTTGGCGCGTTTCCACCATTACCAAGGGCTCTTGTGGGGCTGTCTCGGTGTTTCTACGGGGGGACCGACCCAGTCGGGGGGGTGGCTCCGCCACGGCCTCGGTGACGGCTTTGTTGGGGTCCGTTTGGACCCACTGCAGACCGACGTCATCCAAGGATTTTTTCAAGGTCTCCTCGGACACGGCGGGAACAACAGGGGTCGCCACGGGGGTCACCACGGGTGCGGCGACCGCAGGCGTCGATGCGATGACGGTCGTGGCCACGGGCTCGGAGATGGCGACGGGGGTTGCCACCGGCGTCGGTGCGGCGACCGGGAGCACCACTGGCTCTGCGGCCACTGGAATAGGTGCGGAGACGACAGGCGGGGAGTCGATGGGGGTGGTCGCCACCGGCTCCGATGTCGACTCGAGCAATTCGCCTTGCACGGCCTCCGACGACTCATCACGTCGTCCGCCACGACCACGGCGACGACGGCGACGACCGCCGCCATTACGATCCTGATCGGCCGATTCCGCAGCCGTACTCGAGTCTGCGGCGGTTAATGCAGCGTCCTGAGCGGATGCCTCGGCGGCACGCTCTGCAGTGCGATCACCGCGCTCCTGACGCGGTCGACGCTCGTTGCGATCCTTGCGCGGTTCACGATCGCCGCCTTGCTCGGCACGCGACTCCTCGCGGCGTGGTCGATCCTTATTGCGCTCATCTTTGCGGCCATCGGAGCGGCCGCGTTGATCGCGACCCTCACGCGATCCGTCGCGACCGCCGTCACGCGGGCCACGGTCTTCGCGCGGTCCGCGACCTTGACGGTCACCACGGCCTCGGCCGCGACCGCCACGCTCACCGCGTTCGCCCGATTCACGACCCGCAGGTGCCGCAACCGCCTCTTTTTTCTCTGCGCCAGAGAACCAACCCATGATGGTGGAGAGCAGTCCCTTGTCTTGGGGTGCCTTTTCCACTGGCCGTGCCGACACGGGGGCCGGCTGCGTGGGGGTAATGCCTTTGACCACCGCCTCTTGGCGGGGTTTGGCGGCGACTTCTTCTTTCTTTTGCTGATACGGTGTTTCCGTGCTGGGTTCGTCGGCCATGGCGTAACTGGCGCGCGAATCCTCCAAGCGTGGATCGTCGTGTTTGAGGCGCTCGATCGAGTAGTTGGGCGTCTCCAGGTGTTTGTTCGGAATCAGCACCACGGTGACCTTTAACCGGAACTCCAGCTTTGCAATGTCGGTGCGCTTCTCATTGAGCAGGAAGGTGGCCACTTCCACCGGCACTTGCACATGGAGTGCCGCGGTGCCTTCTTTCATGGCTTCCTCCTGCAGGATGCGCAGGATATGCAGGGCGCTGGAGTCCACATCACGGATCACACCCGTGCCGTTACAGCGCGGACAGGTGATGTGAGATCCCTCGTTGAGGGCGGGGCGCAGCCGCTGGCGCGACAACTCCATCAGACCAAAGCGTGAAATCTTGCCCATCTGCACGCGCGCCCGATCAAAGTGCAGGGCATCGCGCAGGCGCTGTTCGACATCACGCTGATTTTTCGCCGACTCCATGTCGATGAAGTCGATCACGATCAGCCCGCCAAGGTCGCGCAGACGTAACTGACGGCCCACCTCTTCGGCGGCCTCCAGATTCGTACGAAAGGCGGTCTCCTCGATGTCGGACCCGCGGGTTGCACGCGCGGAGTTCACGTCCACGGCCACCAAGGCCTCGGTGTGGTCGATCACGATCGCACCGCCCGACGGCAGTGGCACCACGCGCGAATAGGCGGTCTCAATCTGGTGCTCGATCTGAAAGCGGGAAAAAAGCGGCACATCGTCGTTGTAGCGTTTGACGCGACTGCCCATGTCGGGCATCACATGCAACATGAACTGACGGGCCTGCTCGTAGATATCATCGGTGTCGATCAGGATCTCGCCGATGTCCGGATGGAAGTAATCCCGGATGGCGCGGATCACGAGACTCGATTCCTGGTAAATCAGGTAGGCACCGGGCTGCAGTTTGCGGGCGTCATCCACGGCGCGCCAGA